>MDTE01113778.1_pt1 | contig 98838 bp, 77 predicted proteins | sample 811231 | NCBI WGS metagenome assembly MDTE01 (sample SAMN05326651, study PRJNA326480) | marine metagenome | isolation source: seawater | place: Indian Ocean: Red Sea | collected 2010 | reverse complement strand
CCATGTACCAGTCGACGATCTTGGGCACGTCCGTGCGGCCCTTGGCGCCGCCGAAGGCCGTCCCCTGCCAGACCCGGCCTGTCACCAGCTGGAACGGACGCGTGGCGATTTCCGCTCCTGCCGGGGCGACGCCGATGATCGTCGATTTGCCCTAGCCCTTGTGACAGCATTCGAGCGCTTGACGCATCAGCTCGACGTTGCCGATGCATTCGAAGGAATGGTCCGCGCCGCCATCGGTCAGGTCGACGAGGTAGGGCACGAGGTCACCCTCGACCTCGCTCGGGTTCACGAAATGGGTCATGCCGAACGCCTCGGCGATGGCCTTGCGTTTGGTGTTCAGATCGACGCCGACGATCTTGTTCGCGCCGACGAGGCGGGCACCCTGGATCACGTTTAAGCCGATCCCGCCGAGCCCGAAGACGACCACATTGTCGCCCGGCTCGACCTTCGCGGTGTTGATCACCGCTCCGATGCCCGTGGTCACACCGCAGCCGATGTAGCAGATCTTCTCGAACGGTGCATCATCGCGCACCTTTGCCACCGCGATCTCGGGCAGAACGGTGTAGTTGGAGAAGGTGGAGGTGCCCATGTAGTGGAACAGCCGGTCCTTGCCGATGGAGAAGCGCGAGGTGCCGTCGGGCATTAAACCCTGGCCCTGGGTCTCCCGGATCGCCTGGCACAGGTTAGTGCGTCCGGAGGTGCAGTAGTCGCATTCACGGCATTCGGGGGTGTAGAGGGGGATCACGTGATCTCCCTTCTTCACCGACGTCACGCCCTTGCCCACATCGACGACTACACCCGCGCCCTCATGACCAAGAATTGCCGGGAATAGCCCCTCCGGGTCGGCACCCGATAGGGTAAACTCGTCGGTATGGCAGATGCCGGTCGCCTTGATCTCGACCAGCACTTCGCCGTCACACGGACCGTCCAGATTGACGGTTTCGATGCTCAGGGGCTTGCCGGCCTCGAGGGCGACGGCGGCGCGGGTTTTCATGGCGTTTCTTTCGGATACGGCGAGTGTTTTCGTTGTCCGGGAGTGTCCCAAGGCGGGCCGGTGAGTGCAAGCCTCGCGGTGCTCGCCCGCCGCTTGGTTACCCCAGCACCCGGGCGTAGAGGTCGAACATCTTACCCCAGACGATCTCGGCGGATTGCTCGTGATAGACCTCGCGCTGAGGAAAGGCGAAGCCGTGCTCCGTGCCCGGGAACGTCTCGATCTGGTGGGGCACGCCCGCCGCGTCGAGGGCCGCCGTCAGTTCAGGGATGACGCTGTCCGGCACCCAGTGATCATGCTCGGCGAAGGCGTAGTACATCTCTCCCTCGATCTGTCGGGCGAGGAGGTGCGGGGAATCGTCGTGCTCGGTGACAATCCAGACGCCGTAGAGCGAGACGTTCGCCGCGAACCGGTCGGGGAAGCGCCCCGCGACCGTGGTGATGAAGGCGCCACTCATGCAATAGCCGACCGAGCCCATGGGGCCGTCGGACGCGGCATCTTCATCGCCCAGCGCCGCGAGGATCGCGCCAGTATCGTTGGCGACACCTGCGTTGGTCAGCCCGTGCCAGGCGGCGAAGATCATTTCGCCCATTTTCTCGGTGCGTGCCGCTAGGTTGAAGCGGATGAGCCCCAGCCGGTAGTAGAGGTCCGGCAGCACGGCGTAATAGCCTTGGCCCGCAATCCGGCGGGCGAAATCCCGAAGCTCCTCACGAATGCCCGGCGCATCCATATACATGACAATCACCGGGTGCGGGCCCGGTTCATCCGGCCAGACCGCGAAGGTGGGCATCACCCCGTCCGGGGTAGTGATGTCGAATTCCTTTTCAGTCATGGTAGGATTCCCGTGGCGACCTATTTCGGCGGCAGCGTGCGCAGATAGGCGACGATGGCGCGCAGGTCTTCCTCCTTGATGTTGGCGTAGTAGGGATATGCCATCGGCGGGAGCATCTTCGAGCCGTCGGGGCGCGTGCCCGTCGTGATCATCTGCCGGATCTCGGCATAGCTCTTATCCGCGAGGCCGGTCGGCGTGAGGTTGGTCGAGACGCTGACGCCCCAGGGGCCGTGGAACTCGAAGCCGCCCGCACCGAGATTGTTCACCCAGTCCGGACCCTTCTTGCCGAGCGGCGAGTGACACTCGATGCAGTGCCCGGCCGGGCCAGCCAGATAGGCGCCGTACGCGACTTTATCGTCGGGCGAGACAGTCGGCACGGAGCCGACCGGCGGGCCATAGGCCGGCGGCAAGGGGATGCGGTAGACCGATTTCGGTATCTCGTTCTTCACAGGCTTGACCGTACGCAGATAGACGACGATCGCCCGGACGTCCCAGTCGGACAGGCCGCGATAGAGGCCGATGGGCATCGGCGGGCCGATGATCGAGCCGTCGGGGCGCTTGCCCTCGCGGATCGACGCGATGATCTGCTCGTCGGTCCAGCTGCCGATCCCAGTTTCCTTGTCCTGCGTGATGTTCGGGGCATTCACATCGAATGCTGGGGTCTTCTCGAACGGTGCCATGCCGGCTAGTTCCATCCCCGGGATCTCGCCATTCGGACCCTTCGGCGTGTGGCAGTTGCCGCAGGCAACGATCGACTGCATCAGGTAGGTGCCACGCTCGAGCAGCGTTTCCGCCGCCGCGTCGCCCGAACTCAATGTCGTCGCACCAAGTGCAACGGACCCAAATAGCACCATCGAGAAGGCCGCAGCGCGTAGATGAATTTTCACGAGAATCCTCCGGTAAGACTGTGTTCCTAAAGCCGAACGTTAGCACCGGGTTCGCGGATGTGCGAGGGTTTCGGGATCGGGGATAGCTAGAAGCCGAACATGTGGTCGAGGGAGAAGGCGCTGCCGTCGCTGGTGATCAACCCGTGATAACCGAACAGGCGGCAGGTTGTGTCGCGGATCATGACATAACCGCTTCCCGCCGCGCCGGGCTCAGCCGCCGCGGTGCGGTCCGCCGCGTGGAAGGTCTCGGACAGTCGGAAATGCACCGAACCGCCGCACGGGATGCGGAGCGTCTCCTCGGCGACCACATGGCCACCGCCGTCATGCAGCAGCAGCCGGGTCTCGGAGTTGTCGTGCCAAGGGGTCGAGGCCGGGTAGATGAGATGACAGAAGGTGTCCTGGTCATCTGCGCCGACGGCCATGGCCGGATCGGTGCGCAAATAAAGCCGGGTCGACAGGCCCGGCGGCGCGCCGGAATAGGATTGCGGCTCGTTGTTCCAGGTCAGGACGGTGTTGAAGATGTGTGCGCCGAAACTCGTCTCGGCCGCATGACCCGAGCTCAGCGCCTCATAGCGGAACAGCCCGTGCAGCCAGCCGTCGACGCCCCGCGTGGCGGCGCCGAAGTCATAGATCAGCTCCATGTGCCCGCCGTCGTCCCGGAGCGCGTCGGAGCCGTCGAGCACGTCCTCGACATCGAGGGCGACGCTGTCGGCGCGCGCGAGCTCGCCGAAATCGTGTCGGGCGATTTCCGCACCGCGGGCATCGTAGACGAGTGCGCGCAGCGGCAGCGTCTCCTGGGTGGTCGCCATGGGGGTCGGCAGGGCGATCGTGCGGAACGCGGCGCGCGGCAGGACCGGCGCGGGCAGGATGAAGCCCTTGCCCATCAGGTTGCCGATCTCGGCGATCCGCGGGTCGGGCTCTAGATCGGTGCGCTCGACATTCACATGGGCGGTGCGCCGTCGGGCGATGGCATCATCGGAGTGGACCTCGATCTCATAGCGCGGGCGCACGAAATGCTTGCCCGCATGCACCTCGATCTGCTGCGGCCAGCGCGCGTCGGGCAGCAGGTCGGCGGCGTCGAGTGCGTAGGTCCCGAAGGGCGCGATCTCGCGGTCGAGCCAGGCGGTCGCGCTGTCGCCCATAAGGTTGAGGCCGACCGCGCCGGCTGGGATGACGCAGGGATGACTATTCTGGATCCACAAAACCACCCGCTCGTCGTCCCGGGGGGCGGGCAGGCCCGCAAAAAAGTCCGCCGGCCACGCGTTGGCGTCATGTGTGCAAGACAGATCGCGCGGGTCGTCGCCATAGGTGTCGAGGGCATATTTGACGATGTCGTGGCCGGTTGCACCGATTGCATGAACGAAGAGCTGGCCGGTGATGTCTTCGAGCCCTAAGCGCGCACACACCTCCGCGCTGTCGATCGTGACCCCGCCGGGACTGTCGGGCAGCGCCAGGTCCCATTCGGCGATGGTCGTGCCGTTCGCGTCGATCAGGGTCAGCCAGAGTGTGACATTGGCGCTGCCGTAGCGGTGCCAGTAGTTGGCGGTAGCGATCCGTGTGTGTAGCCGGCCGCCGCGCCCGTCGGGCGCATCGCGGAAGAAGGCGAAGTTAGTGGCGAAGTTCAGTGGGTCGAGATACTTGCGCGGATTGGTCAGCCGGTTTGCCGGGAGGCGCAGGTCGTCGAGGGTCACGATCTCCATGCCGTCGGGCACGAACAGGGCTATGTCGCGCACGACCTTCTCGGCATCGAAGGCGACGATCAGCAGATGCGACGCTTTGGATGAGGCGAGGTCGGTGACCGGCTGGGTTGTCTTGCCAAGCACCGGCTGGCCGAGCGCGGACAGGTCCTGAATCAGTACCTCGGAGATCGGCAGTGTGGCCAGTGGGAACAGTTCGCCCAGCGCGGGGGCAAGCCCGGACGGGTCGTAGACGGCGACCGCATCGGCCTTCGAAAGGCGCGCCAGCATCGCGTCGGCGAGCGGCGCGACGGCCGGGTGGCCGGCGGCCTTGAAGAAGGGGAAGCCGCCCTTGACGTTTGAGAATGTGTCGATGTTCAGGGCCATGGCCGCGGGCTATCCGGAAAATTTCTTGAAGAAGGCGGAGATCGAATGGCGGATCTGTTCGCGCTGCTTGTAGCGATGGTTGCTGACCCAGTTCAGCTGGATCGTCCGGCGCTCACCGTCGAAGGGCTGATGGCCGTGCCAAGCATTCGGGCTACAGGGGAAGGCGAGGAAGGTGCCCTCGTCCGGCGGCACCTCGACCGCGTAATCCTCGAGGTCGTCGGGGCTGCGCAGCAGGCGAAGCTGGCCACCGTGGTCTTCCCAGGCAGGGTTCATGTAGAGCAGGACCGTGACCAGCTTGCCGGCGGAATCGATGTGGATCTGCCCGTCGGTAGGGCGTGCACGTCCGCGCACAGTCACCATGGTCGGCTTGTCGATGAGGTCGATGCCGAGTTTCTTGCCGATCGCCGCGGCCAGCTCGGGCCCCTCGATGGCCTCCAGCAGAGCGGCGAAGCCCGTACCATATTCGAGATGCCCGGTCGGAAAGCTCCCCGGCTTTGCGATGACCGGAAAATCCTCGTTCGCCGCGCGCAGCGCCTCCTGCGAGATCAGGCCTGGTACGAGCACATGATCGAAGGGGTCACGGGCGACTGGTGTCGCGCCCAGAGCGTCGAAATCGATGACAGACATACTCGTCTCTTAAATCGCGGATCATGCGAATGCAATCGGCACTAGTCGCACCGGGTCGCGGCCATTCGACGCTGTACCTCCGCTACCACCACCGCCATGTCGTCAGGCGGGTCGTAGGTCCAGCTTTCGAGGGTGCCGGCGAAGGGCCGGGTGATGCCACGCTCGGCCATCGTATTATGGAAGCGGGTGAATTTCTTCGATCCCCCCTTCAGGTGGACCACATGCACCGGCTTGCCGGTGGACGCGGCCTCGCTGACCATGTTGACGGAATCCCCGGTGACGATCAGCGAGTCGGCGTGCGCGAGGAATCCCAGATAGGGGTTGGGGCCGGTCTCGTCCCAGATTTCGACGCCGAGGCCAGCGAGTGCGGTACGAATCTCGTCCATGACGGCGTTCGGCGTTCGGCGTGACGGTGTGATGGCCAGTCCCCAGCCTTGATCGGCCGCCAGCACACGCAGCTGTGCGGCCAGCCGTTCGCCGAGTGCGGGCGTCATCCGGTAGACGGCGTTGTCGCCGCCCAGCAGAACCGCGGCCAGAGGCCGCGGAAGACCTCTCATGCGTGCGGCGAATGTATCACGCGCGGATGCCAGCACTTGCCGGTCGATGCCTTGCATGGCTCCGAGGGTCGACACCACATTGTCGCCGGCGAGCAGGTCGTGCTGGGGCGCGACGACTAGGTCGAAGGCCGATGTCGCGACCCCTGGGTCCTGAATCTGGATGCAGAAGCTGCGGCCCCCGCTCGCTCGCCGGATGGCACGCACCGGGCCAACGGATTTGCGCCCTGTGGCGATCACAATGTCGGGCCAAGGCGGCGCGAGCACAGCGGAACAAGGGGTCACGATGCCGGTACGCGCGGGCACTAGAGCGGCGGGCAGCCATATCCAAGGCCAACGAAGATCGATGGTCTTGTCAACGGCCTCCAGCCCGAGCGCACGGGCGAGGCCGCGGCACTGGTTGACCATGCCGATCTTGCCGTCGGTCAGAACCCAACAGGTTTGCGTGACAGCAGGCGGGGTCATGTCCGAGGGCTCATCTCGAGGCGGTCGGCGGCCGAATCAGGCACTTGGACATCAGCCTTTTCTGGCCGCAAGACCGGCGCAATTCGAGCAACCTTGCGTTTGAAATATAATTTCAATCTGTTAGCATCCGGCTTTGGCGATAAGCACGACTATAGGCGGACCTCGGGTGATTCCCAACGCGGCTCCGACCGAAAGAGACGTTGGCCCACTCTGGAGTGTAGATGGAATGCCGGACAATAATCTGGAGGGTGGCAAGGCCCCGAACCGCAAGGTGAAGCTCGATGCGATCGACCGGCGCATTCTCCGTAATCTTCGCGATGAAGGCCGTATAACCAACGTCGAACTCGCCCGTCGCGCCGGTATCTCGGCGCCGCCTTGCCTGCGCCGGGTGCGCGCGCTCGAGGCCGCCGGCTATATCACCGGATACCATGCCGACCTCCAGGCGGAGCAGCTGGGCTACGAGGTCGCCTTCCATGCGCTGGTCGGGCTTGACAGCCAGTCCGACGCGGTGCTGACAGGTTTCGAGAAGGTAGTCGCCGACTGGCCCGAGGTGCGGCGCTGCGACATGATTCGCGGCGGCGGCGATTTCATGCTGCGGATCGTGGCACGCAACACGGCGCATGAGAACGAACTGACAACGCGCCTGACGGGCGTGCCCCATGTCTCGACGGTGCAGACGTTCCAAGTGATCCGAAGTTCGAAATACGCATCTGGCGTGCCGGTGGATGACACCGAAGGCTGAACGCCGCTTGGGCCATCTGGCTAACGGAAGCGGACCGATACCACCTCGAAATAGCGAACGCCGTTCGGCGTTGTTACCTCGATACTGTCGCCGGTCTCGCGGCCGATCAGTGCCTTGCCGAGAGGTGACTGGATCGAGATCTTGCGCTTCTCGATGTCCGCCTCGAACTCACCAACCAGCTGATAGATGATTTCCTCGTCGGTTTCCTCGTCGGCGAGCTTCACCTTGGCCCCGAATCGGACAGTCTTTCCCTTCAACTTGGACGTGTCGATGATCTCGGCGCGTTTCATATAGTCCTCGAGCTCGCCGATCCGGCCCTCGATGAAACTCTGACGCTCACGCGCGGCATGATATTCAGCATTCTCGGACAAATCGCCATGCTCACGCGCCGCCGCGATCGCCTTGACGATCGCCGGGCGTTCCACGGACTTAAGGTTCCGCAGCTCTTCCTGGAGGGCCTCGTGCCCCGCCTCCGTCATAGGGATTTTATCCATTTTTCGATCGCTTTTCGGTCGCTGTCACGACCGATGAATTGTTACCAAGAAGACACTAAAACACCCGCCTCGGGCCACTCCAAGCCATTTTGGCGTGTCGCGGACGTCCGGCGGGCCCAAGCCGTTTGATATAACCTGATTAGAAATAGGACTGAAGCGGTGCAACTTCAAGTGCGCCGCTGCGCATTGCGTCGATCGAGGCGACGGCGGCGCGTGCGCCGGCAACGGTCGTGTAATAGGGTATGCGCTGGTTCAATGCGGTGCGCCGCAAGCTGTAGCTGTCCGCGATTGAAGTGACACCTTCGGTCGTGTTGAAGACCAGCTGGATATCGCCGTTCTGCATCGCGTCAACGATGTGTGGCCGGCCTTCGAGTACCTTGTTCACTGTTTCGACGGGGATGTCGTTGGCCGCAAGGTGGCGCGCTGTGCCGCTGGTCGCGACGATGTCGAAGCCCATTTTCACCAGTTGGCGCGACAACGGGACCATCGAGTCCTTGTCGCGCTCGCGCACTGAGATGAACACCGTGCCGTCGACCGGCACGATGGTGCCGCTGCCGACCTGCGACTTGGCGAAGGCATGGCCGAAATCGCGGTCGAGACCCATCACCTCACCGGTGGACTTCATCTCCGGCCCGAGGATAGTGTCGACGCCGGGGAAGCGGGCGAACGGGAAGACCGACTCCTTCACCGCGATATGCTTGGCGGGTAGATTCGAGGCCGGCAGGTCGAAGTCCCCTATCAGCTCGCCGGCCATGAGCCTTGCTGCGACCTTGGCGATTGCGATGCCGGTCGCCTTGGCGACGAAGGGGACCGTGCGGCTCGCGCGCGGGTTTACCTCAATCAGGTAGACCTCATCGTCCTTAACCGCATACTGGACGTTCATCAGTCCGAGTACGTCGAGGGCGCGAGCGAGCACCTCGGTCTGGCGCCGGATCTCGTCGAGGACGCCGTCGCTCAACGAATAGGGAGGCAGGGAGCAGGCGCTGTCGCCTGAGTGGATGCCGGCCTCCTCGATATGCTCCATGATCCCCGCGACATAGACGTTGCCATCATGGTCGCACAGCGCGTCCACGTCGACCTCGATCGCGTCCTGCAGATAGCGGTCGAGCAGGACCGGGCTCGTGCCCGATACGCGTACTGCCTCGTTGATGTAACGGGTGAGCGCGTCCATCTCTTGGACGAGTTCCATGGCTCGGCCACCCAGCACGTAGGAGGGGCGGATCAGGATTGGGAAGCCGAGCACCTCGGCTGCGGCGAGTGCTTCCTCGGCGCTGGTGGCGATCGCATTCTCGGGCTGGCGCAGGTCGAGATCCTTCAGCAGCGCTTGGAAACGCTCGCGGTCCTCGGCCAGATCTATCGCGTCGGGCGCCGTGCCGAGGATCGGAATGCCCGCCGCCTCGAGCGCGGGGGCCAGCTTCAGGGGTGTTTGCCCACCGAACTGAACGATGACGCCCTTGAGGATCCCCTTTGACTGCTCCAGCTTGCAGATCTCGATCACGTCCTCGGCTGTTAGGGGCTCGAAGTAGAGCCGGTCGGAGGTGTCATAGTCTGTCGAGACTGTCTCGGGGTTGCAGTTGACCATGATGGTCTCGTAGCCAGCCTCCTCGAGCGCAAAGACGGCGTGGACGCAGCAATAATCGAACTCGATACCTTGGCCGATCCGGTTCGGACCGCCGCCGAGAATTATGACCTTCTCTCGTTCGCTGGGCTCGGCCTCGCACTCGCCGGGCAGGGAAGATTCACCCTCGTAGGCGGAATACATGTAAGGCGTCTGGCTCGGGAACTCGGCGGCACAGGTATCGATGCGCTTGAACACTGGGTGCAGCTGCAGCTTCTCCCGGAGCGCCACGACCTCTGCTTCCGTCTTGCCCGACAGTTCGGCCAGTCGAGCATCCGAGAAGCCCATGCGCTTGAGACGCATCATGCCGTCGAAATTTTCGGGCAGCCCCGAGTCGCAGACATGACCCTCCGTCTGAATGATGGCCGAGATCTGCGCTAGAAACCAAGGGTCGAAATGGGTCACTCGCTGGATGTCGTGGGCCGAGATGCCGAGGCGGAAGGCCTGGGCGATGTTGAGCAGGCGCTCGGGCACGGGCTGGCCGAGCGCGGCGAAGACCGCGTCCTCGTCGATGCCTTGGCCGGTATGCGCACCGAGAATCGTGACCTCGTTGAGGCCGGTCAGCCCTGTCTCCATAGAGCGGTAGGCCTTCTGCAGGCTCTCGGCGAAGGTGCGGCCGATCGACATCACCTCGCCGACGGACTTCATCGAGGTGGTTAAGCTCGCCTCGGTGCCGGGAAATTTCTCGAAGGTGAAGCGCGGCATCTTGGTGACCACATAGTCGATGGTCGGCTCGAAGCTAGCCGGCGTGGTTCCCGTGATCTCGTTGGTGAGCTCGTCGAGAGTGTAGCCGACGGCAAGTTTCGCCGCGATCTTGGCGATGGGAAAGCCCGTCGCCTTGGAGGCCAGCGCCGAGGAACGGCTGACTCGGGGGTTCATCTCGATCACCACCATCCGCCCATTCCTTGGGTTGATAGCGAACTGCACATTCGAGCCGCCGGTCTCGACCCCGATCTCGCGCAGGCACGCGATCGAGGCGTCGCGCATGATCTGGTATTCCTTGTCAGTCAGGGTCAGCGCCGGCGCGACCGTGATCGAATCGCCTGTATGCACGCCCATCGGGTCGATATTCTCGATCGAGCAGATGATGATGCAGTTGTCCATCCTGTCGCGGACAACCTCCATCTCATACTCCTTCCAGCCGAGGACCGATTCCTCGACTAGCACCTCGTTGACCGGCGAGGCGTTGATGCCGCCCATGACGATCTCAAAGAACTCCTCGCGGTTGTAGGCGATGCCGCCGCCCTGACCGCCGAGGGTGAAACTGGGCCGGATGATCGCCGGTAGGCGCACCAGATCGAGGGCGGTTTCGGCGTCCTCGCGGTTGTTCACCTGCATCGAGCGTGGTGATTCGAGGCCGATCTTGTCCATCGCCTCACGGAACTGCAGACGGTCCTCCGCCTTGTCTATGACATCGGCGCGTGCGCCGATCATCTCGATGCCAAGGCGTTCCAGGGTGCCGTCTCGGTCGAGGGTCAGACAGGTGTTGAGCGCCGTCTGACCGCCCATCGTGGGCAGGATAGCATCCGGCCGCTCAGCCTCGAGGATCTTCGCGACCATCTCAGGTGTGATCGGTTCGACATAGGTGGCGTCGGCGAACTCGGGATCGGTCATGATCGTCGCCGGGTTCGAGTTCACCAAGATTACCCGGTATCCCTCGTCCTTGAGCGCCTTTACCGCCTGGGTGCCGGAGTAGTCGAACTCGCAGGCCTGGCCGATGACGATCGGCCCGGCGCCGACGATCATGATGGATTTGAGGTCTGTGCGTTTGGGCATGGTCAGCCTTGTGCGTCAATCATCTCGACGAACCGCTCGAAGAGATAGTGGCTGTCGCGCGGGCCGGGCGAGGCCTCGGGGTGGTGCTGAACCGAGAAGGCCGGTGCTTCGGTAGCGCGAATGCCCTCGAGCGTGCCGTCAAACAGCGACTGGTGGGTCATCTCGACATTGGCGGGCAGCGATTCCTCAATCACTACGAAGCCGTGATTCTGACTGGTGATCTCGACCTTGCCGGTCGTCAGGTCCTTGACCGGGTGGTTCGCACCGCGATGTCCGTGGTGCATCTTCTCGGTCTTCGCGCCAAGCGCGAGGCAGAGCATCTGGTGGCCGAGGCAGATGCCGAAGGTTGGGACCTTTGCCTCGAGCACGCCCCTGATCATAGGCACCGCATATTTGCCGGTCGCTGCTGGGTCGCCGGGGCCGTTTGACAGGAAGACGCCGTCGGGCTTATGACGCATTACGTCGTCGGCCGTCGCGGTGGCCGGGACGACCGTGACCTTGCAGCCGAGTCCGGCGAGCGAACGCAGGATGTTGCGCTTGGCCCCGAAGTCGACGGCGACCACGTGGCGTACGGGTTTTGTTATTTCGCCGTAGCCGCCGTCGAGTGCCCAAGGCGTCTCGGTCCACTCATAGGACTGGGTGCAGGAGACGTCCTTCGCCAGGTCCACGCCTTCGAGGCCCGGCCAGTCGCTGGCCGCCGCGTGCAAGGTCGCGGCATTGATGGGGCCGTCGGGCCGATGCACGATGGCGCCGTTGGGCGCGCCGGCATCGCGGATGTGGCGGGTAAGCCGTCGGGTGTCGACGCCGGCGATACCGACCATGTCTATGGACTTGAGCCAGGCGTCGAGATGCTCGACCGCACGCCAGTTTGACGGGTCTGTGATGTTGGCGCGGAGCACGCAGCCGCGTGCGGCCGGGGTGGTCGTCTCGAAGTCTTCCGGGTTCGTGCCGACATTGCCTATATGCGGGAAGGTGAACGTTATGATCTGGCCGGCATAGGAGGGATCGGTGAGGATCTCCTGATAGCCGGTGAGGGAGGTGTTGAAGCAGACCTCGGCGACGGCAACGCCGGTGGCGCCGATGCCCAGCCCCCAGAAAACCGATCCCTCTGGCAGGACCAATGCCCCGGTGGCCCATTCGGGCTGGTTCCGGTCTCGGGGCGCAGCTGCGGCCATCACGTCTGGTCCTCGGGGTGGCGACGCGCAAGATATGCACGATAGCCGGGCAATTCGTTTATGGGCCGGTCGGCTGGCGACCGAGTGCACACCTGACCGGGGCGCAAATTGCCGGGTTGTTTAATCCACACCACGGGAGTCGTCAAGCCGGGGACGGAAAGATAAAAGTTAATAAAAACATATGGTTATAAACATACCGATCCGATTGCGTTCGTAGTCTAAATCCTTTACGGTCTGACGCTTCTTCAAAAGGTTAAACAGCCGATGTTTCGTGATCAGGTTCCCGAAGCGCTTAGCGCTGCGGTGAAAGAGAAAGATGCCCGCGCGGTTTCAACCCTGCGCCTGATTATGGCGGCGCTGAAAGACCGCGATATCGCGGCCCGCAGCAAGGGCAACGACGAGGGGATCGACGAGGATGAGATCCTGCAGATGCTGCAGACCATGGTGAAGCAGCGCCGCGATTCCATCGCCATGTACGAGAAGGGCGGCCGGCTGGAGCTGGCCCAGCAGGAAGGCGAGGAGATCGCCATCATCGAGCGTTTCTTGCCCGAGCAGCTCGGCGACGAAGCGATTGAGACGGCCGTCGACAAGGTGATCGCCGACGTCGGCGCCGGCGGGCTGAAAGACATGGGCGCGGTTATGGGTGCCCTTCGCGAGGGCTATTCTGGGCAGATGGATTTCGGCAAGGCTAGTACGATTGTGAAGTCGCGCCTCGGCGGCTGATGCCCGTTCCGACGCGAGTGGCCTAGTGCCGCCCAAACAGTCCCCAGCTTATTTATTTATCCTCAGGGTCTGACTCCGACGACGGGGTATTCTGTCGCCTGACAGAGTTCTGGAAATGAAGTGTGATGGCCTTTCCGCCGCAATTTCTCGAAGAGTTGCGCGCGCGGCTTCCGGTGTCGGAAGTCGTTGGGAAAAAGGTGCGCCTGATTCGTCGGGGGCGAGAGTTTACCGGCCTTTGCCCGTTTCACAACGAGAAGACGCCGTCTTTTACCGTCAACGACGAAAAGGCCTTCTATCACTGCTTTGGCTGTGGCCAGCATGGCGACGTGATCTCTTTCGCCATGGAGACCGATGGACTGAGCTTTCCGGAGGCGGTCGAGTGGCTCGCCGCTCAGGCTGGACTTCAGGTGCCGCAATCCTCGCCCGAGGAGCGTGAACGCGCAAAGGTGCGCTCGACCCTGTACGACGTGGTCGAACAGGTCTGTGCCTGGTACCAGGACCAGCTCGCCCAGCCGGGCGGGCGTGAGGCTTATAACTACCTGCGCGGGCGCGGCTTCACCGATGAGACGATCGAGCGCTTCCGCCTCGGCTTTGCGCCCGACGGGCGCGGCAAGCTGCTCAAGTCGATGGGGGGGCGAGGTCTGCGTCAGGACCAGCTCGTCGAGGCCGGGCTGATCAAGATGCCGGAGAATGGCGGTAACCCGCGCGACTATTTTTTCAACCGAGTGATCTTCCCGATCAACGACAGTCGGGGGCGGGTGATCGCTTTCGGCGGGCGCATCCTGAGTGACGGTCAGCCGAAATATTTGAACTCGCCCGAGACGCCGCTGTTTCATAAGGGACGCAGCCTCTACAACTTCACTATGGCGCGCGAGGCGTCGCGCGAGCTCGGCACGGTGATCGTCGTCGAGGGCTATACTGACGTGATCGCTCTGGCCCAGGCTGGGCTGCCCAATTCGGTGGCGCCTCTGGGCACGGCGCTAACCGAGGATCAGATCCGCCTGTTGTGGCGGGTGGCGAACGAGCCGGTGCTGTGCTTCGATGGCGACAATGCGGGCGCACGCGCGGCCCTGCGTGCGGCCGAACGCGCCCTGCCGCTGCTGCAGCCGGGCAAGACGCTGCGTTTCATGGCACTGCCGGCGGGCGAGGACCCGGATACGCTAGTGAAGGCCCGCGGTGCCGAGGGATTCCGAACCCTGCTGGCGGGCGCACATCAGCTAGTGGATGTCATATGGAAGGCCGAGGTAGGCTCCGCAAAGCATGATACACCGGAACGAAAAGCAGACTTAGAACGACGCATTAATGCTAGACTGGCACATATAGGGGATTCCGGGGTTAAGCACCACTATCAGGAGACCCTGCGTATGCGGCTGCGGGATCTGTTTTCCGCCGGCCGGCGCGCGGGCGGCAATCGCCCCGGAAACCGCTACGCAAGCGGCCGTTTCGGAGGTGCGAACCGGCAGGAAATCGCCCCGGGACTGCGTGCGCGTGGCGACATCGGCGCGATGAAGGTCCAGCAGGAGCGGATGTTGGTCGCTACCTTGGTCAATCACCCCGATCTCTTGTCGGACTCGCTCGAGGCGCTGAACGAAATTTCCCTGCAAAGCAAGGAACTTGACACCCTGCTCCGGGTGATTTTAAACCTCGCTGTCACAAGACCGGTGCTTGACACAAAGGAACTGCAACGCCATCTGATTCAAAGCGGCTACGAAACGCCGCTGGGACAGGTTTTGCATCGGCAAGTGTATCGTCAAGCGTCATTTGCGGCGCCGGACGCGACGGTTGCGGATGCGCGGGCTGCGTTGGAAGAAATTCTTGCGCGGTATCGACGGGAACGGCTGTTCGCCGACAGGGTGGCCGCGAAAGAGGAGCTTGCGGACGACAACAACGAGATGAAGAGCAAGAAACTACTCGAGTTGGTCCGCGAAGAATCCGGCGTGGGCGGTCTGTAAGAGATATTTTTGAAGGCGCGTGATGGCGCGGCAGAGTTTGCAGCCGCTGCGAGGGACAATATGGCACGCAACGAAGCCCAGGAAGAAGCGACCGACGAGCGTGAGGACACGCCCGACGGTCCGCTGATGGACGGCTCGGTTCAGGGCGTCAAGAAGATGATCGCGCGGGGCAAGGAGCGCGGGTTTATCACCTATGATGAGTTGAACGAAACGCTGCCTCAGGAGCAAGTGTCTTCGGAGCAGATCGAGGACGTCCTCGCGCAGCTCTCGGAAATGGGCATCAACGTCGTCGAAGAAGAAGAGAAGGATGACGGGAATGCCAAGCTGGCCGGCGACGGCGGGAAGCCGGCTGAGGCGGCGGCTGAAGAGACGAAGGAAAATGAAGCTGCTACGCCGGCAACCAAGGGTCGGGCGGGAACCGAGGATCTGGGCCGCACCGACGACCCGGTGCGCATGTATCTGCGTGAGATGGGCTCGGTCGAGCTCTTGTCGCGCGAGGGCGAGATCGCCATCGCCAAACGCATCGAGGCCGGCCGCGAGAAGATGATCGGCGCGATTTGCGAATCGCCGCTAACCATCCGGGCGATCATTGCTTGGCGCGATGCGCTGGAGAAGGAACAGATTCTGCTGCGCGACGTGATCGACCTCGACGCTACCCACAGCGGCGGCCCGGGCGAGGACAATTCGGCTAACGCTGTTGCTCAGGCGAACGGTGCGAACGGGGCTGCCAATGGCGCGGCGAACGGCACGGATCCTAAGAAAGAAGACAACGACAACGACGATGAAGACGAGGGTGCAAACCTCTCCCTCGCGGCAATGGAGGCTAAGCTGAAGCCGGAAGTGCTCGGCCTCTTCGACACCATCGACAAGACTTACAAGAAGCTGCGCAAGCTGCAGGAACAGCGTCTCGCGGGCATGAAGAACAAGTCGAACCAGCTGTCGGCTGCACAGGAGAAACGCTACGGCAAGCTGCAGCGTGAGCTGGTCGAGTATATGGGGGAGGTGCGGCTAAACAACGGTCGCATCGAGGCACTGGTGGACGAGCTCTACGGGCTCAACCGCCGCCTAACCAGCTTCGAGGGCAAGCTGCTGCGCATGGCGCTCGACAGCGGTGTGTCGCGGACTGACTTCCTCGACGAGTATATGGGCAATGAGCTCGATCCACGCTGGGTTAGCCGGATTGGTCGCCTGAAGCGCAAGGGCTGGAAGAAATACGCTGATAAGAATGCCGACGAGATCCGCGCCATCCGCAAGGAGGTGATTGAGATCTCCGCGCGCGTGGGCCTGCCGATCTTCGAGCTGCGCCGGATCGTCCAGACCGTCCAGCAGGGCGAGAAAGAGGCCGGCCGGGCCAAGAAGGAGATGGTCGAGGCGAACCTGCGCCTCGTGATCTCGATCGCTAAGAAATACACAAATCGTGGCCTACAGTTCTTGGACCTGATCCAGGAGGGCAATATCGGCCTGATGAAGGCGGTCGATAAGTTCGAGTATCGCCGCGGCTACAAGTTCTCGACCTACGCTACTTGGTGGATTCGCCAGGCGATTACCCGCTCGATCGCCGACCAGGCGCGCACGATCCGCATCCCGGTGCATATGATCGAGACGATCAACAAACTGGTACGCACCTCGCGCCAGATGCTGCATGAGATCGGCCGCGAGCCGACTCCGGAGGAGCTCGCGGGGCGCCTGCACATGCCGCTGGAGAAGGTGCGCAAGGTCCTCAAGATCGCCAAGGAGCCGATCTCGCTAGAGACGCCGATCGGCGATGAGGAAGACTCACATCTCGGCGACTTCATCGAGGACAAGAATGCCGTCCTGCCGGTCGATGCGGCGATCCAGTCGAACCTGCGCGAGACTACCACCCGGGTGCTGGCTTCGCTTACGCCGCGCGAGGAGCGCGTTCTGCGCATGCGCTTCGGCATCGGCATGAACACCGACCACACGCTCGAGGAGGTCGGCCAGCAATTCTCGGTCACCCGCGAGCGTATCCGCCAGATCGAGGCGAAAGCACTGCGGAAGCTCAAGCATCCCTCCCGCTCGCGCAAGCTGCGGAGCTTCCTCGACCAATAGGTCGGCGGCTGGACGACCCGAATAGAAAGGGCCATCGATTTCACGGGCCTTTTTCGTGCGTATAGCTTCTCTGTTCGGCTCCCGCGCTTGTGCTATACGAGTGACCCGCGCCAAGGCGTGATGGGCCCGTAGTTCAGTTGGTCAGAACGGACCGCTCATAACGGTCATGTCGCAGGTTCGAGTCCTGCCGGGCCCACCATTTTTCGCGCGTGTCCCTACGAATCCTGAGGATATCCGCTTGGAATTCCTGCCTGCTGATATCAATGCCACGGCTGCGGCCATGCTAATTGCTGCGACGGTCATCGGAGCGGCCATTTCCGGTGCCATGGGCGTTGGGGGCGGGATCATCCTTATCGCGGTGATGGCGAATTTCATGCCGGCTCCGGCGGTCGTGCCGGTCCACGGTGTCGTACAACTGGGCTCGAACGTCTTTCGCGGGACGATCCAGCGCGCCCATATCGACTGGCGAACCTTCATCTGGTTCTTGCTCGGTAGCATCGTCGGCGTGGCCGTTGGCGGCAGCATCGTCGTTGCCCTGCCGGCGGATATCCTGCGAGCCGGGCTAGGGCTGTTCATCCTCTATACGGTGTGGGCGCCGAAGATGCGCTTCTCCAGCCAGAGCCGGCTGGCGGCGGTCGTCGTCGGCGTCGCGTCCAGCATCCTTACCATGTTCTTCGGTGCCACGGGGCCGTTCGTCTCGGCGCTCTTAAGCCGGCGCGGCTATACGCCCCAGAGACTGATCGGTACCCATTCGGCCTTCATGGGTGCTCAGCATCTGCTCAAGATCATCGTCTTCGGGTTTCTGGGTTTTGCCTTCGCCGACTGGGTCTGGATGATCGTCTTGATGCTGCTAGCCTCGCTCGTGGGCACCTTGATCGGCAGCTTCGCGCTGGGGCACATGAGCGCGGGCACCTTCGCGAAAATCCTAAAAGGGATCCTGACTCTGCTCGCTGTCAACCTGCTGGCCATCGCTTTCGGGTTCTATTCGATTACATGACAAGCCCCGTAATCCGGATTGGTCCGGCATCCATGCCCTCTCCGTCATAAGCCATTGAATCCCCCGTCACTCGCCGCGGACAGCATTCGTGCTTAGGTCTCTTTCAGGTCGGACTATGCCTTCCGGCCCGAGCCGAAGAAGAGGTTTACCGACGTGCAGGCGATTTAGGCATACGCCACGGCTTTTCGTACGTGTAACGAGACCCTACCGGCGATCTGCCGCGTGTGTAGTTTTGTTTTTTCTATGCTAGCTTTTTCGTTATGGAAAATGCGTCTTGGCAATGACTGATGTCCTGACCCAAAGCTACACCCACGGTACGTCCGACGTGCCGCTGATCGGCGAGACAATCGGCGAGCATTTCGACGCTGTGGCGGCCCGCTGGGCCGATCGGGACGCGCTATTGGTGCGCCACCAAGACATCTCGTGGACATGGGGCGAGCTCAAGGCGCGGGTCGACGACTTCGCAGCGGGGCTGATCGCGCTGGGGCTCCAACCGGGCAGCCGAATAGGCATCTGGTCGCTCAACAACGCCGAATGGGTAATCACCCAGTTCGCGACGGCCAAGGCGGGGCTGGTGTTGGTCAACATCAACCCGGCCTACCGGTTGGCCGAGCTGGAATATGCGCTCAACAAGGTAGAATGTGAGGCGCTGATCACGGCGGCGCGTTTCAAGACCAGCGACTATGTAGGAATGATACGCGAACTCGCACCTGAGATCGACGGCGCGGAACCGGGCAAGCTGTCGTCGGCGAAGCTTCCGTATCTGAAGACCGTGATTCAGATCGGCGCGGACGATACTGCGGGTGTGCACCACTTCGAAAATGTTCTGGCAATGGGTGCTGCGAAGGGCCACGACGCCGTGACGGCGCTGGCGCCGACGCTCCAGTTCGACGACCCGATCAACATTCAGTTCACCTCGGGCACGACTGGTTCGCCCAAGGGCGCGACGCTCACCCACCACAACATCCTAAACAACGGCTACTTCATTGGCGAGGCGATGGCGCTTACCGAGGCCGACCGAATATGCATCCCGGTGCCGCTCTATCACTGCTTCGGGATGGTGCTGGGGAACCTCGCCTGCATGACACATGGTGCGGCGATGGTCTTTCCGTCGTACACCTTCGAACCTCTGGCGACGCTTGAGTGTGCGGCGGCCGAGCGCTGCACCGGGCTCTATGGGGTGCCGACCATGTTCATCGCGCAGCTCGAGCATTCGCAGTTCGCTGATTTCGACTTATCGAGCCTGCGCACCGGTATAATGGCGGGCTCGCCCTGCCCGGTGGAGGTGATGAAGCAGGTTATCGACAAGATGCACATGGACCAGGTTACTATCGCCTACGGCATGACTGAGACGAGCCCTGTCTCGACCCAGACGTCCGTGGACGATCCTCTCGACCGGCGGGTGGGGACTGTGGGGCGCATCCACCCCCATCTAGAGGTGAAGATCGTTGACGAGGCGGGCCGGATCGTCGCCCCCGGTGAGACCGGCGAACTCTGCACCCGAGGCTACTCGGTGATGCGTGGCTACTGGAACGACGACGACAAGACGGCCGAGAGCATTGACGCGGCAGGCTGGATGCACACCGGTGACCTCGCGACCATCGATGCAGAGGGTTATTTCAACATCGTCGGTCGTATCAAGGACATGGTGATCCGCGGCGGCGAGAACCTCTACCCGCGCGAGATCGAGGAGTTCCTGTACCGCCATCCCAAGGTGTCGGACGTGCAGATCTTCGGCGTGCCCGACGAGAAATACGGCGAGGAGCTCTGTGCCTGGATAAAGCTGGCAGAAGGCGAGGCCGCGACCGAGGACGAAATCCGAGACTTCTGTGAGGGCCATATCACCCACCATAAGATTCCCCGCTACATCAGGTTTGTGGATGGCTTCCCGATGACGGTCACGGGCAAGGTTCAGAAGTTCGAGATGCGCTCGGCAATGGTCGTGGAGCTGGGGCTTGACGAGGCGAAGACGGCCTAGATCCGCTCATTGCGCCTCTGCAATCACGTCATACTCGGCCTTGAATCAGGCATCTTTTTGTTCAGTGTCCGAGATGCATGGATCCAGTTCGCGCATGACGACTGTGGGTGGAACGCGGCCTGCGGGAAATTAGGTCAGACCTGCGACCAACCGGTTTCTTGCAGCGATCGAGTCTGTGCCTAGTTCCGTTCACCCATGTTCGGATGCGCTACATCGGGCTGTACGTAGGGTGCCTTCATCTCGTAGATGTCGTGGGTGCGGCAGTAGCGCGGGCCGCCGAGGCGTCCAACCGGCTTCAGCGTGTGCGGGTTGACGTATTTGTCGTCGAGCATCAGGTCCTTGCGCACATGCCAGCGCAAGACACGCCCGATCACTAGGTGGGTCTTCCATTCATCGCCGAACTCGAGCATCTGCTCGAAGGTGCACTCCATTGCCAACGGGCAGCCCTTGATGCGCGGCGCATCCACCAGGTCCGACGGCACCGTCTCTATACCGATCTCAGCGAACTCGTCCTGGCCGGGTGCGTAGTTGGCGGCGCTCGAATTCATATGATCTGCCCAGTCGTCGGTGACTGTGTGGATCACGTAGCCCCTTGTCGTCGAAATGTTCGCCGCGGTGTCCTTCAGTGCCTTATCCTTCTCGCCGACGGCGATTGTGATCAGGGGCGGGTAGTGGGACGCGATCGAGAAGAACGAGAAGGGCGCGAGGTTGGGCACGCCGTTCGCGTCGATCGAGCTGACCCAGGCGATGGGCCTGGGCACGATAGATCCGATCAGCAGCCGGTAGCACTGCTGGTGGTCGATCTCCTCGGTGTCGAAAATATGGTAATCCATGACTTGTCTCCCGAAACGTCATCCCTACAAAGCCCGTTCGCTTGGCCGGAAGTAGGGCGGATTTGAAACCCGCCTCTTCGGCTCCGCTGTAGGGGCGAGTGTGCGACCCGCTTACTCTATGCATGTGCCGGCGGTTGGTGTAAGTCCGCCGTCATGTCTAACACGTTCCCAGACACGCTCCCGCTGATCGGCCGCACGGCCCTACCCGTGCGCTTTGCGTTCCTACTGGCGGACTATCCGCGCGCCGTCTGGGAGGGGCACCCCAATAACGGTCAGTGGTGCCAGTTCTGGCTGCAGCGGCACCAGATGTTCCGCGACTTCTCCGAGGCGCTCACCGATGGCTGCACGCAGCTCGCCGACGCGAACGTCGAGGCTGCGGCGTTCCAAGAATGGTTCGTTCCGCGGGTGAATTTCTACTTCGGCGAGATCGATACCCACCACAAGGTCGAGGAGTATCACTACTTCCCGGCACTGGCGCAAGCCGACGCTAGGATGGCGCGCGGGATCGAGCTTCTGGAGGGAGACCACCGGACGGTACACGACCTGCTGCTGGCGGCCCACCAGGCGGTCGTGGCGCTGGGCACCGTCATCCGCGGTGCGCCGGCTGAGATAGCAGGGCCGGCACTGCGCGCTCGCGACGGCCTTGCGGCGCTGGGCAGCGGGTTGGGGCGTCATCTCGACGACGAGGAAGACATCGTCGTGCCCCTGATCCTCGACCGGTCCGAGCCAGTGCTGGGGATCGGCTAGGCACTTGTAAACAACGTCATGCCGAGGCTTGACCCGGTTATTTTGCCGAACGGAGCAGGAGATACGCGTATCAAGTCCGCGCATGACGATGAATTGAAGACCGTTCGGTGAGGCGGCAGCCTACTCCAGCCTGTTGCCAGAGTCTTATAGTGCTAAGCTATTGGCTGGGTGCGGAAAAGGCGCGCGTCCGGTGCTTGACTCGCCTGTTTTCACGCCGCAAAACTTTTTTCATGAGTATGAATGATGGCGTGAAGACTGCAATCCGGACGGTTAATCTCTTTGAGGCATTCTCGCGCCGGAAGGGACCGATGACCCTGACCCAGATCGCGGAGGCCCTGTCGGCGCCGATCAGTAGCTGCCACGGCCTCGTCCGGACTCTCAGCGCGAAGGGTTATCTCTACACCTCCGAGCGAAACCGGGCGATCTATCCGACCAAGCGCCTGCTTGAAATCGCCAACACGATCGCCGCCCATGACGCTGTGCTCGAGAGCACCGTTCCTGTGCTCGAGACGTTGCGCGACGAGACCAACGAGACCATCCTGCTGGGCCGCCGCCAAGGCGAAACCATTCTCTATCTCGACGTGCTCGAGGGGCACCAGACGGTGCGTTATTCGGCGGGGGCGGGCGATATCAAGCCGATGCATTCAAGCGCCATGGGAAAGGCCTTTCTGGGGCGGCTAGATGCCGGCGAGCGTGCCGCGCTGGTGGCGCGCCTGCCGCTCGACCTTTACACGCCTAACACGATCACCGAGCGGGCGACTCTCGAGGCGGACTTGGCCGACGGCATCGCCAAGGGTTACTTCATCACGCGCGGTGAGAATGTCGTGGACGTAATGGGGCTGGCGACGACGGCTGACGTCTATGGAGAGATCATGGGCGTCGCGATAGCCGGCCCGCTCATGCGAATGATGGTGGGAGAAGCGAAACTCGCTGCAATGCTCCTTTCGGCCAGGACGCGCCTCGAGACGCTGGGCGTCCGGTCTTGAGCGGTGCTTTGCCAAAGCCAGACGCCGGGGCCCCCGCTTGGGCCGACGCGCTATACGACGTACTGGTGCGCCAGGACATTCGTCAGGTTGCCTATGTGCCCGATGCCGGCCATTCGCGGCTGATCGAGCGCTGCGAGGCCGATGCGAAAATCGCCGCGACCGTGCTCACCACCGAGGAAGACGGGATCGCGCTGCTCGCCGGCGCGTGGCTCGGTGGCGACCGCGGGATACTTTTGATGCAGTCGAGCGGCGTGGGCAACTGTGTCAACATGCTGACCCTGATCGAGAATTGCCGGATGCCCTTAGTGGCGCTGATCACTATGCGCGGCGAGTGGGGTGAGTTCAATCCGTGGCAGGCGCGGATGGGACAGGCGACACCCGACGTGCTGACACGTATGGGCGTGCAGACGCATCGCGTGGACGATCCGGACGACGCGGCGCCAACGCTAGACGTCGCTATCCGTCAGTCCTTCGATGGTTCGCTCGCATCCGCCGTGCTGCTATCCCAGCGCCTCATCGGCCGCAAGGCCTTCAAGGAGGATCATTGAGATGGCGGGTGACGGATCCGATAGACTAACCCTCGATCGCCGCGAGGCTGTGGCGCGGCTGCTTCAAAACCGGGGCGATCTTCTGGTCGTCGCCGGGCTGGGCTCCGCGACGTATGACTGCGCGGCCGCGGGTGATGATCCGCGAAACTTCTACCTCTGGGGTGCGATGGGTGGCACGGCCGCTATGGCACTGGGGCTCGCCAAGGCGCAGCCTGACCGGCCGGTGGCCGCGATCACCGGCGATGGCGATATGCTGATGGGGCTGGGCAGTCTTGCGACCATCGCCGCGGCCCGTCCGGCAAACCTTTCGGTGATAGCGCTCGATAACGAGGTCTATGGCGAGACGGGTGCCCAGCCGACGGCAACGGCCCGGGGCGTGAGCTTGGTTGATGTGGCGCGGGGCTGCGGCATCGAGGCGCTCGGGGATATCCGCGACATTAATGCACTGGGAACGCTCGCGGCCCGCATCCAGCGCTGCGAGGGCCCGCTGTTTGCGAATATCAAGATCGCGGTAGGCGAGCATCCCCGGGTGCTGCCAGCACGCGACGGAGCGTATCTGCGCGCGCGCTTCCGCGAGGCGGTGCTGGGCGCCGGCCCCTAGGGCTAGCGCCAAGATAAAGATACTTCAAGAGGGAGGGGAAGATGGTAGAGAAAATCGGAATCCTAGGACTGGGACTCATCGGTAGCCTGACGGCCGAGATCCTGATGCCCGAGGGCTATGCGTGTGCGGCGGTCCGCCGCCCGAGCACAGAGAGATTCCCCGAGACCGGGGGCAAGCTGTTCGAGTCGGGCCGCGAACTGGCGGGATGGGCCGACGTGGTCATCTCCGTGCTGCCGAGCGTCGAGGCGTCACGCACTGCCTTGGAGGGGCCGGACGGGATCCTGGCGGGCGCCCATGAGGGGCTCACAATCATAGAGATGAACACCTTCTCGGTGGTCGAGAAGGAACGGGTGAAGACGCAGGTCGACGAGACGCTCGCGAAAATCATCGACTGCCCGATCAGCGGTACCCAACCGGTGATCCGGGCGGGCAATGGCGTGATCATGATGAGCGGTGAGGAGGCCCTGTGCGAGGCCGTTAAGCCGATGCTCGAGAAGGTCTGCCCGAAGACGTTCTACGTTGGCGAATACGGCACGGGTATCAAGTTGAAGCTGATGATCAACTTCATGGTCGGTGCGAACACGGTCGCGCTCGCCGAGGGCATGCTGTTTGGTGCGCAGATGGGCCTCGACCCGCAGCTTATGGTCGACATCGTTGGCCCCAGCGCAGCCGGATCGACGGTTTTTGGTATGCGCGCGGGCATTATCAAGGACCGGGCCTGGCAGCCATGCGCCGGCCCCAGTAAGCTGCTATGGAAGGATCTCGATATCGTCGAGGAGCAGGCCGACGCGCTGGGTCTTTCGGCCCCGCTACTGCGGATTTGCAACAGCTATTATAAGAAGATAGAGAAGGCGGGTCGGCTCTAGGATGAGTGTGCTGTGGTCTACGAAATACTTGAAGACGAGATTGCACACGCCGCGGAATAGCGGAAGAGCGATTTTCCTCATGCAGAGCCTGCCGAAGCATTAAAAAGGGCCTAACGTCTCCTTCGACAGACTCGGGGTGAGTTGTTTAGTGAGCTGTGCCTTTAAAAAGAGTGGTCTTCTAGCGACCGGCATTTCGGCCGTCAGCACCCGACCGGTCGATGTTTCGGCCATATAGAGCGTTTTGCGGTCGGGGCCGTCGAACGCGCAGTTGGTGACCGCGGGGCTGGCGCGGTAATTGATCCGGTGATCGGTGTGCCGTCGACGGCGAACACTCAGACGGCACCGAAGCCGACATGGCGAACGAGGATATTATCCTCGAGGTCCGTGGCCATACCGTCCGGCCCGGCCTCGCCGGACATGCGTACGAAACGACCCATCTAGCCCGACGGGTAGATCAGATCCGAAGTGCCCTAGTCGGTGAACTAGATATCGCCGTTGGCTGCGAAGGTCAGGTCGTCGGTGCCGCAAAACCGCTCGTTGCCGTTGCGCACCAGCACGGGTCAACCGTGTCCGCGATCGGATCGAGGCGCATCAGTCCATGATAGTTGCCGGTGATAACGCCGCAGTCGTCTCGGCGAAGGAGGGGGCTTCGAGAAAGCTAGGTGTGTTCGAGCGGTTGAACAGGGCCCGCGCCCATTCGGACTCGCGGTCACAAACGCCGTAGGCGGCATTCACGTCGACAAATATCGTTGTCTCGGTTTAGGGCGATGGGGCAAACATGTCGGTTAGTCGGGGTCCTTGCGCGCCAGCCGGGCGACGATCGCATCGAACAGCTCGGCGGGGCTGCGGTCGAGGAAAGTCGGGTCCTCGGCCTCTAGAACCTCGTCGATGCGGCGCGAGATCAGACCCTGTGCTTGGTAGCGCGCACGGGCGCGCCGGCCGACGGCTGCATCGGTGCTGTTGGCACGCCAGGCCGCGTGGGTGTTTATCGCCGCGTCTAGGGCCTCGAAGCCCGCCGGGTCGTTACGTGAGGCCATGATGACCGGGGGTGTCCATTCGTCCGCGCTCTGATGCGCTGCGACCTGTTCGATCTCGGCGGCCATAAGGTCTGCGCCGGGCAGGTCGGCCTTGTTGACCACGTAGATATCCGCCATTTCTAGGATTCCCGCCTTCATCGCCTGGATGGCATCACCCGAGTGGGGCACGAGCACCAGCACGACAGTGTCGACCAGGGTTCGGATCGTATAGTCTGCCTGTCCGACCCCTACTGTCTCGAGGATGATCTCGTCGAACCCGTGACCCTCCATGGCATTTAGCAGGTCGGCCGTGTTGTCGGCCAGCCCGTCATGGGCCCGGCGCGACGGGATCGATCGGATGAACACGTCGGGATCGTCGGCGATGGCATCCATGCGGATGCGGTCGCCGAGGATCGAGCCATGCGAGACTGGGCTCGACGGGTCGACCGCCAGCACGGCGACCTTGCGGTTGGTGCCCTTGCGCAGGCCCGCGAGCCGGGCGATCAAAGAGCTTTTGCCGGCGCCCGGTGCGCCCGTGATGCCAATGCGTGGCAGGCCATCCGGACTTGGTCGGTCCTGCGCCGCTAGGGTTTGGGCCACGTCGGCATTGGCGATGCACGTGAGTGCGCGGCTGAGGTTTCGCCGCGGGTTGCGGGACGCACCGGTCATTTCGCTGCGGTGGCCGTTGGTGTGCTGAGGATCTCGTGCGTGTGTTCGCCGAGCAGTGGTGGGACGCCGTAGCGGGGCGGATGGTCGCCCATCTTGATCGGATTGCCGACGACGCGCAGCGCCCCGTCGGGCGTGGGGATGACGACGATCATCTCCCGAGCTGCGGCCATGTCCCCGTCCAGCGCACGGTCCAGGGTCTCGACTCCGGAGACGACCAGTCCTTCCCGGCCGAGGCGCTCGACCCAATGGGCAGTGGTCTCTGTGCAGAGGAGAGCACAGACATTGGAGATGACTGCCGCCCGATTTTCGGAGCGCGCGTTCATGGTCGCAAAGTCGGGGTCATCGATGCGCTCGGGCCAGCCGACCACCTCGCAGAATTTACGCCAGAACTTGTCGATGGATACAAACAGCATGAGGAACCCGTCAGCCGTTTCAAAGACCTGGGCAGGCACCATGTAGGGGTGGGCGCTGTGCGCGGTCCGCTGGGGCACGATTCCATGATTCAAATAGCCCGAGGCGAGATAATTGAGCTGGGCCAGCATGGTGTCGAAGAGGGACACGTCGACCTGACCGCCCTTGCCCTCGATGATCTTCGACAGTAGTCCGATGGCGCCCATCATGCCGGTAGAATTGTCCACGGCGGAATATCCGGCCTTGGTCGGCGGCGTGCCCGGGTCCCCGGTTAGTGCCATCACGCCCGTCAGGGCCTGAACTATGTAGTCATAGGCCGGCTTGTCGGCATAGGGACCGTCGAGGCCGAAACCGGTTAGGGCGAGGCAGACAAGTTTCTCGTTGTGCACCTTGAGATCGTCATAGGTCAGTCCGAAGCGCCGGATGGTAGCCGGGCGCAAATTGGTGACGAGCCCGCTCGCGGTCTTCGCGAGGCAGGCGAACTCCGCCTGTCCTGCCGGGGTATTCAGGTCGAGGACGATCGAGCGCTTGTTACGGTTGAGGCTCGCGAAATAGTCGTTGTAGGGGCCGGTGAACTGCTTGGTGATGTTGCGGGCCATGTCGCCGCCCGGTGGCTCGACCTTAATCACGTCGGCGCCGAGGTCGCCGAGAATCATGCCGCAGAAGGGGCCGGCGAGGACATGCGCGACCTCGATGATCCGGATACCGGCGAGGGGGCCTCCGCTCACGCGCCGATATCCGCGTCGATCGCCGCGACGACGGCGTCCACCGTCATCTCGGCGGTGAAAATGCCGTGCGCGCCCGCGCTACGCAGATCGTCATGGTCCTCGCTGGGAATTGTCCCGCCGACAAACAGGTGGATATCGCCTGCGTCGAGCTCGGCGAGGCAGCGCACGGTCTCCTCGACAAGTTCCTTGTGGCTGCCCGACAGGATCGACAGGCCGACCGCGTCGACATCCTCGTCGACGGCGACCCTGGCGATATAGTCGGGGCTGCGGCGCAGGCCGGTGTAAATCACGTCGGCACCCGCGTCGCGGAGCGCCAGCGCGATGATCTTCGCGCCCACGTCGTGTCCGTCGAGGCCGGGTTTGGCGATCAGGATGCGTTTTCCGTTCAGGCTCATCTTCTTCGGTCCTACAGCCGTACCGGCTCTTCGAACTCGCCCCATTGCGACTTCAGGGTCGCGACCATCTCGCCCACCGTGGCGTAGGCGTGGCAGCAGTCGATCAGGTAGGGCATGAGATTCTCGTCGTCCTTCGCGGCCGCGCCCTCGAGGGCTGAAAGCGATTTCCGCACGGCCGTTTCGTCGCGACTATCGCGGACCCGCTCAAATTTCTCGATAACTCTGGCGGTTGCCTTCGGGTCGAGCTTGAACAGTTCGGCCACGCCCTCATTCTGGTTGTCCCGGCGGAAGTGATTCTGGCCGACGACAACGGTCTCGCCATTGTCCACCTTGCGTTTCCGTTCGGCGGCGCGCTTGGCGATCCTGAGCTGCAGCCAGCCATCCTCGACGGCCTTCGTGACGCCGCCATAGGTCTCGATCTCGTCGATTACCTTCATGATCTCGCCTTCCATCTGGTCGGTGAGCCACTCCACATAGTGGCTCCCGCCCAAGGGGTCGACGGTGCGGGCGATGCCTGATTCATGGGCGACGATCTGCTGGGTGCGGACCGCGATCTCGGCCGAATGCTCGGTCGGAATCTGGTAGGCCTCGTCGAAGGCCGCGGTGAAGATCGACTGGGCGCCGCCCATGACAGCCGCCATGTTCTCGATACCAACGCGCACGACATTGTTGTACGGCTGGGCGCCGATCAGGGAGGAGCCGCCGCACACGACGCCGAAGCGGAACATCAGCGCCTTGGGGTCCTGGACGCCGTAGCGCTCGGTGAGAAGCTTAGCCCAAAGTCGCCGGCCCGCACGGAACTTGCAGACCTCCTCGAAGAAATCCATATGGACGTAGAAGAAGAAGCTGAGCCGGCGTGCGAACTTCTCCACATCGCCGCCGCGGCGGATGAGTTCGTCGATATAGGCGAGCCCGTTGGCTAGGGTGTAGCCCATCTCCTCGACGGCGGTGCAGCCGGCGTCGCGCACGTGGGCGCCGGCGATGCTGATCGCGTTGAAGCGCGGCGTCTGGTCGTAGGAGAACAGGATCGTGTCGGCGATCAAGCGCAGGGATGGACGCACGGGGAAGATCCAGGTACCGCGTGCCACATACTCCTTGAGAATATCGTTCTGGATCGTGCCCGTGAGTTTCTCGCGCGGGACGTCCTGCTTGTCGGCGACGGCGCAGTACATCGCATAGATGATCGAGGCGGTGCCGTTGATGGTGAAGGACGTCGAGATGCCGGCCAGGTCGATACCGTCGAAAAGGATCTCGGCTTCGGCCAGATTCGACAGCGAAACGCCGACCTTGCCGACCTCGGTCCGGGCGAGGGGATCGTCGGGGTCGTAGCCGCACTGGGTGGGTAGGTCGAGTGCGACCGACAGGCCGGTCTGCCCCTGATCGAGCAGGAACCGGTAGCGTTCGTTGGATTCCTCTGCCGTGCCGAATCCGGAATACTGGCGGATGGTCCACATGCGACCGCGGAATCCATCGGGGAAGATGCCCCGGGTGAACGGATACTCGCCGGGCATTTCCGCTTCGCGCGGAGCCACCATGTCCGGGGTGACCACAACGGGCACCTCGATCCCGGACGCGGTCGCGGTCGCGGGTTTCGTCGGCGGTTCAAGCCGTTGGGGTTCGCCCTCCTGATCCTTATTGGCAGAACTGTCGGTCATCGCCTCAGCCTTTCTTCGACGGGAGTACCTTTTCGGCGGCTTCCCAGTGATCATCATGGACCCAGGTCTTTATGAACATGCGTGTCTCGGCATCATGCATGGCCGCGCGGTCGTCGCCGCGCCGGTGCGCGTCGCTCACGGCCTTGAAGGCCCGCATGGACTGCGGCTTCTGCTTTCGGATCGGGACCAGGAAGGCCTCGATCGTGTCGTCGATATCCTCGCCCTCGGCGCCGACCGCGTCATAGAGCCCGATCTCGAGGGCGGCGGCGGGCTCGAGCATCTCGCCTGTGCTCATCAACCGAAGGCCGCGCGCCCGCCCGACTAGGTCGAGAAGGTCGGGGCCGCCGCCCCAAGCGGTGGCGAGCGCCAGCCGGCCTTGGACGAAACCGATGCGGGCATGTGCCGCCGCGACCCTGAAGTCGCAGGAGACGGCGAGTTCGGCGCCGCCGCCGAAGGCGTTGCCGTTCAGTCCGGCTATCACCGGCACTGGAAAATCGCGGATCGCATTGAACGCAGCCTTGGCATCGAGTGCCATCTTCTCCGCCTCAGCCTCGGTGCGCAGGCCGGCGAGTTCACGCAGGTCGCCGCCGGCGGCAAAGGTCTTCCTGCCCGCCCCACGTAGCACGGCAGCCACGAGCGTGTCGTCCGTCGCCGCATCGCGAAAGGTCGCGCCGATCGCGTCGATGATTAAGATCGCGAGCGCGTTATGTTTCTCCACCCTGTCGATGGTGACGTAGAGCACATGATCACGTGTTTCGGTCAGGAGATTTTTGCTGCTCATGCGGCTGCTTTCGTCGCTGGATATACTTGGTGGGACGGCCGGCGGGCCGCGCCGATGGACTCAGTCCTCGTCCATCTCCGCAGTGCGGTAGATGTAGTTACCGTCCATATAGGTGATGAAGAAGTCGTGGAAGGATATCGGCTCGTAGAGCGGCTCTTCGCCCGGCCTGATGCAGGTCGGAATCGGGTCGGCCACGGTCTCGTCATTGCAGTTGTAGAAGAAGGTCAGCGCGTAACGGTGATCCGTGGGTGGAACCACGCGGTGCGGCGTGGCGATAAAGCGGCCGTTGGTCCAACGGTTGAAGAACTCCCCGGTGTTCACGACGATCGCGCCGCGCAACGGCTCGATCTCCATCCATTTGCCGGATGGGGCCATGACCTCAAGCCCCGCCACGTCCATCAGGGGCAGATAGGTCATCGAGCTGTGGTCGGAATGGGGTGACAGGGAGAACTGTCCTTCTTCCGCCTCGACGGGCGGGTACCAGGCGCAGCGATTGTAGTATTCCGGGTGCGAGAACTTGTCGTCAAAATAGTCGGCCGGCATCTCTAATGCGCGGGCATAGGCAGGAAGCATGCGCGTCGCGAGGTCGGCCATGGTTTCCTGATATTCGAGCAGGGTCGGCCGGAAGCCGGGAAGCTCTTCGGGCCACTGGTTGAGGTTTCGGTGCCGGATGTTGGTTTTCACCTTCGGGTCGTCGGGTGTGCGCTCGCGCATGAACGCCCAGGCTTCGTTCAGGTCCTTTTTCTCGTTCTTTGCAATCTTCGACCAGCGCAGGATCAATGACTTGTTGGGGATAAAGCCCTGGTGGTGGAAGTCGACCCGGTACTTCATCTTGGCCTCGTCCGAGAGCCGGAACAGTTCGGCGATCTGGTCGAAGCTGCGATCGATGAGGTCTTGGTCCACACCGTGATTGACGATGCAGAAGAAACCGAGGCTCTCTTGGATCGCGCGCAAGTCGGTTGCGAACTGTTCCAGGGCGTTCGGGTCACCCGATAGGAAGTCGCCGACATCCACGATTGGGATGCGTTCTTCCGTGATGCAATTGGCGATATCCGGCGAGATCTGGAGCTCTGAATCAGCGGCAACGGACATGATTACCTCCGTGGTGCATATGGCCGGCTGCCCCGCACCGCGTCGCGGTGCAGGGCTGTCCGGGCGGGTCTTGGCGCCGGCGCTATTGCGCGGCGGCGGCCGGTTCCTCCGCTTCGGGCACCAGATCTGCGAGGTTCGGCATGACCTCCTTGGCAAACAGGGTCATGTTGTCCAGCCAAGTCTGGAAGGGCTCATACACATACTGAACCTGTAGTACCGTGCCGAAGCCGCCTGTTTCGGAATACAGCTTGCGCAGCTTCTCGGTGACCGTGTCCGGGCTGCCCACGATCCAGATGTTGTCGCAAATATACTCCGCCGTCAGGTCCTCGTCCTTGATGTCCTCGTTCTCCTTATAGAGATCGACTACGCCTAGGGATTTGAGCACGTTGTACATGTAGTCGTTATAGGCCTGCGCCATGCCGCCGTTTAGGGCGTGTTCACGCGCCTCCGCGTCGGTCTTGCCCACGAAGATTTCACGCGCGACCCGCCACTCCTTGCGGCTTGGCGTGTAACCTGATTCGGCGGCGCCCTGCTTGACCGCCTCCCAATGGGTGTTGAGATTGGCGGCTGGCAGATAGTTGACGCTCATCGGATGCCAGCCCTCGCGGCCGGCGGTCGCAAGCGATTCTGAGTATTTATGAAGCCCGGCCACCGCGATCGGCGGATGCGGGTCCTGATAGGGCCGGATGTGATGGTAGAGCGGAATCTGCGGCATCGGCTCGGGCACCTTGAATTGCCAGAACTTACCGTTGTGCTCGAATGGATCGTCCTCGGTCCACAGCCGCTTGATGGCACCGATGGCCTCGCGCATGCGTTCGCGATGTTCGCCTTCCTGATAGTTGATATCGAAGAAGTGGAAATCGGTCGGTGCACCGCCCGCGCCGATGCCGAAGTTGAGGCGGCCCTTCGACAGGTGGTCGAGATAGGCTATGCGCAGCGCCACCAAGCGCGGGTCGTGCATCGGCAGCAGAACGACGCCGGTCCCGACCCGAATCTGCTCCGTCTGTGCAAAGACGGTCGCCGCAAACAGGTCGGACGCCGGAATGGGCTCCCACGGGATCGTATAATGCTCGCCCATCCAGCCCTCGGTGTATCCGAGTTTGTCCGCGTGGACATATGTCTGGATGTCGCGGTGATAGTTTCCGGTTACGTCTCCGCCGGGGGGACGGAGCGGCATGCTAAACATTCCGTATTTCATTGGTTCGATCTCCCTAAGACCCAAGCTGTGGGCGGCGTCATACTGCTCTTTTTTTGTTGCTGTCGTCATTCTACGCGCAGGGGCTTGCCGAGAGTCAATCAGGTTCCATTAATAGAAAATTAATTCGCATATATGAAACATTGTGGCGGTTGTGGTTTGACCCTATCGTCGCGCTCAACTTAGGAGAGACGACCATGCTAATCGGTAAAAAGGGCGAGGCGAAAACGGCTATCGAGACGGCGGATGCTAGCTCGATAACGGTGCGTGGGAAGGACCTGTGCAACGAGGTGATGGGGCATTCCTCGATTGCCGAATTTTTTTTCCTTCATCTGACCGGTCGCGAGCCGAGCCCGGACCAAGCCTTCTTTATGAATGTGCTGACGGTTGCGCTGGCCGAACATGGGCTGACGCCGAGCGTACAGGCTGCGCGCATGACATTCGCAGCCGCTCCCGAGGCGCTTCAGGGCGCTGTGGCTGCCGGTTTGCTCGGGGTTGGGTCGGTCATTCTCGGTAGTGCGGACGTGTGTGGCGATATGCTTGCCGATGCCGCGGCGCGGATTGAGGACGGCGAGAGCTCCGAGGCTGCGGCGTTGGCGATCGCACGGGAATACAAGGATGCCGGGAAGTTTATCCCGGGCTTCGGACATCCGATTCACCATCCGGTCGATCCACGCGCCGCGCGCATTCTCGAGCTAGCCGACGAACGCGGCGTGTCGGGACGCCACGTAGATGCGTTACGCGCTTTTCCGGATGCCGTGACCGAGGTCTGGGGCAAGCCGCTACCGATGAATCTTCAAGGGCCGATGGCGGCGGTCCTACTCGATCTCGATTATCCCAAGGCTGCGATCCGGGGTATTCCCATCCTAGCGCGCACCGTCGGCCTGATCGGCCATCTGAATGAGGAAACCGAACGCCCCATCGGTTTCCTACTCGCCCACCACGGCGAGGAAGCCATAGAGTACGACGGGAGCTAGTTGCGATGACGGCACCGGAACTCTTTGATCCTGAGGCGGAAACCCGAGATCTCGCGGACCAGAAACGTAAGGATGAACCGGTCTACCGCAAGCAAATCGCCTATCTGTTCGAACGTTCAGAATTCTACCGGGCGAAGTTCCGCGAGGCGGGTTTCAAGACGCCCGAGACCGTCGGTGGCCTTGATGATCTCCGGCATCTGCCATTCACGGTGAAGGACGAGTTGCGGGCCAGCCAGGCCGAGCATCTGCCGCTCGGAAAGCAACTCGCGGCTCCGCTCGAGGATGTGGTGCGCATCTATTCGACCAGCGGCACATCGGGTACACTGCTCTACATACCGGTGACCCGCGGAGACCTCGATCGGTGGATCCACACATCCAACCGGAGCTACTTCGCCGCCGGTATCCGGCCTCATCACCGGGTCGTCACCACCTACAATTCAGGTCCCTTCGCGGCGGGCGCGGTGCACGAGTCCATGATCGCGCTGGGTGTGCGGATGGTGCCCGTCGGCAGCGGCAACACGGACCGGCTGATCACCGCGCTGTCGCGCTTCCAAGTGCAGGCCATGCCAGGTACGCCGTCCTATTTTCTTTACATCGCCGAGGCGGCACGCGCGCGGGGCATCGATCCGGCGGCCTGCGGAATCGAGACGCTTGTCGCGGGCGGCGAGCCGGGCGGCGGCGAGCCCGAGGTGCGGGCCCAGATCGAGGAGGCATTCAACGCAAAGGTGCATGAGGTTCTGGGTTTGGGTGAGCTATCGATCTCAATGTTCGGTGAAGGCCCCGAGCAGGACGGCATGAACTTCCTCGCCCGCGACTACATCCACATGGAACTGATCGACCCCGAAACCGAGGAACCCTTGCCATTCGAGGATGGCGTCATGGGTGAGCCGGTTTATACCCATCTGATGCAGGAAGCGGCACCGCTACTGCGTTATCGCTCACGCGATCATGTGACCGTCAGCATGGTGCCGATCGCTAGTGGTCGGACCGGCCCACGCATCCGCTGCGTCGGGCGGACGGACGACATGCTGATTGTGCGCGGCGTGAATGTGTTCCCCAGCGCGCTGCGCGAGGTTATCAACACGTTTCGCCCCGATGTCAGCGGGATTCTACTCGTATGCCCGAAAAAGAAGGGGGTTCAGCAGCTTCCGCCCCTGCCGGTCCAAGTTGAGGCGGCAGAAGGTACTGCGCCCGGACCGGGGTTGGCACAAGCGATCGATAGGGAGATTCGCGCGAAGCTCTTGGTCACCACAAAGGTCGAGCTTGTCCCTTTCAACAGCCTTCCGCGCACTGACTATAAGACGAAGTTGGTCGATTACACCGACGCCGTCGACTAGGTCACCCTCGGCGGTGCCTTGCACAAAACGGTAATCGAACGTGTTTCGGTTGTGGTCTTTTTGAGGGCTGGACATCGTGCTCTCCGTTGGATCCGTCATTGTCCAACCGATACGCATGACGCCGGCGATTCGAAGTTGCGCCGATTAAGGGACAAAAAGCGGCGGATCCGAAGGTTCGCCGCAAAAGCCATCTGTTGTCCCTTTACTAAGTGAGGTCGGGATTTAGCGTGTACTCCCCAATAACCTGGCCGCTGGCAAGCACGTGACCCTCCATTGCTGACAGGGCATTTGCGCCGCTGAACAAGCCGCTCAGCCCTATCGATTCCACATCGAGTGCGTACACGGTGAACACATACTCGTGCATGATCTCGTCGTTCCAAGGCGGGGCGGGTCCGTCATAGCCGCCATAATCGCCAGCCATGTCCGGGTTTCCAGCCATGAACATTCCGAAGTCGTTGGCGCCGCGCACACCATGTTCGGTAGGGCCGGTGGGCTTTCCTTTGGGGAGCACCGAGTCGGACTCGGCGCCCTTCGCGAGGCTAGTCGTGGTCGCTGGAATGTCGACCAGAACCCAGTGCATGAAATCCATGCGCGCCAGATTGGCGGGGATGGTCTTGCCATTCTGGTTGGCGTCGTCGAATACCGTCGGCACGCTGCGGTCATGCATGATAATAGCGAAGGACCGGGTGCCGTCTGGGCCCGCATCCCAGCGCATGGCTGGGCTGATATTGGCGCCGAAGGTGAAGGGCTCGCTTTTCGTTCTGATGCCGAATGCGAACTCTTCAGGAATGCGCTGTCCGTTCGCAATCCCGTCGATGCTGAGGTTGAGATCCGTCATGCTTCCTCCTCATGAAATTCATCCGGTAGAAGCTTAGCATGGGTGGGCGAACTGGAAAGCCTATCCGAAGGGACAGGCTAGGCTAGAAGTTCGCCGACAGGCTGATTGCCCGGAATCGGGTGGCTCGGCGCTGGCCTTCGAAATTGCGGTTGTGGAAGACTTGGGTGACCACCAAGCGTCCGCCGCGATAGACGAAGGCGCGACCGAGCTCCGCGTTGTCCAGCGTGTCGAGCGATGCCAGGCCGCGCCGTGTCTCTGCACGGAAGGAGATCGTACCTTTGAGCTAGCCTGCATAGAGCCTGTGATCATTTGCAAAGCCGTCGGTGACTGCATCCTCCGGCACGAAGATGCTCTGGCGGAGCGCCGCGCCGAACTGGCCCTGATGCAGCTTTGCGAATGGATAGAGGGTCGTGAGTACATCCTTAACCCAGACCGGGTCGCCATAGCAGGCGTTGGAGACTCACGAGAGGCGGAAGCCGTTGGTAAAGTACCGGTCGGTTTTGGCAATCCGGTCGTTTACCAAATGGACGCCATAGGTGTCGGGGTCGGCCCGAACTGCGTTGGCGCCGGCGGATATTGTCGAGCCGGCCAGCAGCCCTGCGATAAGGGCTTGTGTTTGTATCAATCCTGCAGGCGGGTAATGGTGAACGGGTTGAACCGGGTCTCACGGTCGTAATGGTCGATTCCTTCGCAGCGTTTCAGCCAGCCGATCACCGCATAGGTAAAGGGAGTCGCCAAGACCTCGTATCCAATCTTGGCGAGAGCCTGAACCGCGATCGTCCCGGCCAAGATTTCCAAGGGTAGAACCCCCCAGAATGCGACGAACACGAAGACGGTCGAATCAAGTCCCTGGCCCACCACGGTCGAGCCGATGGTCCGCAGCCACAGCATGCGCCCTTCGGTAATGACCTTCAGGCGCGCCAGTACGTAGGAATTCGCGAATTCCCCCAAGAGGTAGGCTAGGAAGGACGCGGCGAGGATTCGCGGGGTCGCGCCCAGGATCATTTCGTACGCCGCCTGGCCATCCCAGAAGCTGGCCGCAGGCAGGACTGCGACAAGTGCGAATGTCAGGACCGCAAAAAGATTTGCGCCGAACCCGACCCAAAGCACCAGCCGGGCCTTGGCGAAACCGTAAACTTCCGTCAGAACATCGCCAATAATGTAGCTGATCGGGAAGATCACGATCGCGCCCGTGAGAACATACCCGTTCACGTCGATCAGCTTGACAGCCGTGATGTTCGAAACCATCAGGCATGTCACGAAGAGGACGGCGATAACGAGGAAACGCGTGGTCAATCCGGGCATGAGTGCGTCACAGCTTCAGGAGTGGTCCGTTGGGGGAAGGCTAATGACAGTACAGTGCGCCCGGTGTCAATCCGCAGTGTCGCGATCTAGGTTTGGAGCATGAAGACATCGGACTTCGATTTCGATTTGCCGCCCGAGTGCATTGCACAGCGCCCAGTCGAACCGCGTGACGCCGCGCGGCTGCTGGATTTGCGCGGGGGTATGTACGATCGTATGGTTGCCGAGCTTCCGGAACTGCTTGAGCCGGGCAGCCTTCTTGTAGTCAACGACACGCGGGTGATTCCCGCCCAGCTCGAGGGACGCCGCGGGGAGGGGCGCATCTTCGTGACCCTGCACAAGCAGCAGTCGGACACGGAATGGCTTGCCTTTGCGCGCCCTGCGAAACGGCTGCGGCCGGGCGACCGGATCGAGTTCGCGGACGGCTTTGCCGCCGAGATGGTCGAGCGTCGTGAGGGGGGCGAGGTGTTCCTGCGTTTCCATATGACGTCGGTGGCCTTTAATGACGCCCTTTTGCGCTACGGCCGTACGCCTTTGCCCCCCTATATCAAGCGCAGCGGTGGCCCGGACGGTCGGGACTCGCACGACTATCAAACGATGTTCGCGGCGCGCGAGGGCGCGGTCGCGGCGCCGACGGCGGGGTTGCATTTTACGCCGGAACTGATGGCGGCACTGAACGCGGCGGGTATGGAGCTCGCGACGGTGACCCTGCATGTCGGGGCCGGTACGTTCCTGCCCGTGACGGTTGAGGATGTGGCCGAACACCGTATGCATGCGGAGTATGGCGAGATTGACGCCGGCACGGCGTCGCAGATCAATGCGGCACGGGACGACGGCCGGCCGGTTGTGTCCATCGGTACGACAGCCTTGCGTGTCCTCGAATCTGCCATCGACGCCGAGGGAAGGATGTCCGAGTTTCGCGACGATACGCGATTGTTTTGCACGCCGGGTTTCGAGTTTCGCGCAGTCGACCAGCTCTTCACTAATTTCCACCTGCCGCGCTCGACCCTTTTCATGCTGGTGTGCGCGTTTGCGGGAACGGCGCGCATGCGCGATGCCTATCGTCACGCGATCGATGCGAAGTATCGCTTCTTCTCTTACGGTGATGCGACGCTCCTGGGGTGGGAAAAGAATGGCTAAATCCCTAACGCCTGCGGCGGTCGGTGACCGGATACGCGAAAAGGCCATTGAGCTGGGCTTCGACGCGGTTGGGTTCGCGCCTGTGCATCTTGCTGCAGAGGTTCGCGATCACCTGGCGCAGTTCATCGAAGAGGGGCGGCACGGCGACATGGACTGGATGCTCGCCAAGGCCGACCGGCGCGCCGAGCCGGCTGCCCTGTGGCCCGAGGCGCGTTCGGTCATAGCATTTGGCATGGCCTATACCCCGGATGCCGATGCCTTCGACAGCATGGACAAGACCGGCGTCGGGTATCTCTCGGTCTACGCGAGAGGACAGGATTACCATGACGTGGTCAAAAAACGCCTCAAGGCGCTTGGGCGCTGGATATGTGACGCGTTTCCCGGCGAGGTGAAGGTATTCGTTGATACCGCACCCGTGATGGAGAAACCGGTGGCCCAGTCTGCGGGGCTCGGGTGGCAGGGCAAGCACACAAACCTCGTGTCGCGCGATCACGGTTCCTGGCTGTTCCTGGCAGAGATCTTCACCACCCTCGATCTGCCGACGGACGTCGCGGTCGCTGATCATTGCGGATCGTGCCGCGCATGCCTCGATGTCTGTCCGACCGACGCGTTCCCGGCGCCTTACCAGATTGATGCGCGGCGCTGTATTTCCTATCTCACGATTGAGCATAAGGGACCGATCGCACGTGAACTGCGGCCCCTGATCGGCAACCGGATTTATGGCTGCGACGATTGTCTCGCGGCATGTCCGTGGAACAAGTTTGCCAAGACCGCGCCCGTGACCGAGCTGCGGAGCCGCCCGGAGTTCGATTGGCCATCGCTGACAGACCTCGCGCGGCTCGATGACGGCGCATTTCGCGCATTCTTTTCAAAGACCGCGATCAAGCGCGTGGGACGCGAGAGATTCGTGCGCAATGTCCTGATCGCGATAGGTAATGTCGGGACGGCGGGGGACGCCGAAGTGGCGCAGGACTGCCTGGTCGACGAATCTCCGCTGGTTCGCGGGGCGGCGGTATGGGCGCTGTCGCACCTGTTGCCGGGAGACGAACTGGACAAGTTACGGTTAAAACATATGCCTGACGAGCGAGAGAGTGATGTGGTCGCGGAATGGACGGCCGCGCGGGCGGCAGAAGAATCAGCGTGATTTGAGGGGTGCCATGGCGACTTATTTCTTCTATTTCCGGGACAGGGCGGGTGCGTCGCGGCGCGACCATGTCGAGGCCCATCGGGCGTTCATGGACGGTTATGCGGACCGGATCGTCGCACGTGGCCCAACGCTGGCCGATGATGGCGAAACGCCGACCGGCAGCATGCATGCCGTCGAGTTACCCGATGAGAAGGCGGCGCCCGCGTTCGCCTTCGAAGAGCCCTTCTATAAGGCTGGCGTGTATGAGGACGTGATGGTTCGTCGGTGGACGAATGCGCTCGATCGGACCATGTGGGACTTCGCGGGTGACCCCGAGACCAACCACCGGTTCCTCTTCATCGGCCACGGGGCGGATGACGCAGATGTGACGGATCGGCGTAACGCTCTGCTTAAGGCGCATCGTGATTTTCTCGCGCCGCCCGAGAAAATGGCGCAACAGATACTGCGCGGCCCGCTCTGGGACATGTCCGGAGAGATTTGGACCGGGAGCCTGTTCCTGCTGGAAGCACCCGACCGGGCGGCTGCCGAGGCGTTCTTCGATGGCGAGCCCTTCACGATGAACGGGCTCTATGCGCGCACCGAACTGCATGATTGGCGGTTTGGCGGTCGCAACTAGCCGTGAGGGCTGCGCGCAACGGGGCATTGCGGAACCGTTGCACCCCACGCTTGCGCGGCTTACATAGACGCCCGTCCGATAACAAATCAGCTGAGAGCGCGCGCCGTGAACACTCCCCAGTATGTCTATGTGATGAAAGGCCTGACCAAGGTCTACCCCGGCGGCCGCAAGGTTGTCGAAGATGTCTGGCTGAGCTTCCTGCCGGGCGCAAAAATCGGCGTGCTCGGCCTCAACGGCGCCGGTAAGTCGACGCTGCTCAAGATCATGGCTGGTCTCGACACCGAGTATCAGGGTGAGGCCTGGGCCGCTGACGGCCTGAAGGTCGGGTTTCTGCCCCAGGAACCCGAGCTCGACTCCGAGAAGGACGTGATGGGGAACGTCATGGACGGGGTCGCGGAGACGAAAGCGCTGCTCGATCGGTTCAATGAGGTCAGCATGCGTTTCGGGGAGGAACTCACCGACGAGGAAATGGATGTGCTGATCGCCGAACAAGCGGAGCTTCAGGCCGAGATCGATGCCAACGACGCTTGGGAGCTTGACCGACAGATCGAGATCGCGATGGATGCCTTGCGCTGTCCGCCGGGAGAGGCTGAAGTATCGAAGCTGTCTGGCGGCGAGCGCCGGCGCGTCGCATTGTGCCGGCTCCTGCTGTCGCGCCCCGACATGCTGCTGCTGGACGAGCCGACGAATCACCTCGACGCCGAATCCGTCGCCTGGCTCGAACGCTTCTTGGAAGACTATCCGGGCACCGTCGTGGCCGTGACCCATGATCGCTATTTCCTCGACAATGTCGCGGGCTGGATTCTGGAGCTCGATCGGGGCAAGGGGCTCCCGTTTGAGGGCAATTACAGCGCTTGGCTCGAGGCCAAGGAGAAGCGGCTAGCGCAGGAAGAGCGCGAGGAATCGGCGCGTCAGCGGACGATCAAGCAGGAGCTCGAATGGGTTCGTCAGAGTCCCCGTGCGCGCCAGGCCAAGAGCAAGGCCCGGGTCGACGCCTACGAGAGGCTAGTGGCCGAAAGTCAAGAAAAGGCGCCGGAACGTCAACAGATCACCATTCCGCCGGGCCCCCGGCTCGGGGACCTGGTGATCGAGGCCGACGGCATTCGCAAGGGCTTCGGTAATCATCTTCTGATCGAGGACCTGAGCTTCAAGATGCCGCCGGGGGCGATCGTGGGCGTGATTGGACCGAACGGAGCAGGCAAGACCACCTTCTGTCGCATGATTACCTCGCAAGACACCCCAGACTCCGGAGAAATCCGGATCGGTGATTCGGTCCAGATGGGCTATGTTGATCAGAGCCGCGATGCCATGGCGGATGACAAGACCGTCTGGGAGGAAATTTCAGAGGGAGTCGATGTCATCGAGCTGGGCGGGCGCAACGTCCAGAGCCGCGCCTATGTAGCCGGGTTTAACTTCCGCGGTTCCGACCAACAAAAGCCGGTCGGCCAACTGTCCGGCGGTGAACGCAATCGTGTGCATCTGGCCAAGGTCCTGAAGTCGGGCTCGAATTTCCTGATGCTCGATGAGCCGACCAACGATCTGGACGTGGATACGTTGCGCGCTCTCGAGGAGGCTCTATTGCAATTCCCCGGCTGCGCGGTGGTGGTTAGCCATGACCGCTGGTTCCTCGATCGTATTGCGACCCATATATTGGCGTTCGAAGGTGACAGCGCGGTCGTATGGTTTGAGGGGAACTACGACGCCTATACCGAAGACCTGAAACGCCGAAAGGGCACCGACGCGGATCAGCCGCACCGGATTAAGTACAAGCCGCTCCAGCGCTGAGCGGATTTTTGTTGCGAGCATTGGGCGTGGCGATCAGCCGTCGCGCATAATCCGGAGGCGTTCGAGAATCGCTGACACCTTGCGGCCGTTGTTGCGGATGTACGAATTGAAGTCGTCCCGTTGGGTGTTGGCCATGCTGATGCCTTCGAGCTTTACATCTACGATCTTGATGATGTCGCCCTGACTCGCGACGCGCCACTCGATGATGACGGGCGAGGTTGGGCTAGTGAAGAATTGGCTCAAGACAAGAGCGACATTCTCCGGGCCGCTTGAGGGTTCGTCGACCGCGTCGAGCACTTCAAATTTCTGTCCCGAATACTGAGAGAAGCGATCAGCCCACGTGTTGACGATGACATCCTCAAAAAGGAAAAGATACTCCTTGCGTTCCTCCTTCGAAGCACCACGCCAGTAACGGCCAAGCGCGAAACGTGCGATGCCGTCGACGGCGAAGCCCTCGCGGAACAGGTTACGAAACTTGTCGCGGCGTTCCTCGCTGGAAATTTCTGTGTTCGTCACCACTGAGATCGTGCGGTCCGCGAGCGACTTGATGAAGGCAGACGAAGCATCCAGATGCCCGTCAGCGCGCGCTGCAGGTGCGGCTACGCTGAGCGCGAGTAATAGGACGAACGCGGGTATGAAGCGCGCGATCATCGGGCCAGTCCCTACTTGCCGGAAGCGGTTTCTTTGGTGTCCCAACTTTCGCCGCGCCCCAGCGTCGGTGCGGGCTGGACCGGCGTCGATCCGCCATTGTTAATTTGCGCCTCGCGCCGTTGCCGGTAGAGGCTGCGAACGGCAGCGTAGTAATCGAGCGAATTACGCTGTAGATCGCGGGCCTGATCGACATTGTTGGAGCGGACCACCACCGCTTTGCCCGCTGCACGGCCGACGGTTACCGGCGTTTCGGTAAGCCAGCCTACCGGGTCCACGAAGAAGTCGCCGATGGTTCCGAATGTGTCGCGGACCGAGGACGGACCGAGAAGTGGCAGCATAACATAGGGGCCTTGCTCGAAGCCCCAGACCGCCAGCGTCTGGCCGGCATCCTCGAAGACAGGTTCTTTATCGGGCATCGTATTGGCAAGTAGGAAGGTTGGGAGGGCCGTAAAGAAACGGGTCGCCGCCTGATCTGCGCGCTCTATATCGCCCTGCAGTAGGGAATGCAGCACGCTTAGCGGCATAAAGAGGTTGGTGATGAAGTTCTCGACCGGCGTCTTCAACTCGTCGGGAAATAGATCACGGTAGGTGATGCTCACGGGCTGCAGGACCAGTTGGTCCACAGCGACATTGGCCGAGAAGATGAGGCGATTTGCAGGCTCTAACGGGTCGTTCGCCTCTTCAAACTCAGCAATCGCATCCTTGTCGCCGCTTGGCGGAATTGCGCACGCTGTCAGCGCACACATCATGAGCGCTGCAACCAAAAAGCAAGACAGTTTTAGGTCAGTGATTGTTTTCAACATTATTCTTTCGTCCACATCGCAAATCCGGCTTCCCTACCTAGAACCGGCCAGTTGCACGACCCGCACGCAAAAACCACCGCCTCATAATGCCTTGATGCCCTTGCATGAACCTTAATGCGCCGTCTCCCGAGACAGGCGTTGATCATAATATTTTTGCTACCACAGCGCGCGAGTATGCGCCACATGCCAACAAGGCCAACATCAAGCTGTCTCAACAACTGTTGCAAAATTGTTACAGTTTCCCACTTCGAATCGGACACAAGCTCGAGGTTTAGCTGTCAAATATAATTATATAAATATATCTTTATACGAACATTATATTTCTTCGGCGTCATCTACATCGATTCGTTGGCCGGTTTGCCCCTTCACAAGACCTATCCCTCGGAATACGCAACGAAGTCCATGGACGACATCCTTACCCTCCTGCGCGCCGCCGGCGAACCGACTCGACTGCGCATTTTGGCGCTATGTGCCGGGGCAGACCTCACGGTCAGTGATTTGACGCACATCCTTGGCCAGAGCCAGCCGAGGGTCTCGCGCCATCTCAAGCTTCTGTGTGGAGCGGGACTCCTTGAGCGTTTTCAGGAGGGGAGTTGGGCATTCTTTCACCTCGCACAAGGAACCCAGGTAGCGGATGTGCTGCGGACAATCCTCGATGCCATCGACCCAGCTGATGAACAGAGGGTGCGGGATTCGACTCGGCTGGCCGATATCAAGGCCTCGCGTGCGCGGCGTGCAGAAGAATATTTCCGCGATGCGGCTAAATCTTGGGACAAGATTCGCACGCTCCACGTCGACGAAGGAGTGGTCGAGACCTCGCTCACAGACCTCCTGGCGGGCGAGGAGCATGAAGCATTGCTGGATATCGGCACCGGAACGGGCCGAATGCTGCAACTCCTGAGTGGACATGTACGTGAGGCCGTCGGCGTAGACCGGTCTCGGGAAATGCTTGCCGTGGCGCGGACGAACCTGTCTGCAGCGCAGTATAGCAACTGCAATGTTCGCCAAGCCGATATGTATCAACTGCCGTTCAATGATCGCTCGTTCGATCTGATGATCCTACACATGGTTCTGCATTTCGCCGATGAGCCGGGCGATGCGATCCGCGAGGCAGCGCGCCTTCTGAAACCGGGCGGCGCGTTCGTCATTGTAGATTTTGCACCGCATGCGATGGAGGAACTGCGCGACGCACATGCGCATCGCCGCCTCGGCTTCCGGACAGAGGATGTTGAGCATTGGGCTGCTGTCAACGGCCTGCAGATGATCGATGTCCGTAGCCTTCCTGGCGCATCGCTGAACGTCACGATCTGGAAGATGTGTCGCCCGGCCGAAATGCAGCAGATAGACCCGCACCTGCGCCCTCGTGCCAACGCCTAGGAATGATGATGGCTCGCGAATCCAAATTATGCTCAACCGGGGTAGACCAAAGTCGCCCTTCGGTTAGCTTCGAGTTCTTCCCACCCAAGACCCCGGAAATGGAGCAGACCCTCTGGGGCACGGTGTGTGGGCTTGCTCCGCTCGATCCCGCGTTCGTCTCGGTAACATACGGCGCGGGCGGGACGACGCGCGAACGCACACATGAAACAGTGTCGCGGATTATAAGGGAGGCGGGGCTGACTGCCGCAGCGCATCTGACTTGTGTTGATGCGAGCCGCGGGGAGATCGAAGATATCGCCCGGGATTACTGGGATGTGGGTGTGCGCCATATCGTTGCCCTGCGCGGCGACCCGCCCGAAGGGCAGGGCGGCTATATGCCGCATCCGGACGGTTATGCCTATGCGGCCGACCTTGTAGAAGGGTTGCGTGCTGTCGCACCGTTCGAGCTATCGGTGGCCGCCTATCCGGAGACCCACCCAGAGGCTCTGAGCGCCGATTTCGACATCGACAATCTGAAGCGTAAGGTGGATGCGGGCGCGACCCGAGCGATCACCCAGTTTTTCTTCTGCAATGACACCTTTTTGCGGTTCCGTGATCGAATTGCCGCCGCCGGCGTTTCGATACCTCTGGTGCCGGGTATTATGCCGGTCGGCAACTTCAAGAGCATGAGGCGGTTCGCCGCCAAGTGCGGTGCAAGCGTACCTGACGACATGTCAATGGCCTATGAGGGGCTGGATGACGACCCCGCCGGCCGGGCCGAAGTCGGTGCTCGCTTGGCGAGTAAGCAATGCCTCGATCTGCGTGCGCGTGGCGTCAATGATTTTCACTTCTACACGTTGAACCGTGCGGAGCTGACCCGCAGGGTTTGCGCCAATCTTGGCGTGTTGGACCACAACGTAGAGGGTATGTCGCGATGATTGAGATGCGAAAGAAGAAGGCGCTCGTCGACGAAATGATGGAACGCATCATCATTCTGGACGGCGCCATGGGGACCGAAATTCAGGCACTTAAGCTTGTCTCCGCCGACTTTCATGGTAGGCATTTCGAGGGGCTTGGTAACGACCTGACCGGGAACAACGATATCCTTAACCTTACCGCGCCTGACGCGATCCGGGATATTCATCTTAGTTTTCTGCGGGCTGGGGCCGACATCGTCTCCACGAATACCTTTAATGCCACCACGATCTCCCAGGCTGATTATGCGACAGAGGAATATGTGGTTGAGATTAATGCCGAAGGTGCGCGGCTGGCACATGAGGCCTGCGATCAGGTCATGGCCGACACGCCCGAGCGCACCTGTTGGGTGGCCGGCGCCATTGGGCCTACCAACAAGACTGCGTCGATCTCTCCGGACGTCAACGACCCGGGCTACCGGGCTATCGATTTCGACACGCTCAAGGTCTCCTACAAGCATGCTGCCCGGGCGCTTCTGGTTGGCGGCGTCGATCTTTTCCTCATCGAGACAATCTTCGACACGTTAAACGCCAAGGCCTGCATATTTGGCCTGGAAGAACTGTTCGAGGAGACCGAGGAGCGACGGCCGGTCATGATCTCGGGGACGATAACCGACCTGTCGGGGCGGACCCTGACGGGTCAGACACCGGAGGCCTTCTGGAACTCGGTCCGGCACGCGCATCCTCTGACGATTGGGCTCAACTGCTCCCTAGGTGCGGATGGCATGCGGCCTTACCTAGTTGAACTGGCGCGGGTTGCGGATACCTTTGTCTGCGCCTACCCGAATGCCGGACTGCCCAACGAGTTCGGCGAGTATGACGAGGTAGCCGAGCAGACGGCCGGCTTCGTGCGGGAATGGGCCGAAGCGGGTCTCGTGAATGTCGTCGGCGGTTGCTGCGGTGTCACGCCGGCGCACATCGCCGCCATCCAAGGGGCCGTGAAGGGTGTCGTTCCGCGCCCGCTTCCGAAACTTTCAAGCGCAATGCGACTTTCGGGGCTGGAGCCCTTCTCCGTTATGGGCCTTGCGGGGGCTTCGGCATGACCGCGACCGGCAGTCGCTTCGTTAATATTGGTGAACGCACGAATGTCACCGGCTCCGCGCGATTCCGCGAGCTTATTACCGCTGGCGATTACGACATGGCGCTCGAGGTTGCCCGTCAGCAGGTTGAGAACGGCGCCCAGATCATCGATGTGAACATGGACGAGGGTATGCTCGATTCCGAGGCGGCGATGGTGCGCTTCCTCAATTTGATCGCCGCAGAGCCCGATATCTCACGCGTGCCGGTGATGATTGATTCCTCGAAATGGTCGGTGATCGAGGCCGGGCTCAAATGCATTCAGGGGAAGGCGGTCGTCAATTCGATCAGCCTGAAGGAAGGCGAGGCACCATTCCTAGAGCAGGCACGTAAGATTCGCTGTTACGGTGCTGCGACAGTCGTCATGGCCTTCGACGAAGAGGGCCAGGCGGACACCGCCGACCGGAAGTTTGAAATCTGCGCGCGGTCCTACCGATTACTGACCGAGGATGTCGGCTTCCCGCCCGAGGACATCATCTTCGATCCGAACATCTTCGCTGTGGCGACCGGCATCGAGGAGCACAACGAATATGCGATCGCCTTCATCGAGGCGACGAGACGTATTCGGGCCGAGTTGCCTCATGCCCATGTGTCGGGTGGGGTGTCTAACCTGTCCTTTTCGTTCCGCGGTAATAACGCGGTGCGCGAGGCGATGCATGCGGCGTTCCTTTACCACGCGATCCGAGCGGGCATGGACATGGGCATCGTCAACGCTGGCCAGATCATGGTCTATGACCACATTCCCGCCGATTTGCTGGAACGTATCGAGGACGTGCTTTTCAACCGGCGGGCCGATGCTACCGACCGGCTGCTCGAGATCGCTGACGAACATCGCGACAGCGGCGCGGCGGCTGCGGAGAAAAACCTGAAATGGCGCCGGGGCTCGGTTGTCGAACGCCTCGAGTATGCGCTGGTGCATGGCGTCTCAGACTTCGTGGTCGAGGACACCGAGGAGGCACGCCAGGCGGCCGAACGACCACTGCATGTGATTGAGGGACCACTGATGGACGGGATGAACGTCGTCGGCGACCTATTCGGCGCCGGCAAGATGTTCCTGCCCCAAGTGGTTAAGAGTGCCCGGGTAATGAAGCAGGCGGTCGCACACCTAACGCCATTCATGGAGGCCGAGCGCCGGGAGGCCGGGACTGCGGCGGCGGCCAATGGTAAGATCCTGCTCGCAACGGTGAAGGGAGACGTTCACGATATCGGTAAGAACATCGTTGGCGTGGTCCTCCAGTGCAACAGCTACGAAGTTGTTGATCTCGGCGTGATGGTGCCGGCGGAGAAAATTCTGGCTACGGCTCGCGAGGAGAAGGTCGACATCATCGGAGTCTCGGGCCTGATCACGCCCAGCCTCGACGAGATGGTCAGCCTCGCCCGCGAAATGCACCGCCAAGAGTTCGACATGCCGTTGCTGATCGGGGGTGCGACAACTAGCCGGCTTCACACGGCAGTGAAGATAGCACCGTGTTACAACAAGCCGGTGATCCATGTAAACGACGCCTCCAAGGCGGTGGGCGTGATGAGCAACCTGTTGTCCGACACGGCACGGGACGGCTTCGTTGAAGGGATTGCTGCCGAATATGCCGAGGCGCGCGAAAATCATGCAGGCAGCGGCCGCAAATCCAGGCGCCAGACCTTGGAGGGTGCGCGTGCGAACCGACCCCCCATCGACTGGTCGGGCCATGCCGCGCCCGTGCCGTCGTTTCTGGGTCCCCGCGTTTTCGAGAGTTTCGACTTGGGGGAACTGCGCGCTTGCGTCGACTGGACGCCGTTCTTCCGCACCTGGGAACTGGCTGGCAAGTTCCCGGATATCCTGCAGGATGAGATCATCGGCGAGGCGGCGCGCGATCTGTATGAGGACGCGCAGGAGATGCTTGATCGGATGGTGGCCGAGCAATGGTTGACCCCGCGGGCGGTCGTCGGCTTCTGGCCGGCTAATGCCGACGGCGACGATATCGTGCTGTTCGAGGATGTCGAGCGTGGCAGACCGCTGGCGACGATCCACACGCTGCGGCAGCAGATGATGCGCGGCAACAACGGGCGCCCTAACTTCGCGCTGGCCGATTTCGTCGCGCCCGCTGAGAACGGTGTTGCAGACTATCTGGGTGGGTTCGTCGTCACCGCGGGCGCGGATATTGACGCAATCGCGAACCGCTTCGAGAAGAACAATGACGACTACAACGCCATCTTAGCCAAGGCGTTGGCCGACCGGCTGGCCGAGGCCTTCGCGGAACGCATGCACCAGCTGGTCCGGACCGAGCTCTGGGGTTATGCACCGGACGAGGACCTGTCGAACGACGCGCTGATATCAGAAGAATATCGCGGTATTCGCCCCGCGCCCGGCTACCCGGCCTGTCCCGACCATACGGAAAAGGGCACGCTGTTTGAGATCCTTGACGCCGAGGCGGCCACCGGCGTGTCGCTCACCGAGAGCTATGCCATGTGGCCGCCCTCGTCGGTCGCCGGCCTATATTTTGCCCACCCGGATGCGCGCTACTTCGGAGTTGGGCGCATCGAGCGCGATCAGGTGGAAGACTACGCCCGACGCAAGGGCATGGACTTCGCGACGGCGGAGCGGTGGCTGGCTCCGAATCTCAACTATAATCCTGATGACTATACCAATCGCGGCGCGGCGGCTTAGAGGGCATTCGACTTTCCGAGATTGTCTGCGCCCGATGCCTGCCGAGATGGCTAGGTCGCCCGGAGTATCTGTTCCCTAGGTCTCTGTTTTGCGATTAGTCAAGCGATCGTGCATGCAACGGCTGCCCTCGCCGCCAACTTAAACAAGGGTCGGTTGAGCAGTTGCGCTATTTGCCAATCATGCTGAGGAATTCTTGGCGGGTCGCGGGGTCATCGCGGAACGCACCTAGCATACTGCTGGTCACCATGTTGACGCCGGTCTTACTGACGCCCCGCGTGCTCATGCACTGATGGGTTGCCTCGATCACAACGGCCACTCCGCGTGGCTCGAGCACCTCGTTGATGATGTTAGCGATTTGGGCTGTCATTTTCTCCTGAATCTGTAGGCGCCGAGCATAGGCCTCGACAACCCGTGCGAGTTTGCTGATGCCGACGACGCGTGTTTTCGGGAGGTAGGCGACGTGTGCGCACCCAATGATCGGTACCATATGGTGCTCACAGTGACTTGCAAAGTCTATGTTTCGCAGTAGAACAATTTCGTCGTACCCGTCGGTCTCGGAGAACGTTCGCTCTAGAATAGCCACTGGATCTTCGAAATAACCACCGAAGAACTCGTCATAGGATCGGACGACGCGATCTGGTGTGTCGAGCAGGCCTTCCCGCGTTGGGTCGTCGCCCGCGTATGCCAGAAGTGTGCGTACGGCAGCTCGGGCGGCGTCGCGCGACGGTCGCTGATCTAACGAAGTGCCGGAATTGCCGGATGGATCGGACGGACGGGTCGGCGCATTCATGTGTTGGTTCCGTTTTCTTGTCTATCGCAAAAGTGTACGTACAGGTGAGCCGGGCGGATCACGGATCGGCTGTTATTCGAGAGCCCATGATTGCTCGTGTGTTCGACCGGACAGCCGCTGACTGAACCGCCGACGATGGCTGCGTATTTGTTCTGCATACCGCTCAATACCGGAATTCAGGCGTCGGTGATACTACTACTTCCCCATGTCGACGATGGCGATGACCGGGCCGCCGCCCTGAGGTCCTTGGTGCATTGCGTCGACCGAGACGAACACTGCCGGGTCGCCGATCGCCGACGCGGCGATGCCGCCGACCGCAGCCTTCGAATGGCGGTGATGATGGACGTCGGAATCGTCGAGCATGATCTGACGCCTTCCGCGCAAGCGCGCGCGGGGGTCGGCCTCGCACTTCATGAAGCAGTTGACGACCCGGTCGCCGAGGTCCTTGGCGCGCGGCCGGTCCGGCAATTCGAGCCCGGCATTGCGGATCGCGTTATAGATGCCGTCGATGTCCAGAGCGTCCTTCATAACAGCGTGACCGATGCGGTAACGCCCGCCGGCGCCGGCCTTGTTGCCCATCAGCACAATCTGGGCGCGGTCGAGCTCGACGCCCGAAGAGCAGGACGAGACAGCGGAATAGATGTCGAGATTCTTGCAGATCTCCTCAGCCTTCGGCATGGCAATTTCCTCTAGTGCCACGCCGATGCCGAGCGCCGTGGTGCCGTTGGACACACCCATGGAGTCATGCACCTCGCAGGCGACCGTCTCGCCGCGGCTATGGGCGTCTTGAACGCCCTCGACGGTAAGGAGCGGCGTCTTCGTTTGCACATAGTGCACGTCTTTCGGGTTGTCGATGCCCGCGTCCGCCATGGCGAGGCGGACGGCGGCGGCGACCTTCTCGACCATCGCCGGGCGGCCTATTTCCTCGGGGAAGATCTCTTCGCTTATGGCTACGCCCATGACGATCCGGTCCTGATCGGCTGGACCCGTCGCATTATTGCGCGCGAAAGCCACTGCGTGGGGCGTGATCACGCCGTCGCAGCCGCCGGACCAGACCATGGGGATTTCATTCACCTCGGCATCGGAGCGCGAACCGTGCTTCATCAGCACGCCGCGGAAGGCCTGATCGGAGAGAATACGTGTAAAGTCATTCACGCCGCCATTGCCCTCGGTCTTGCCAATCACAGCGACGATCTCGTCGGCGGCCACGTCGCCCGATGTGACCCATTCGTCGAGGCCGGCCGCGTCCATCACAGACTTGATCTCTATCTTACGCACGTCGATGGCCATTCTGCTTCCCCTTAGTTTGATGGTCTGCGTTTTGTGTCGGGTCGGGTCACGGCAGGATATTAGGCGTCGACATCCAGTGGCCAGCCTATTGGGCAGAGTTCTTGGAACACTTTTGCCGCCGAGAGGATGGTTGGCTCACCCAAAGGCGGTTCTACGGTCTGGTGACGGCGCGCGGAGGCACAAATGTCAGGACCGAAGTGGAGCACTCATTGCGGATCGATGCGATCGAGGCCGCGTGCGACATTGTGGAGGGACTCGCAACCGATTTCGGTAATTCGGAAGGTGTCACCGGTTTGTACACCTGCCTTCTCGTCTTTTGTGATTACGTTCGGCTGTACCACAAGGCACATGTTGGGCTGAAGGGTGATATCAGGCACGGGCCCTGCTGGCCGGCTCTTAGAACCCAACACGGGCGGTAAGTAGCCGCCGCCAAAGCCGTGAATCAAATCGTCGTAGGTGGAGAATCCGTTTTGTTCAATCATCGATGAGGCCTCGACCAGTTCCGAGGCATGGGTTCCGGGCTTGAGCTTCGCCACAATGGCATCCATCGCGGCGTCAGCCGTGTCGTGTAGGTCTCGGTAGAGCGGCGTGGGCTCCGCGCCCACCGTGAATGTGCGCAGAATTTGGCCAGGGTAGTCCCAGAAGTTCGCGCTGATCTCGCTAAACACGACATCTCCTTTGCGCACTTCACGTGTTAGGGGCCACTGCCTCGGCACACAGGTGTCGGGATTAGCCATGTTGGACACGCCGAAGAAGTGGATCAGGTTGGTACCGCCATGAGGCATGAAGGCACGCTCGACCAGATTACCCAGGTCCCGCTCGGTATGGCCAAGGCGGATGCCCTTGCGCAAGCCGTGGTAGCCGGCATCGGACAGCGCAGCGCCGATGCGCAACCATTCAATTTCCTCTTGCGACTTGATCATGCGTGCGCCGAAGAAGGCGCCGTTGAGATCGACCAGCGCGTTGGCGCGATCACCAATTGCCTGAATTGCGCCGAGGGGCATGGCGCCGATGACCCCAATACGCGGATTGGGCTTACCGCGTGCCTTGATGGTCTTGATCACCGCGGGAATAGTACGCTGCTCGCCGCCCCATAGGACCTCGGTGTCCCACGCCATTTGCCGGCATTCGGGCAGGTGATTGTAGAACTGGATATACATGGCCGGTGTATGTCCGCGGGTGAATATCACGGCCGCCTCAACGGTAACGGGCCAGCCTGTGAAGTAGGCAACGGCCGGGCCGGACATCCATGCACCGTAGACAAGCACATGGTTGAGATCGTGCGTGTCCATCCAAATGTCGATCAGTTGGCGGCGGTTCCGCATCTCCGTGTCGGAGAAGCGAGGATACTCTTGGGCCATGATGTCCCGGTGGGTTTTCCTGAGCCCGCGCAGAGGCGGACGTCGAATGCTATTCCCCAATATCTTCTCTCCTCCAACCTTCCCAGCAACCATGGTAGCGCCCTTATGTGTTAGCCTGCCACCAAATGATGCGTATGGGTACTGGCAGAAAATATGGGGGTGGTGATGGGTGACAGTGACATTCCAATCGGCGGGTTCTGCGACCCGGAATTTGCGACGGTCGAGAGCGTGTTTCGCGAAAATTTTGCGAGCCGGCAGGAAATCGGTGCCGGGGTCTGCGTCTACAAAGACGGCGAAAAGGTCGTGGATCTGTGGGGTGGGCACCGAGATGCGGCGCGGACCCAGCCATGGGGAGAGAATACGATCGTCCTGATGAACTCGGTCGTGAAGGCTATGTGTGCTCTGGCCGTCCACTTGCTGGCCGATCGAGGCCAGGTGGATTTGGATGCGCCGGTCGCCGACTACTGGCCGGAATTCGCCCAGAACGGCAAGGAGAACATCCTCGTGCGCCATGTTCAGGGCCATGAGTGCGGTGCAATCTTTTCTGACGGCGCCAAACCGGGTGACTGGTTCGATTACCCTGCCCAATGTGCCGCAATTGCTGCGCAGCCGCCGGCGTTTCCAGCGGGTACCAAGGGGGCTTACAACACCATCAATATCGGCTTCATCCTTGGCGAGGTGGTACGGAACGTCACTGGCAAGACGATCGGCACCTATCTTCGCGAGGAGATCACTGAACCTCTGGGCGCGGAGTACAATCTCGGTCTGACACCCGATGAGGTGGCGCTATGCGCCACCATGCATACCAACCCTGAAAACAAGTTCTGGTCGACGGGCTCTGAGTATGGCTCGAATCTGCACCGCGCTTGGTCAGGCCGACCGGATCGGGACGATTTGCTGAATTGCACGGAGATCCGCTCGGGTGAGTTGCCGGCCTTTGGCGGTCATGGTAACGCGCGCGGTGCGGCCCGGATCTACGCCATGTTGGCCGGCAATGGCGAAATCGACGGGATACGTCTGCTCAAGCCTGAGACCGTCGAGCGGGCATCCCAGCCAGTCTGGGAAGGAATTTGCTATATGACCGATTGGCCGCTTCGCATGGGGCTCGGCTTTGAACAGAACAGTCCACCTTACATCGCCATGGGCGAGAACATGAAGGCCTTCGGGAAGCTGGGATCCGGCGGCGCGCTCGCCTTCTGCGACCGCGAACGCAATCTCGCTTTCAGTTACTGTACGAACTTCCAGTGCGAGGGTGCCGGCACGGGCGTCCGCTGCCGTTTGCTGGGTGAGGCCGCAGCGGGGGTCGCACCAGAATGGAAGACCACCGGTCCAGCATAGACGAATCTGCTCTCTAGGATTTGCGAACGCGCGCCCGAGGGCTTGGTAAAGCGCGAGCGCTAGACCTTCGGGCACGCCAGTACGCCCATGCGGCTGGAGATCAACTTGTTCCGCGAATGGCTCGTCGCCGAGGCTGTGCCCTAGCACGGATGCTCGCCAGCGGGCCGATCGAGGGTATCATCTTATCACCGCGTCGAGGCGCGGGAAGCCGGATCACGCGGAGTTCAACCGGTGACCGACCATCACGACTCATCGCCCGGCCATGGTATATTCTGTTGCTCTGATGTCTGATCCGTTCCATATCGAAGAGCCTCAGGATGCGGCGGTTTCCGGGCCCGTGTCGACGGTTGGCGAGGCGCCGCCGGCGCCCTATCTGACTGCGCTCAACAACCCTCAACGTGAAGCGGTCGAGACGCTCGATGGGCCGGTTCTGGTACTGGCGGGAGCAGGTACGGGAAAGACGCGGGTGCTGACAACGCGGCTCGCGCATCTGCTGCGTCTGGGAAAGGCACGACCCTACCAGGTGCTTTCCGTGACCTTCACCAACCGGGCGGCACGCGAGATGCGCAGGCGCGTTGGGGGCCTGATAGGCGGTCCGGCAGAGGCCATCTGGCTGGGGACCTTCCATGCGCTCGGCGCGCGAATTGTCCGCCGCCATGCCGAACTGGTAGGGCTGAAAACCAATTACACCATCCTCGACTCCGACGACCAGGTGCGCCTGCTCAAGCAGCTTCTAGAGGCTGAGAATATTGACGATAAACGCTGGCCGGCGCGGGTTTTGATGGGGGTGATCCAGCGCTGGAAGGACCGTGCACTGACTCCGGATAAGGTTTCCGCGGCCGATGCTGGAGATCTGGCCGGCGGCCGACTGGTCAGGCTCTACCAGGATTATCAGGACCGGCTGAAGACACTTAATGCGGCGGACTTCGGTGACCTGCTACTGCACAACCTAACCATCTTCGCCGAGCACCCGGAAGTGCTGGAAGAGTATCAGGACCACTTCCAGTACATCCTAGTAGACGAGTATCAGGACACGAACGTGGCCCAATATCTCTGGCTGCGCCTGCTAGCCCAGAAGCATCAGAATATCGCCTGCGTAGGCGACGACGACCAGTCGATCTATGCTTGGCGAGGCGCGGAAGTGGGTAATATTTTGCGTTTTGAAGAGGATTTTCCGGGCGCGAAGATCGTCCGTCTCGAGCAGAATTATCGTTCGACTGGCCCGATCCTAGGTGCGGCCTCGGGCCTGATCGCCCGCAACGAGGGCCGCTTAGGTAAGACGCTCTGGACCGAGGCGGGCGGGGGCGAGAAGGTTCGTGTTCGCGGCGTATGGGACGGCGAGGAGGAAGCGCGGACCGTCTCGGACCGGATCGAGGACATTCAGCGCAGCCGGCGGGACGGCCAGCCGGCTGCGTTGAATGATATCGCGATCCTAGTGCGGGCGAGCTTTCAGACCCGGGAGTTCGAGGAGCGATTCCTGACGCTCGGACTGCCCTATCGCGTCGTGGGCGGGCCGCGTTTTTATGAACGCCTCGAGCTGCGTGACGCACTCGCCTATCTGCGGGTGATCCACCAGCCGGATGATGATCTCGCCTTTGAGCGCATTATTAATCGCCCTAAGCGTGGTATCGGCGATGCCACCGTTCAGACGCTGCACATGGCGGCGCGTGCGGCGGGTTCAACGCTCTACCGGGCGGCGGCCGACCTCGTTACCACAGACGAGCTGCGCCCCAATATCCGCAGCTCACTAGGGGCTTTGATCGCCGACTTTGAGCGCTGGCGTGCCCTGTCCGGGGACAGCCGGGAGGGGTTGCCTCATTCGGAACTTGCAGAAATGGTGCTAGACGAAAGTGGCTATACCGAGATGCTGATGAACGACAAGGCGCCCGAGGCGCCGGGTCGGCTCGAGAATCTCAAGGAACTGATCGTTGCGATGGAGGAGTTCGAAAACCTTGCGGGCTTTCTGGAGCACGTCTCGCTGGTGATGGAGAACACCGAGGCGGCGGGCAGCGACCTCGTCAACATCATGACCCTGCACTCGGCAAAGGGGCTCGAGTTCGATACGGTGTTTCTGCCGGGCTGGGAGGAGGGGCTGTTCCCCCATCAGCGCAACATGGACGAAAACGGCCTCGCAGGACTGGAGGAAGAGCGACGGCTGGCCTACGTCGGCCTGACCCGCGCGAAACGCGATGCGACCGTCCTATTCGCTGCGAACCGGCGTATCCATGGCCAGTGGCAGTCGGCGACCCCGTCGCGCTTCATCGATGAACTTCCGCGAGAGTTCGTAGATGTCGACAGTGAACTGGGCGTCTATTCCGGTGCCGATAATATGGACGTTAGCTTCGGCTATGGCCGGTCACTCGGTTATGGCAGCGGCCAACCGCGAGCGCCAAAGCGCGATATAGAGTCGACCCTAATCCATGCGGCGCCCCAAGGCTTTGCTACTGGTGAGCGGGTGTTTCACCAGAAGTTCGGCTATGGGCGTATTACCGCCATCGATGCTAATAAGCTTGCCATCGAGTTCGAGAAGGCTGGCGAAAAGAAGGTGCTCGACAGCTTCGTAGTGCCCGCCGACTCGGTCTAGTGAGTAGAAACGCCGCTTGGAAGATAGAGCTTTTCGTGCCGAATACGGCGCATAACGATTTTGCAAATGCGCTCGACCCCTTTACCGGTGCCATCAGCCTTTTCCCCATTAAAAATACTGCCAAAACAAGGATCACGGGCTACGGTGCGGGTGCCCCTGATGAAGCGGCATTGGCGCTGGCGCTGACTGAAACTGCCGATCGGGCTGGTGTTTCCACGCCCCCGGTACATGTAGTCTGGCTACCTGATGTGGACTGGGTGGCGGAGAATCAGGCGCGCTTCGCGCCGGTTCGAGCTGGTCGTTTCCATGTACACGATTCTGATCACCTCGACCCGCCGCCGGCCGGGGCTTTGCCCATTCGCGTGGATGCCGCGACGGCGTTCGGGACCGGCCATCACGGCACGACGCGGGGATGTCTCGAGGCGCTGGACCGTATGATCTGCGCCGGCAGCGGCGGTGCACCGGTCCTCGACCTTGGCTGCGGCACGGGTATTCTCGCGATCGCCGCGGCCAAGGCGATGCGGGTGCGGGTGATCGCGTCCGACATCGATCCGATTGCGGTCGCACGCGCGCACGCGAATGTGCGCCTGAACGGCGTGGGTACCTTCGTGCGCGTATATACCAGCCGCGGACTGGAGGCGGCAGCGGTGCGCCGTCACGGCCAGTTCGGTCTGGTTCTGGCGAATATTCTAGCGCGGCCCCTGGAGCGGCTGGCGCCGTCGATTGCCGCGCAACGTAGGCCGGGCGCGCCCGTAATTCTCTCGGGACTAATGCGCGTACAGGAGCCCCAGGTCATTTCGGCCTATCGGCGGGCGGGTATTTTCGTCAGAACGCGCATCCACCATGACGAATGGTCAACGCTGATCTGCCGTTGAGTGTACGGGCTAGGCGGCGCGGCGGTTGCCGGCACTTCGTCGGTCCTCACGGATCATATTTGCGGCCTTCTCGGCGATCATGATGACGGGCGAGTTAGTGTTGCCACTGGTGATGGTTGGCATCACTGACGCGTCCACCACTCGCAGGCCCTGGAGGCCGTGCACGCGCAGGCGTTCATCGACGACGGCGGCTGGATCGCCGCCCATCTTGGCGGTGCCGACCGGATGGAAGATCGTGGTGGCGATGTCGCCGGCGGCCTTCGCCAGATCGTCGCTGCTGATGATTTCGGGGCCGGGCTTGAACTCCTCGGGCGCATATTTCGCCATGGCCGGCTGGGCGACGATCTCGCGGGTCAGGCGGATCGCATCGACTGCGACGCGCCGGTCGCTCTCGGTTGATAGGTAGTTCGGCCGGATCGACGGTTTGTTGCCCGCTGTGGCGCTACGAATATGCACGGAACCGCGGCTGTCGGGCCGCAAGTTGCAAACGCTGGCGGTGAAGGCGGGGAACGGGTGCAGCGGCTCGCCGAACTTCTCGAGGGTCAGCGGTTGCACGTGATACTGCAGGTTGGGAAACTCAAGCGCCGGGTCGGACTTGGCGAAGGCACCCAGCTGCGACGGCGCCATCGACATAGGTCCAGAGCGCTTCAGCAGATATTCGAGTGCGATCCCTATCTTGCCGATTATCCGGTTCGATCGCTCGTTCAGGGTCTCGACCCCGGAGACCTTGAAGGCACAGCGGACCTGCAGATGGTCCTGCAGGTTTTCGCCGACCCCGGGGAGCGCGTGGACGGTCTCGATTCCGTGGGGCCCGAGAATTTCGGGGTTACCGACACCGGACAGTTCTAGGATCTGCGGGCTGCCGATGGAACCGGCCGACAGGATCAGCTCTCCTTCGATCGTTACCTCGGCGGCTGCGCCCTTGCGGCGCAATGTCAGGCCGGTGATCCGACGGCCATCGAACATGATCCGGTCGGCCTCGGCATGTGTCAGGACCGTCAGGTTGGCGCGGTTCTTCGCTGGTTCCAGGAAAGCTCGCGACGTGCTCACCCGGGTGCCCATGCGCTGATTGACGTGGAAGTAGCCGCAGCCGTGATTATCGCCGCGGTTGAAGTCGTTGGTCTGCGGGATGCCAGCCTGCTCGGCAGCGTCCCGAAAGGCATCGAGCACCTCCCATGACAGGCGCTGTGTCTCGACCCGCCATTCACCGCCCGTCTCGTGAAACTCGTCCGCGGGCAAGGCGGCCTGGTCTTCGGATCTGAGGAAATACGGCAGCACGTCGTCCCAGCCCCAACCGGTGTTGCCGAGCTGGCGCCACTGGTCATAGTCACGCGACTGGCCGCGCATGTAGATCATGCCGTTGATGGACGAGCAGCCGCCGAGCACACGCCCGCGCGGATATGCCAGTGCCCGGCCGTTCAGTCCGTCCTCGGCCTCGGTGCTGAACATCCAGTCAGTGCGAGGATTGTTCATGCAATAAAGGTAGCCGACCGGAATTTTGATCCAGAAGTAGTTGTCCTTACCGCCCGCCTCCAGCAGTAATACGGACACGTCCGGATCGGCAGACAGGCGGTTGGCCAGCACGCAGCCGGCCGAGCCGGCGCCGACGATCACATAGTCGTAGCTGCCGAGGTGTTGAGTCGCGTCTGCCACGTCTAGTCCAGCTCGATTAGCAGGCCGTTATCGTCGACCGTGATTCCGGTTTCGCGAGCCGCCTCGATGACGGACGGGTGCCAGTGCACCTTGCCGGTATCAGGCCCGCCGACGATGAAATGTAGGGTTGCGGGCTCATCGGAGACGTTCTTGAAGCCCCGGTAGATGCCGATCGGTACCGACACCGTGTCGCCGGCTTCGAGGATCACCTCATGCTCATCGTCACCGTCGCGCCAGTAGATCGACCATTTGCCGTCCAGCGGCATGAAGACCTCCTCGGTCTCGTGCCAGTGCAGTGCCGCACCGCAGCCCGGATCGCACTTGGCGAACCCATGGGCAAACCCGTGGGCGTTACCCAGCTTGGGGACCAGATCGGGGTCGGCTTCATTCTCCGTCACGCCGAGCCCATGGAGGTTGATCATCTCGCGCTCATGTCCCGGGATGCGCTGATCCATGAAGCACAGATCGCTGCCCTTGAGTTCCTTGAAGCGTGCCGTGCGCGCTTCCATGTCGGAGATGCTGACGCTGGGGCCTGGCGGCGGATCGACGCGTGTCATGATGTCCTATTTCCCGATCTGTGTCCGGTGTGATGGTGACGTTAGGATAGCGCGGCTAGGTGGAATTGTCTTCTGCGGAGGGCTCGCGTAGCTTCGCCGGTATGAACAATTCGTCATCCACACAGCGCCTGACCGCCCTGCGTGCGCGGATTATGGATATAGGCCTCGACGGGTTTGTGGTGCCGCATGCAGATGCCCACCAGAACGAGTTCCTGCCGCCCCATGCAGAACGCTTGGCCTGGCTGACGGGATTCACCGGTTCGGCGGGGGCGGCGGTGGTGATGGTGGACCGGGCGGCGATGTTCGTCGATGGGCGCTACACGCTCCAGGTTCGCGAGCAGGTCGACGCGGCCCTTTACGAATTCCATCATCTGGTCGAAGCGCCCGTCACGGACTGGCTGGCGGACGCGTTGGCAGACGGGATGCGGCTGGGGGTGGACCCATGGCTACACACCCAGGCCGGTGTCGATCGCCTCCGCCAGCCCGTGGCCGCACGCGGGGCGGAACTGGTGTTCGTGGAGAGCAATCCCGTCGACGATATCTGGTCCGATCAGCCCGAGCCGCCAACCGCTTCGGTCCTGCCACATGATTTGCGTTTCGCCGGCCGGACCAGCGCCGATAAGCGCGCGGCCCTTGTTGCGGCTCTTTGTGACGAGGTGCTGGATGCCGCAATCCTGACCCAGCCGGATTCGATTGCCTGGCTACTGAATGTGCGTGGTGGCGATTTAGCCCACACGCCTTTGGTGCTGTGTTTCGCGATACTCCATAATGACGGGTCGGTGGATTGGTTCGTTGATCCAGCAAAGCGATCCGAAGCGTTGGCGGCGCATCTCGGCCCGGATATTGGGGTGCGTGCGCCACACGAATTCGCTTCGGCATTAGATGACCTGGCGGGCAAAAGGGTCCTCGCCGCACCGGACAGCGCTGCAGCATGGATATTTGAGCGTCTCGAGCGCGCCGGCGCGACGGTGGTGAATGGTAACGATCCGGTGACCCGCCCCAAGGCGATTAAGAACGCGACGGAACTCGACGGCACGCGTGCCGCGCATTTGCGCGATGCGGTCGCGCTCGTGCGCTTCCTTTGCTGGCTGGAGGTTATGGCGTCTGGAGGCGCGCTGGACGAGATAGCAGCGTCGGCGCAGCTTGAGGAATTCCGACGATCCGGAGAGCATTTCCGTGAAACGAGCTTTGAAACGATCTCGGCTGCTGGCCCGAACGCCGCAATCGTCCACTACCGGGTCACGCTCGAGACGAACCGCACTCTGGCGAATGGCGATCTCTATCTGGTGGATTCCGGGGCTCAGTATCTCGACGGCACCACTGACGTTACCCGTACGGTGGCGATCGGGACGCCCAGCGACGAAATGCGAGATCGGTTTACCCGGGTACTCAAGGGGCACATCGCGCTCGCAACCCTTCGCTTCCCGCCGGGCACCTCGGGCGTACAGATCGATGCATTTGCGCGCGCCGCCTTGTGGCAGGCAGGGATCGACTACGATCATGGCACCGGTCACGGGGTTGGCAGTTACCTGAGCGTGCACGAGGGCCCGCAGCGTATTTCGAAGGCGGGCGGTAGCGTGGCACTGCAGGCGGGGATGATCGTCTCCAACGAACCCGGCTACTACAAGGCAGGCGAATATGGCATCCGGATTGAGAATCTAGTCGCGGTGACGCCCGCCGAGGACATCGTCGGCGGCGAACGTGCGATCCATGGTTTCGAGACGCTCACGCTGGCGCCCATCGACCGGAACCTGATCGACACCCTGCTGCTCGAACGTGCTGAGCGCGAATGGCTAGACGCATATCACGCGCGCATTGCCGCCGAGGTTGGTCCGTTGCTTGACGGCGACTCTCGTGACTGGCTGGTAGCCGCGACGGCACCGCTCGACTAGCGGTGTTGCCTATTCGGCGGCATGAGTCGTCGTTGCCTCGAACTGCGGAATTCCGAGATATCCAGGTGCGGCAGAACCTTGCTCATGAACATCTCGATCTTGTCGATCCCCGAGTGTTTTGGCGCCTGAGCATAGTGCCAGATCAAGCACAGATAATCGCATGGAACCTTGTAGAGGGTGTCCTACCAATAGGCGATCTGCTCCTCCGCCATATTGCCGGCGCCGGCTATCAGGAACGGGAAGAATGGGCCGTAGATGTCTGTGTGGAACTCCTTGTTCTGCTCGGCGAGTTGTTACGCGCGTCCATCGCGGGGTCTTTCTACGCATTTATTAAAATTCGAAGAACGATTATAGAATGGAGGCCTCCTGACTAAGAGGCCTACGCTCTAGAAACCGTTCACAACAGCGTCGAACAGAAGAAGAGAAATGGCCGAACGCAAAGTAATTGTCACCATCGCGCCCACGGGCGGTATGGCGAGCAAGAAACAGAACCCAAATATCCCGACCCAGCCGCAGGAGATCGCGGAGGATGTCTATCGTTGCTACGAGGCTGGGGCTTCTGTGGTGGCCGTGCATGCACGCCGGCCCGACGACCAAGCGACCTGCAACTCAGACATCTATCGCGACATCAACGAGCGTATCCGCAACAAATGCGATATTATTCTGAATAACTCGACCGGCGGCGGCATTAACGGCGACATGATCAAGGAGGGAGCCGATGGCTTCCTTGAGCTTTCATGGGAGGAGCGGCTAAAGGGTATAGAGGCCGGTGCTGAGATGTGCACTCTCGACCCAACCACTATTGTGGCGAACTTTGAGGGCCGCGAGATCGTCATGAATACTTCGCCGGAACGCTGTCGCGAACTCGCGACCAAGATGCAGGCAAAGGGCATCAAGCCTGAATGGGAGGTGTTCAGCCCCACCCATCTTCTTCAGGACGTCATAACCCTCCTCAAGGAGGGGCTCGACAAGCAACCCTATTTTATAAACTTTGTGCTGGGCGCCGATCGGGGTTTCCAGGGGGCGATGCCGTATTCGCCGAAAATTCTGCAGGCTATGGTTGACCTGATCCCCGAAGGCGCAAACTTCAATGTCAGCGCGATTGGCCCCGCCCAGCTGAACGCGGCTTTGCTCTCTCTGCTGCTGGGTGGTCATGTGCGTGTCGGTCTGGAGGATAATCTCTATTATGAGCGCGGCGTACTGGCGAACAACGTACAGTTGGTCGAACGCATCGTGCGCATCATCCGGGAACTGGGCATGGAGCCCGCGACACCGGAAGAGGCGCGTGAGATCATGGGACTGAAGCCGCACGCGGCCTAGCACGGGCGTTCCGGGGGCTACCAGACATGCGGATAGCTATCTGTGGAGGTGGTCCAGCAGGACTTTACTTCGCCGCACTCTGGAAGAAACGTCACCCGGAATCCGAGGTGTGCGTCTATGAACAGAACCCTGCGGGTGCAACATGGGGCTTTGGCGTTGTATTCTCCGACGGAGCCCTGAAGTTCCTGCACGACGATGATCCCGAGACACACGATCTGCTCACACCCGAGATGCAGACTTGGCGGGATATGACCGTCGTCCACCGCGGCGAGGCAGTCACGATCGACGGAGTTGGCTTCTCGTCCATCGGCCGGCTTAAACTGCTCCAGCTGCTCCAAGAACGTGCCCTCGCGGTTGGGGCGGAGCTGCATTTCGACACGGTGATACATGGCGTTGGGGATCTGCCGGAGGCCGACCTAATCATCGCGGCCGACGGCATCAATTCTGTCGTCCGCCAAGGGTTCGAGGGCGATTTCCAGTCCTCGATGTCCTACATGCCGAACAAGTTTGCCTGGTACGGGGTGAAGAAACCCTTCGACACGCTCACCCAGACCTTTGTCGAGACCGAGTTTGGTCCGTTCAACGCGCATCACTATCGCTATGAACCGAATATGAGCACCTTCATCGTCGAATGTGCGAAGGAGACTTGGCTCAACGCCGGCTTTGCGACCATGAGCGATGAAGACTCCCGCCAGCTGTGTTCGCATATCTTCGCTGACGCGCTGTCGGGCAAGCCACTGGTTGCCAACAAGTCGAGCTGGCGCAATTTCCCGCTGCTCTGGAACGAACGCTGGTCGCATTTGAATATGGTGCTTTTGGGCGATGCGCTGCACACCGCGCATTTCTCGATTGGTTCGGGGACGCGTCTTGCAATGGAGGATGTAATCGCGCTCGTGAAGGCACTGGAGGTCGACGCGGGCGACATGCCTGCAGCGCTCGCGCGCTATGAGGCCGATCGCCGCCCGATTGTCGAGAATATCGTGGCGGCGGCGACACAAAGCGGACGCTGGTACGAGGACTTCGGGGCGCATATGAACATGACGCCTATAGAGTTTGGCCATAACTACATGACCCGGTCGGGGCGCGTGGACGACGACCGTCTGCGGCAGCTTGCGCCTGAGTTCATGGCGAAGTTCGACGCGTGGCAGGCCTAACCGGTGATCATCTCGATCCAACCGTCCTCGTCGACGGTCTCGATTCCGAGTTCCGTGGCCTTGCGAGCCTTTGATCCGGCGCCGGGACCCGCGACCACGAGGTCTGTCTTGGCCGACACAGACCCTGACACCTTGGCACCCATCGCTTCGGCGCGCGCCTTGGCTTCCGAACGTGTCATCTTCTCCAAGGTGCCGGTAAATACGATGGTCTTTCCCGACAGTTCGGAATTTCTTTCGGGTTGCGCGAAAGGCTGGATTTCGAGCAGCGCGTCCAAATCGTCGAGAACCTGCCGGTTATGTTCCTCGTGGATGAAGGCGAGTAGATCGCCGGCGACGGATTCGCCGATCCCGTCGATGTTTAGCAGTTCGGTATAAGCTTCGCTTTCGGCCTCGCGTGCGGTCGCCATGGCGGCGCGCCACTCGGCTAGGTTGCCATAAGTACGTGCTAGGAGCCGGGCGGTGGCCTGGCCCACTTGGCGGATGCCCAGTGCATAGATGAAGCGGTCCAAGGGGATAGTGCGGCGTTCCTCGATGGCCTCGAGAAGGTTCTCGACGGATTGCTCACCCCAGCCCTCGCGCTCGAGCAGGACCTCTCTGTGAGCAGCAAGGCGGAAAATATCCGCGGGACCGAACAAAATCCCGTCCGCATACAGGGTGGTCACATGTTTGGACCCTAGACCCTCGATGTCAAAGGCATTGCGGGATACGAAATGCTTGAGCCGTTCCACAGCCTGAGCCGGGCAGATGAGGCCGCCCGTGCAGCGGCGTACGGCTTCGTCCTCGTCGCGCACAGCCTCGGAGCCGCAAACAGGGCAGATCTCGGGGAAGACAAATGGTTCTGCGTTTTTCGGGCGCTTGTTAGACAGCGCGCGCACCACCTGGGGGATGACGTCACCCGCCCGCTGGATCATCAAAGTGTCCCCGGGGCGCACGTCCTTCCGCCGGATCTCGTCCTCGTTGTGCAGCGTCGCGTTCGAGACGACGACACCGCCGACGGACACCGGCTCCAGCCGCGCAACCGGCGTTAGCGCGCCGGTGCGTCCGACCTGTATCTCGATGTCGCGCAGGATCGTCGTCGCCTGTTCTGCCGGGAACTTATGCGCAATCGCCCATCGCGGCGCCCGGCTGACGAAGCCCAGACGCTGCTGGAAATCCAGCCGGTCCACCTTGTAGACGATGCCATCGATGTCATAGTCGAGGTCCGGGCGTTGGGTTAAGAGGGCGGCATAATTATCGATGATGTCGTCCAGCCCTTCGCATATGCGCGATAGCGGGTTGGTCTGGAGACCCCAAGCGTCGAGCCGTTCGAGGAAACCCGACTGGGTCGCAGCCACTTCTGTGCTCACTTCGCCCCAAGCATAGGCGAACATTCTCAGGGGTCGTGTGGCCGCGACACGCGTATCAAGCTGCCGCAGGCTGCCGGCTGCGGCATTGCGCGGATTTGCAAAGACTTTCGCACCCGCGGCCTCCTGTTCGGCGTTGAGGGCGCTAAAGGCCGAATGTGGTAGGTAGACTTCGCCGCGAATTTCAACGATCTCGGGCGCATCGCCCACGAGTGCGTCGGGTATGTCGTTGATTGTCCGCAGGTTGGCTGTGATGTCCTCGCCCTCATTGCCGTCACCGCGCGTCGCGCCGCGCACGAGGGACCCATTCTCATAGCGCAATGACACGGACAGGCCATCGATCTTGGGTTCTGCAACGATATCGAGGCTGTCATCGTCTTCTAAGTTCAGGAATCGTCGGATTCGGGCTAGAAATTCTTTGACGTCGTCGGCACTAAAGGCGTTGCCAAGCGATAGCATAGGGACGGCATGCCGAACCTTGGTGAACCCCTGCGCCGGGGGAGCGCCCACGGCTCGGCTGGGGCTGTCTTCGCTCGCCAGTAACGGATGTGCAGCCTCAATCGCCAGGAGGCGCTGGAAGAGCGTGTCATAGTCGGCGTCGGATACCAGCGGCGCGTCCCTCTGATAATATGCCGTATTGTGCATGCGGATTTCCGCGGCGAGCTTTGCATGCTCGTCGGCGGCAGTATCGGCCGAGAGAGATCTGGGAGATTTTGCTTCTTTCATAACCGTCAATTTAGGTCCGTTAGGCGATTCAGGCACGTTCGGGTGCAGATTGTTGTGTAGGAATGCCGCCGGCCGCCATGCTCCTCAGCGGTTCGCCTAGAACATACCCGGCGGTCAGCGTGGCCGCAGCGGAAACGAAGGCAACCGCTGTGGCTGCGGGGGTGTGCCCAGCGCCGCCTCGGCGTGTGGAGCAATTCTGACGGCAGGAACACGAGATGAATCGGTGAATAGATGGCAAACGTGAACGTCGCGACGATGGCTGCACTGCGCCGCTCGCCATTATCTCGGGAGCGCTCCGTAGAGGGACCAGAATGCGGCGCCGATAAAGCAAAACAGATCGCCCAGCCATTCGTTGGGCAGGCTGCCGTCGGAGGCGTCAAGTACAAGAAACATGGTGCCGCGAGGATCATCATGGCCGACAGCACGCGCTAGGTACCCATGCGCTCGCCAATCAGACATCAGGCGAGGGGACGGTGAACGGGGCCTTATGCCGGCTCAGCCGGTCACTTCGGATGTCGTGGGTTCTCGGGCCATAAGCTTTGCCGCGGCGGCACGCGCTTCGTCGGTGATGTCGGCTCCCGCAAGCATGCGCGCGATCTCCTCTCGCCGCTCGTTTGCATCCAGCTGCGACACATTCGTGGAGACCATCCTAGCGCTCGGCGTGCCCGATATCTGCTTCTGTACGCGCAGGTGTTCTCCGGCCGCGGCGGCCACCTGAGGGCTGTGGGTCACCACCAGGATCTGCTGTTCTTCGTCACTTCCAGCCAGTTTCGCGAGGCGTTCGCCGACCGCAGCAGCTGTGGCACCGCCTATACCCGTGTCCACCTCGTCAAAAACAATCGTCCGCGCCCCCGACGTTCCGGCGAGCACGACCTTGAGTGCGAGCATGAAGCGGCTGAGCTCTCCACCGGATGCAATCCGGCCCAGCGGACCCGGCTCCGCACCGGGGTTGGTAGCGACGTTGAACGCCACCGCGTCGATCCCGTGTTCGGCCCAGTCCGCCTCATCGAGCTTTGCGACGCTGGTGACCAATGTCGCGTTTTCCAGCTTGAGCGGCGGCAGCTCTTCGGCGATCCGCCTGTCGAGCTTGCCGGCGGCCTTGCGGCGCCTCTGGGATAGGCCCTCGGCCGCCTCGCAATAGGTGCGTCGGGCGATTTCGACATCCTTGGCGAGTGCGTTGAGATGATCGTCTTGTCCATCGATCGCAGCCAGTTGTGCTGTGAGGTTCTCACGTAATGCGGGCAGTTCGTCGGCGTGTACCTGATGTCGGCGGGCTGCTGCCAGAATGGCGAACAGCCGTTCCTCCACGGCTTCGGTCTCGCCGGTGTCGGTATCGAGCATGTAGGCCACCGAGTTGAGTTCCTGAATCGCCTCGGCCAATTCGGCACTGCTCTTGTCGATCGCGGCGATAACCGGTGCCAGCCGGCCACCAACAATATCGTCATCGCGCTCCAGATGTCTGGCGGCCCGCTGAAGCATGTTATCCGCTCCGTTCTCGCCCGTCAGAGCGTCGGCCGCGCTATTCAGGGTTTCGACGAGACGGCCCGCATTCTTTAGGAGCTGACGGCGAGATGAGAGTTCAGCCTCTTCGCCGATCCGAACATCAAGCAGATCAAGCTCCTCGAGTGCCGTGCGGATGGCATCCGCCTTTTCAACCGAGGCGGATTGGACGTCCCGGGCGGCGGCGTGACGAGAAATGGCGTCACGCCAGGCATGAAAGCGCTCGGCAACGGTGGCGCGGGCCTTTGCGGTCGCGGCGAATGCATCTAGGGCGCGGCGCTGGTTGGCGGGTTCGGCGAGCGAAAATCGCTCGAACTGTCCGTGGATCTCGACGAGTGTATCGCCGATCTGACGCAAAAGGCTGATGCTGATGGGCTGGTCATTGAGAAACGCTCGGCTGCGGCCCTCGGCGCTTACCGTGCGGCGCAGGATCAGGTCTTCGCCGGTGTCGATCTCGATCTCGTGTTTTTTGAGAATATCCTGAAGTTCTTGCGTGCCCGCGTCTTCGAAGATGGCGGTTACGGAGGCATTGTCGGCCCCGCGGCGTACCAGGCCGGCGTCGGATCGTGCGCCCAGCGTCAGCCCGAATGCATCGAGCAGTATGGACTTTCCCGCACCCGTTTCGCCGGTGAGGGCGCTTAGGCCCGCGCCGAAGGACATTTCGGCCTGATCGATCAGGACGACGTCCCGGATCGACAGATGCCGCAGCATGGGCCCTAGAACGGCCAGATACGGTTGAAGAATCCCTTTTCCTCGACCGCATCGGGTTCACCGTCGCCGTCGAGGTCACGAACGATCTTGCCCTCGACGAGTTCATAGCTGTCGATGTACCAGTCGCTACCTGGGAAGTTGTGTCCGAGGACGGCCGCATTGGAACGCGCCTCGGGTTCGATGCCGAGTGCGGCATAGGCCTCGGAGAGTCGGTGCAGCGCCTCGGGGACATGTGTCGTTGTCTGATAGTCATCGATCACGGTCCGATAGCGGTTGATTGCCGCCAGATAGTTCTCACGCTCATGATAGTAGCGCCCGATCTCCATTTCCTTGCCCGCGAGATGGTCTCGGGTGAGATCGATTTTCAATCGGGCATCGCCGGCATAGCGCGAGTCCGGGAAACGGCGCACCACATCGTCCAGCGACTGAAGTGCCAATTCGGTGTTGCGCTGGTCACGGCCTATGTCGGAGATCTGTTCGTAGTAGCTTAGCGCCTTCAGATAGTAGGCGTATGCGATGTCACGGTTGCCCGGATGCAGCTGAATGAAGCGGTCCGCCGACAGGATCGCGTCGTCGTACTGGCCGTTTGAATAGTAGCTGAAGGCAGACATGAGCTGCGCCTTGGTGGCCCAGATCGAGTAGGGGTGCTGGCGCTCAACCTCAAGGAAGGTGTCGGCCGCTTCCTCATAATCTTCGGCCTCAACTTGGTCGACTGCCTCGTTGTAAAGCTCCTCCACCGAGCGCTCGACATATTCGGGTCCGTTATCGGACGAGCAGCCAGCCAGAATCGCAGCGGCGATAAGGGTGGCGCCAATGCCTCGGTATTTCATCCGGATGTCTCGGTCTAGAATCGTTCTCAAATCTTGCGAGTCCGGGCCTGCGGATGTGCTTTGTCCGACGGCAATTTCATGCGTAATCATCTCTGACCTATATATATCATGCCGGACGGGAATTCACAGCAAAACGGGCCAACAATGTTGGCCCGCAGCGGTTCCTTTCCGGAGAATAACGCTTGAGCGCAGGGCGCTACGCGGTCGCGGCGATAGGCGCCCGCTCGATCAATGGATCCACCGCCATCGGCATCTCGGTGTAGCGCCACGCCGTCGGATCCGCGAACAGTGCACGTACGATTTCGTGGTTCATCGCGTGGCCCGAGCGATATCCCTGAAAATGTCCCGAGATCGGCGCACCGGCGAGATAGAGGTCGCCGACACAGTCGAGAATTTTGTGGCGGACGAACTCGTCTTCGTAGCGCAGACCCTCATCATTGAGAATCTCGTCGCCGCTGACGACCACGGCATTGTCGAGGGTGCCACCGAGAGCGAGACCCATGCGGCGCAGCTGATCGACCTCCTCGGCGAAACCGAAGGTCCTTGCACGAGAGATTTCGCCCTTGAAAGTCCCGTTGACCAGACGGACATTCATGTCCTGACGGCCAATTGCATCGGAATCGAAGTCGATTTCGAAACCAACGGAGAATCCATAGCCGGGCGACAGGGAGACTTCCCGACCGTCAATCTCGACATCGACCCGCTTCAGAACTTCTATGATCCGTCGCGGTGCGTCCTGGGCAACAATGCCGGCGCACTCAATAAGGAAAACGAATGGCTCGGCGCTGCCGTCCATAATTGGAATTTCGGATCCCTTGACCTCGACGATGACGTTGTCGATCAGGCAGCCCGCCAGAGCGGCTAGGAGATGTTCGACGGTCGCGACGTTGATACCATCCTCATTTCCGAGGGTGGTGCAGAGGGTTGCTTCCACAACATTCTCGACAAGGGCTCGAATCTCGGCGCCGTTGCCGATCTGATCCGTGCGGCGGAAGACAATTCCGGTATTGACCGCGGCGGGCTTCAGGAGAATCGAAACCGTCTCGCCCGTGTGCAGGCCAGTGCCGCTGCAGCCAATCTCGCTCTTGAGCGTGTGCTGCAGACCCGATTGGGTTTCCGGAGAAGATATCATCCGATTGAAATCTTTCGTGATATGCACTCAGTGCGTGCGAAAAGTCAGTTTCGGATGATAGGTGTAACAAGTCGAAGATGATCGGCTCAAATCACTCTTTGTTACAGAATGTTGCGGATGGAAGCCGCGGATTACTGGAGAAATCCGCGGCTTCTGTCCTGTCGCGTGATCAGTTCGCTTGGCGGCGTAGGAACGCCGGAATTTCCAGCATATCCTCGTCGTCGCGCACCGTTTCGCACGCGTCGGCCGATTCGATGTTGGCCAGCGACGGTTGAGCCGCCGCAGTAGACGGGTCGGCGACTGGGGCCGGTTTTTCCGCTGTTTCGGCGACCGTTGTCTGGGCAACCGGTTCCGGCGTCACCGAAACCTCAAGTGCTGGAGCTGGTTCCAATATGGGCTCCCGGGCGGCTGCCACGGCGGGCTTGGTCGCAACCGGTTCGCGGCGTTCGGCCGGCATGGCAGAGGCGGCGTCCTGGTCCTCGGCCATTGCGCGGTTCACCGCTCCCGTGACCTTTTCGAATAGGCTGCGGCCCCGGCGGCGTTCTGCTTGGGCACCGGCATTGGCGATCGCGGCCTCCGCGAAGGCGTCGGGGCGAGGCGTCTCGGCCTTTACCGCGGAACGACGTTCCGTGACAACCGGCTTCGGCGGGATGAACGGCGAGGCGGCCGTGGTGGCCTCTGCGACTGGCTGCGGTGCCGAGGCCGCAGGCTGGGACGACGTGGCGAGTTTCGCCACTTCGGTTGCGGGGTCGGCCGGGACGCGAGCTGCCTCGTTTTTCTCCGCTGTCGGCGGTGTTGCGACCATCGCCGATGCCGTCTCCTGCGTTGCCTCGATCCGCTTGGTCTTGGACTGGTCGGCATCATGCACCAGCGAGATCATAGGCGAACGTGGCAGGGAGTCCGCGTTGGCGTCGATACCCGTGGCGACAATCGAAACCCGCATCATGCCCTCAAGCTTCTCGTCGAACGTCGAACCGAAGATGATGTTGGCATCGGCATCCACTTCCTCGCGGATCCTGTTGGCGGCTTCGTCGACCTCGAACAGGGTCATGTCGGGTCCGCCGGTAATGTTGATTAACACCCCTCGCGCGCCGCGCATGGACACGTCGTCGAGGAGCGGGTTGGCGATCGCGGACTCGGCCGATTCGATCGCGCGGGAATCGCCGCTTGCTTCGCCGGTGCCCATCATGGCCTTGCCCATCTCGCTCATAACCGTACGGATGTCGGCGAAGTCGAGATTGATCAGTCCCGGCATGATCATTAGGTCCGTCACGCCGCGCACGCCCGAGTGTAGTACATTGTCGGCCATGCAAAACGCGTCCGCAAAGGTCGTGTTCTCGTTACAGATGCGGAAAAGGTTCTGGTTGGGGATCACGATGAGCGTGTCGACGAAATGTTGCAGCTCCTCGATGCCCTCTTCAGCCAGCGTGGCGCGATGACGCCCCTCAAACTGAAACGGCTTGGTTACGACGCCGACCGTCAGAATGCCCTGTTCGCGCGCGGCTCGGGCGATAACAGGTGCGGCGCCCGTGCCGGTGCCACCGCCCATGCCGGCCGCGATGAAGGCCATGTGGCTGCCCTGCAGGTGGTCGATGATCTCATCGAGCGCTTCTTCGGCAGCGGCGCGGCCGATATCCGGGCGCGCGCCCGCACCAAGACCGTTGGTGATGTTCGCGCCGAGCTGAATGCGCCGCTCGGAGGCGTTCATGGCCAGCGACTGGGCGTCGGTGTTGGCGACGACGAATTCCACGCCCTCGAGACTGGACGCGATCATGTTGTTGACGGCGTTGGAACCCGCACCACCGACGCCGATGACGACGATCCGCGGCTTGAGGTGTGATTCAGGTGGGGGAGCAGTGAGATTGAGCGTCATTTTTGCCTCCAGTTTTACAGAATTGAGCTCATGGGAAGGACGACCAGACATGGCCGGAACGATGACCCAACGTTTCGGCACGTGCCGAAACCCGGGGTCAGGAACATGGGAGCGTGGTGTCTAGAAATATTCACGGAACCACTGACCAAAACGCCCCGTGAAGCGGCTTGGTTCTCCTTGGTTGACCGGTGACGGCATCGTCAGCGACGACGTGTTTTCGACCGCATGGGCGATGAGGCCCGCACCGGTGGCGAAAGCAGGGCCGGCAATGGCATCTGCGAGACCGCGGACACGCAGGGGCCGACCCATGCGGACCTGTTTATCGAGGATTCGTGCGGCGAGATCGCGCGCGCCCTGAAGCTGGCTGGCGCCGCCGGTCAGGACGACTCGGCGCCCCGCTACCGGTCCGAAGCCGCTGTCGTCGAGGCGCGCGCGCGTCAGTTCGAATATTTCCTCTATCCGCGGCTGGATGATGCCGTTCAGCAGTGAGCGCGGCATCTGCACCGTGGCGTTGTGATCTTCCTCGCCCACTTGGGGCACATCGAGCAGGTCGTGTTCGTCTGATTCCGTCGCGACCGCATTTCCGTAGAAGGTCTTGAGGCGCTCTGCGTTCGCTAGCGTGGTCGAAAGGCCGCGCGCGACGTCCGACGTGACGTGGTTGCCGCCGACCGGGATGGTGTCGGCGAACATCATCTGGCCGTCATAAAAGATTGCGAGGCTCGTAGTGCCCCCACCCATATCGACGACCGTGACCCCTAGATCCGCCTCGTCCTCGACCAGTGTGGCTAGACCAGCGGCAAAGGGGGAAAGCACAAAACCCTCGATCTCGAGGTGGCATCGCTCGACTGCCGCGCGGATCGTACGGACCGCGTTCGCGGAGGCGGACACCAAATGCATGTTCACGGACAGTTTCTGACCGAACATACCGCGGGGATCATCGATGCCTTTCTGACCGTCGATGGCAAAGCCCACGGGGATGGAGTGTATTAGTTCGCGATCCTTGCAATTGCCGTTCGCTGTGCCTTCCTCCTCGCGGATGGCATGGGTCTGCTGAAAAACCCGATGTAGATCCCACTCATCGATCTGCTGGCCGCCGATGTCCACGTCTACCCCCAAGATCTCGGACTGGGGCGCGCCCGTGCTCAAATTCACCGTGACCGAACCGATGGTTTCCTGTGCCATCTGCTCTGACATATGGACGGCCTTGCGGATGGCATCTGCCGCAGCATCGATGTCGATGATCGTTCCGTTCTTCAGGCCCCGGCTCAGCTGATGTCCGGCCCCGATTACCCGCGGCTGGGCGCTCGGCGTAGCATTGCCGTCCGCCGACGGGCGTCCGGCCCGAGCGATCAGGCAGCACATCTTGCTGGTGCCGATATCGAGGACGGCGAAGGTGCCCGTCCTCGGTTTGGCGAGTTTCTTAGGCAGTCTGCTGGCCCCCCAAACCATGCTCATGTGTCTTTTCCTTCGGATTTGGCGCGCGGTTCGCTATCGCGGCCGACGCGGACGATCAGGCGATCGGGGACACGGAGGTCGACTGCGACCACGTCGTGCTCAAGCAAAGCGTGTTTGCGCTGAAAGTCGTCCAGCCGGGTTAATGCGGTCGAGATGTTCTGTTCGGGAAGACGGACGTCGATCCCGTTGCGCAGACGCAGGTTCCAGCGACGCTGCGAGACCCGTACCGCGGCCTCGATGGCGTCAGACACGGCCGGATAAGTGCGCAGGAGATCGATTAGTTGTGCTGCGTGTGCCGGGGCGCCGTCGCCGACGATCAGGGGCAGGTACCCAAAGCTGTCGAGATCCGAACGCTGGATTGTCACGCCGAAACGATCGACCAGCGTGACGCGGCCGTCATGCTGCCACAACGCCAGCGGCTGGCGCTCGACGACCCGTACGAATACGACGTCCGGTAGGCGCCGCGCGATCTCGGCGGATCGGATCCAGCCGATGGATTCAAGCCTTATACGCGTGGCCTCCATGTCCATGCCGAGAATCGGCGCACCCCGCTCGATGTCGAGCGCTGCAAGAATTTCGGCGGCGTCGGCATTCTGTCGCCCGCTGAGAATGATGTCATCGACGCGCAGTCCGGCATCTGCCGATATCTCAATGATAGAGTTGGAAAGGCTGTCCATGCGTGCATCGATCCAGCCGTCAGCCGACAGTTGCCAGGCCCCGGCACCGGCCATAGCCACGCCGAGCGCGCCCGCGCCAACGACGGTCATCTTGCTCTGGCGACATGTCGCGGGCATACGTCGTTTTTTCCTGTTATTTGTTGCGCCGATCTTCGGGATCAATCGCATTGCGCGGTCTCCACCATCCAACTCACAAGTTCTGGGAAAGCGATGCCGCAATGGGTCGCCTGCTCCGGCACTAGCGACAGGCGCGTCATGCCGGGCTGGGTGTTGACCTCGAGAATCACCAGCGCATCGCGGTCGTCGTCGTATCTGAAATCGGCGCGGGTCACGCCGCGGCAATAAAGCGCCTTGTGCGCTCGGGCAGCCCAGGCCATTGCCTTGTCGTAGATACCTTCGCTGACGGGTGCCGGCACCAGATGCTCGGTTACGCCGTCGGTATACTTTGCTTCGTAATCGTAAAAGCCCTTGGTCGGCCGTAGCTCGGTGACAGCGAGGGCACGCGGATCTTCGCCCGGCGCACCCATGACCGCCACGGTGAGCTCGCGGCCCGGGATGAACTCCTCGACCAGCAGGGTGTCGGTCTCGAGCGCATATGGGTCCGGACCGTTCGGCCCGTCCTCAATGATCTGGACTCCTACCGAGGAGCCCTCACTGTTCGGCTTCACCACATAGGGACGCGGCATCACATCGCCGGCCAGCAGCTCTTCGCGGGTTGCGCGCATGCCCCGGGCGATCCCCATACCCTGGGTCTCGAAGATGGTGCGGGCGGCTGCCTTGTCCATGGCCAGCGCAGAGGCGAGGACGCCGGAATGGGTATAGGGCAGTTCCAGAAGATTCAGGAGGCCCTGAATGTTGCCGTCCTCGCCGAAACGACCGTGCAATGCGTTGAACACGGCGTGCGGGCGCGGCTCGAGGGCGTCGAGAAGCGCGTCAATATTCGCCGTTACGTCGACCTCGTAGGCGTCGTATCCGGCTTCGTGCAGCGCTTCGGTACATTGCCGACCGGATTCCAGAGATACCTCACGCTCTGCGGATGTCCCACCCAGAAGTACAGCGATGCGTTTGGGGCCGCTCATTGTCCGCCTCCAGCGCATTCGCCGATCCGTTCCAGTTCCCAGGTCAGTTCGACATCCGTCGTCTCGCGAACGCGCCGGCGCACTTCCTCGCCCAGCCCCTCGATGTCGGCAGCGGTCGCGCCGCCCTTGTTGACCAGGAAGTTACAATGTTTCTCGGACACCTGTGCGCCGCCGAGCCGAAGCCCGCGGCAACCGGCCCTATCGATGAGCTCCCAGGCCTTGTGCCCGTTTGGATTCTTGAAGGTGCTGCCGCCGGTGCGGGTACGGATCGGCTGTGTGTCCTCGCGCGATTCTTGGACCAGTTCCATCGCGCGCGTAATCTCGTCCTTGTTACCCCAGACGCCATCCATTATGCAGCCGACGAAAATCCAGTCGCGGGGTACTGCCGAGCCGCGGTAGCGCGGGCTCCAGTCCTCGGTCGTCAGGACACGAATCTCGCCATGGGGCGTAAGCGCCGTGGCCTCGCGCACCACGTCCCTGAACTCGCGACCATAGGCGCCGGCATTCATCCGCAAACCGCCACCTACGGTGCCGGGGATGCCAGCCATGAACTCGAAACCGGCGATGCCGGCGTCGCGCGTGGCCGTGGCAACTTTGTAGTCGAAGGCCATGGCTTCGGCCTGAACCGACACCCCGTCGATGCGGATTTTGGAGAAGGGCCGCCCCAGACGGATCACGACGCCCTGCACGCCGCCGTCGCGGATTAGCAGGTTTGAGCCCGCCCCTAGGATAGTCACGGGGACGTCGTCGGGTTTGCCGGCTAGGAAGTTCGCAAGATCGGTTACGTCGGCCGGCCGAAACAGCACTTCTGCCGGGCCGCCAACGCGGAACCACGTATAGCGCGCGATGGCACCGTCGGCTTCATACTTGCCGCGCACGGATGGCAGTCTGTCGAGTAGCGGGTTGGTGCGGGAAATAGCCGTCATGCTCATCCCTCCGTCCCCGTATCGCGCGACAGCAGCCGGTCGAGTTCGTCGGGCAGCGCCTGTGCCCAGTTAGTGACGGTACCGGCGCCGAGGCAGACGACCATATCGCCTTCGCGCCCGCTCTCGGCGATCAGTTCTGCCAGACGATCCGGATCGGAGAGTGGACGCACGTCGCGATGGCCGCGGGCGCGAAGCCCGTCCACCAACGCGTCGCGGTCCACTCCCGCAATCGGGGCCTCGCCGGCCGGGTAGATGTCCGACACGAATACGATGTCCGCGTCGTTGAAACAGGTACAGAAGTCGTCGAACAGACTTTCGACGCGCGAGTAGCGGTGGGGCTGGAAGATCGCCATGACCTGACCCGCGGTGGCGCCGCGCGCGGCGTTCAAGACTGCCGAGATTTCCACCGGATGATGGCCGTAGTCGTCGATCACCTGGATGCCGCCGGCATCGCCGGTCTTGGTGAAGCGGCGTTTCACCCCAGCGAAGCCGTTGAAGGCGTCCTGAATGACGGCGTCGGGTATGTTCATCTCGATGGCGATTGTGACCGCTGCGAGCGCGTTCTGGGCATTGTGGGCGCCGAACATGGGCAACCGGACATTCTCGATCATGCGAGCGTTACTGCCGGTGCGCGGCGCGATATTCACGTTGAATTGCATGCCGCAACTATCGGTCTCGAGGCTTACGCCCTGAATATCGGCCTGACGGGAGAAGCCGTAGGTGACGATCCGGCGGTCTTTCAGTTGCGGGATAAGGGCCTGAACCTCGGGATGGTCGATGCACATAGCCGCGAAGCCGTAGAACGGGATGTTCGAAACGAAGGTCGCGAAGGCCTCGCGCACGGCGCCGAAATTGCCATAGAAATCGAGATGCTCGGGGTCGATGTTGGTGACCACCACGATCGCCGCGGGCAATTTGACGAATGTGCCGTCTGACTCGTCTGCTTCGACGACCATCCAGTCGCCCTCACCAAGCCGGGCGTTGGTCCCGTAGGCGTTGATGATGCCGCCGTTGATCACGGTCGGGTCGCGGTCGGCAGCGTCTAGCATAGCGGCGACCAGCGAGGTAGTCGTAGTCTTACCGTGGGTGCCCCCCACCGCGATCGACCATTTCAGCCGCATCAGTTCAGCCAGCATCTCAGCGCGACGAACGACCGGCACCAAGCGGGTGCGGGCGGCCACAACCTCGGGATTGTCGTCCTTGACCGCCGTCGAGACCACTAGGACCGAGGCGTGCTCAATGTTCTCGGCGCGCTGGCCGATGTCGATGTGGATGCCGAGGTCGCGCAAGCGCGTGACGTTCGCATTTTCAGACAGATCGCTGCCCTGTACCTGGTAGCCCAGCGCATGCAGCGTCTCGGCGATGCCACTCATGCCGATGCCGCCGATGCCTACGAAATGAATCAGGCCGATGTCGATGGGAAGCGCCCTCATTCCGCGGCCTCCCGCATGTCACTCGGTGTACCGCCTAGGCCGTTGCCGTTGGCGGGAATCAGATCCTCTACTAGGTCTGCTAGCCTTTCGGCTGCGTCGGGATGGCCGAGCGCGTGGGCGGCGGACGCGATCCGGGCTAGGGCGTCGGCGGATTCGAGCGCTGCTTCCAGCCAGCCGGCCATGGCCGCCGGGGTGAATTCGTTTTGGGCCATCACCCAACCTGCACCCGCTGCCTCGATCGCGCGGGCGTTGGCCATCTGGTGGTCGTCGATTGCGTGAGGATAGGGTACATAGAGCGCAGGCCGCCCGGCGGTCGTGAGTTCGGCAACGGTCGATGCGCCGGACCGCCCGGCGACGAGATGCGCCGCAGCGAGCCGGGCCGGCATGTCGTCGAAGAAGGTTTCGAGCTCGACGGGCATGTTTAGGGACGCATAGATGGCGCGTACGTCCTCGATGTCTTCCGCTCGGCACTGTTGGGCCAGCCGAAAACAAGCCCGCTGGGCTGGGGTCAACGACGCGAACGCCGCCGGTGCGATCTTCGAGAAGACCTGCGCGCCCTGGCTGCCGCCGACTATCAGGAGGTCGATGACGCCGCTGGGTGGCGTGTAGGGACGGGCGGCTAGGGCGGCGATCTCGGGCCGGACGGGATTACCGACGACGGTCGCGCGCGCATGGCCCGCAGATTTCAGTCGCTGGGTCTCGGCGAAGCTGAGCGCGAACGCGTGCGCGCCACGGGCCAGACGGCGGTTGGCTCGACCAAGCACGGCGTTTTGCTCATGGATCAAGGTGGGGATGCCGGCGAAACCGGCTGCTAGGATCGGCGGGACACTGGGATAGCCACCGAAACCAACGGCGATCGTGGGCGCGTATTCACGCAGCAGGCGCCGAGATTCGAAGAACCCGGACGCGAGCGCGCGGACCCCTGCGACGAGGCCTTTCGGGCCACCACTTAGGCTGCGTGCCGATATGGTGTGGCGTATGACCGATTTTGGCAGACCGAGAACATCGGATCTGACCTGTGCGCCTCGCGGATCGGTCACGAAAAGAATCGCGTGGCCGCGTGCGGCGAGCGCGCTGGCGAGTGAGACGGCCGGGAACATGTGGCCGCCGGTACCGCCCGCGGCGATGAGGACCGGCTGCTGGCGTGTGTTCATGACGATGTCCCTGATCCGATCCGTCGGCGTGTCAGGGCGAGTGTCATGCCGAGCCCGAGCGCGACGCCGAGCAGCGAGGAACCACCATAGCTGATGAATGGCAGGGTCATGCCTTTGGTCGGGATTAGTTGCAGACTCGACGCCATGTTGATCAGCGCCTGCATACCGAACTGGACCAGCAAGCCCGCGACGGCGAGAAGAATGAACAGGTTCTGCTCCGACATGACGCGGCTCATGCCGCGCAGCACGATGAAGGCGAAGAGAGTGACAATGAACACGGCGACGAACAGGCCCAGCTCCTCGCCGGCCACTGCGAAGACGAAATCCGCATGGGCGTCCGGCAGCACCTGCTTGACCTGGCCTTCCCCGGGACCGCGGCCGAACAGGCCGCCGCTGGAGAATGCCTCTATACTGCGCTCGATCTGGTAGGTGTCGCCCGACTTGGGGTCGATGAAGCGGTCTATTCGGCTCGCGACATGAGACAGTGTGAAGTAGGAACCTATCAGACCGGAGACTCCGAGAACGATAAGGCCTGCGACCAGCCACATGGGTAGGCCTGCCAGGAAGAACTGGGCCATCCACACGCCGGTGATAACCACGGCTTGGCCCAGATCCGGCTGGGCGATGACCAGCGCGATGACGAGACCGAACAGGCCGATGCAGATCAACCGACCTGGGAAGCGCGGGTCGTGCGCAGCCTCGCTGAAAAGCCAGGCTGCAACCACGGCGAACATGGGCTTCACTAACTCGGTTGCCTGCAGTGAGAAGCCCGCGACTGACAGCCAGCGCCGGGCGCCCTTGATCTCGGTGCCGATCAGAAGGGTGATGACGAGGAGGCAGATGCAGCCAAGGAAGGCAATCACGGCCATCCGGCGCACGTGGACCGGCGAGAGTGCCGAGACGGCTACAATCATCGCGATTGCGATCGGCAGCATCATGAAGTGGCGCTTGATGAAGTAGAACTCATCTAGGCCGATCCGCTCAGCGACGGTCGGACTTGATGCGGCGGCGAGGAGGGCGCCGAAAGCCATCAGGGCGATGATCGCCGCCAGGCTCCAGCGGTCAACGGTCCACCACCATTGCCCGAGGATCGAAGTGTCGGCGCGCGTGAAGGGCGTCATATGGCACCTCCGACCGTGTGCGGCACGAAACCGGGGATGCCGATGACCGCCGCGCGGAATGCCTCGCCGCGCGCCTCGAAGTTCGGATACTGATCGAAGGAGGCGCAGGCCGGAGACAGCAGGATCACGGCTTCACCGTCTGCCATCTCCGTCGCCTGTGCCAGCGCGGTGGCGAGATCACCCGAAACCGTTACCGGAACCCTACCGCGCAGGGTCTCGGCGAAATCGTTGGCCGCTGCGCCGATCAGAAAGGCGTGGCGTACCCGTTCGAATAGTGGTTCCAGCGGCGTGATGCCGGCGTCCTTGGCTATCCCGCCAGCGATCCAATAGATGTCGTCGTAGGCGGCGAGTGCGTGAGCGGCTGCCTCGGCGTTGGTCGCCTTTGAATCGTTGACAAACTTGAGCGTACCGCAGGTACCCAGTAGCTCCTGCCTGTGGGCGAGGCCGGGAAAATCGGCGATGGCGCCCGTGATCCCGGCGCGTGTTTCCGCCGTGTGGTCATTCACGATGGCGCTGACGGCTGTATAGGCGGCGGCCACATTTTGGGCGTTGTGCACGCCGGACAAGGCGGACAGTGCATTCATGTCGATCACCGGCTCGGCGAGACCGTCGCGATCATCGATAATCCAGTTGTCTTTCAGGTAGACGCCGCCCGTGCAGGCGCCGCGCGTCGAAACGGGCGTCATCGCTGCGCTGTTGCGGGCGCTGACCTCGTCAAAGACAGCGCGTGAATAGGTGTCGTCAATGCCCATGATTGCGGACTGGCTCTTGTCCTGCCCGTCGAAGATCCGGCGCTTCGCGGCGGCATAGCGATCCATGCCACCATGCCGGTCGAGATGGTCCGGCGTTATATTCAGCAAGACCGCGACGTCGAACACGGCGCGCGGCAGTAGTTCCAGTTGATAGGAGGACAGCTCGAGGACGTAGACCCCGTCGCGTCCAAGTGCATCGAGCGAGAGCGCCGGCGCACCGATATTGCCGCCGACGGCGCTGATGATCTCGAGCTGCGCCAGAATGTGGCCGACAAGGGCCGTGGTGGTCGACTTGCCGTTCGTGCCCGAGATCCCGACGTAGCGCGCGTCGGGTGCGGCCCGGGTGAGAAGCTCGATGTCGCAGAGAATTTCGCAGTCGGCCGCGCGCGCACGTGCGACAACGGGATGAGTGGTCGGGTGGCCCTGGGGAATGCCCGGGCTCAGTACCAGCATGTCGATCTCGTCGAACCCGGCGGCCTCGAGATTATAAGGGGCGAGCCCGCGCGCCGCCGCACCGTTGCGGCGGTTCTCGTTGTCGTCCCATGGCAGAACGCGCGCGCCAGCACGCCGCAGCGCATCTGCGGCGCTCATTCCGGATATGCCGAGGCCCAGCACGGCGATCGTATGATCTTCATGCGCCGCGAGGTCGAGCATGTTAGAGTTTGCCGACATGGGGCTACCGCAGCTTCAGTGTGGCGAGCCCGATCAGGGCCAGCACAGTCGCGATAATCCAGAAGCGGATCACGATGGTGGGCTCGGCCCAGCCCTTCTGCTCGAAGTGATGATGCAGGGGGGCCATGCGGAAAACCCGTTTGCCAGTCAACTTGTATGAGCCGACCTGAACGATCACGGAGACGGTCTCGAGGACGAACAGCCCGCCGATGATCGCAAGGACCAGCTCATGTTTGGTCACGACCGCGATCCCGCCAAGCGCGCCGCCCATGGACAGAGAGCCCGTGTCACCCATAAACACCATGGCTGGCGGCGCGTTGAACCACAGAAAACCCAGTCCTGCGCCGACCAGAGCGCCACAGAACACGGCAAGCTCGCCCGCGCCCGGAACCGAGAAGATCAGTAGATAGTTCGAGAAGACGACGTTGCCGGCCACGTAGGCGATTAGGCCAAAGCAGCCCGCTGCGATCATCACGGGCACGATGGCAAGCCCGTCGAGACCGTCGGTCAGGTTGACGGAGTTGGAGGCGCCTACGATCACGAAGATCGCGAACGGAACAAAGAACCAGCTGAGATCGAGCAGAAAATTCTTTACGAAAGGAAGAGCCAGCGTGGTCGCCAGAGGCTCGGGCGTCAGCCGCATGATCCAGAAGGTGGCGATGCCGGCGACCACGATCTCAGCCAGCAGGCGCGCCTGTGCGGGGATGCCCTTCGACTTGGAGTGGGTGAGTTTCTGGTAGTCGTCGGCGAAGCCGATCGCGCCGAAGCCGACGGTGATAAGCAGCAGGGCCCAGACATAGCCGTTGGTGAGGTCGGCCCAAAGCAGCGTGCTGACGATGATCGCCAGTAGGATAAGGAAGCCACCCATGGTTGGTGTGCTGGCCTTCTTGAAATGGGTCGCCGGCCCGTCCTTGCGAATCGGCTGACCCTCGGGCTGCTGCTGGCGTAGCCAGCCGATTACCCGAGGGCCGAAGAGGAAGGCCACGATCAGGGCGGTTACCACCGCGGCCCCGGCCCGGAAAGTCAGGGAGTTGAAAAGATTGAACAGGATGAACTGGTCGGCAAGCGGCGCGAGGAGGTTAAACAGCATTGTTGGTCTCCAGTCTGCCGTCCGTGTCGAGGGCACAAAGTGCATCGACGACCACTGCCATGCGGCTTCCGAGCGATCCCTTGATCAGAACGACATCACCTGCCGTGACGGCTTGGCAGACTGGGCCCGCGAGGGCCTGCGAATCCGCTGCTGTGCCGCCGCGCATGGCCGCGGGGAGGGCGTCGTCGAGCGCCGCCATGTTGGTGCCGGCGCAGAACACTTGGTCGACCCGGTTGGCCGCAAGGTCGTTCGCGAGCCCGGCATGCAGGCTTGCACTGGCATCGCCGAGTTCGAGCATGTCGCCCAGCACCGCGATTCGGCGCCCGCCCGTCGCCGGCTGGCTGTCGCCGAGTACCGCGAAGGCCGCGCGCATGGACGCCGGGCTCGCGTTGTAACTATCGTCGATCACCGTCAGAACGCCGTCGCGCAGCTGCACGCCGATCCGTGTGCCGCGCCCCTTGGGCGGTGTCAGTTCCGCTAATGCCTGTGCCGCTAGGTCGATATCACCATCCAGCGCGGACACGGTTCCGAGCACGGTCAGGGAGTTCTGCACCCAATGGCGCCCCGGCACGTTGAGACGGTAGTGAATGATCCGATCGTTGAGCTGCGCCGTCACGTTGCTGCCGGCATCGTCGCTCTCGCAGGTGGACAGGTGAATGTCGGCCTCGGGGTGAGCCCCGAACCCGACTACCTCTTTTAGGCCGCATGCCTGCGCGCGGGTCGACAGCATGGCGAAATAGACATTGTCGCGATTGAGCACGGCGATCCCCTGCTGGCACATGCCTTCGAAGATTTCCGCCTTGGCGTCGGCGATCCCGGCGACGTGATCGAAGAATTCGAGATGAACCGCGGCGATTGTCGTGATCACGCCGATATCGGGGCGCACGAGCAGCGACAGTTCGGAAATTTCACCGGCATGATTCATGCCCATCTCGACGACCGCGTAATTCACGTCGCGTGGCATGCGCGCAAGCGTCAGCGGGACGCCGATTTGATTGTTTAGGTTGCCGAGCGTCGCATGGGTTGTTCCCAGCGCCCCGAGCGCGAGGCCTATCGCCTCTTTCGTGCTGGTTTTGCCTACCGATCCGGTAACCGCGACAACCGGCGCCGTGCAGCGGTCGCGGGCTGCGCGTCCTAGGTTGTTGAGGGCATGCAGCCCGTCGTCGACCCGCACCAGCGGCCGGCTCGCGTAGTCCATGTCGCGAGAAACGACCGCGGCTGCGGCGCCGGCACGGAAGGCGTCCGGCAGGAAGTCGTGACCGTCGAGATTCTCCCCCGAGAAGGCGATGAACAGGTCGCCGGGCCGGCAGGTGCGGCTGTCGATCGACACGCCGCTGGCATGCCAGTCCACATCGGAGGGGCCGGCAACTCCGCCGGTGGCGGAGAGCACCTCGTCGCGCGTCCAGAGGGGGTGGGGTGACATCATGCCCCGACCTCCCCACCGTGTTCGGCAAGAATGTCCGCGGCGACCGAGACGTCATCGAAGGGAAGGGTTTCTTGCCCCACGATCTGGCCCTGCTCATGGCCCTTGCCTGCGATCACAAGGATGTCGCCTGCCTGGAGTGCCAAAATGCCGGCGCGGATCGCAGCCGCGCGGTCGCCGATATCGTCCGCGCTGGAACATCCTGTAAGGATTTGTCGGCGGATCGTCTTGGGGTCCTCGCGGCGCGGATTGTCGTCGGTTACGATGACGCGGTCGGCTTGTTTCTCCGCAACGTCTCCCATGATCGGCCGCTTGCCAGGGTCTCGATCGCCCCCGGCGCCGAAGACCAAGTGTAGCCGCCCATCCACATGGGGGCGGATTGCGCTCAGCGCGGTTCGCAGGGCGTCGGGTGTATGCGCGTAATCGACATAGACTTGGGCGCCGTTGTCCAGTGCGCCAACGCGTTGCATGCGGCCGCGAACGCCCGTCAGATGGGCAAGGGTCGCGAAGGCATCGACTATATCGGTGCCGGTCTCCGCCACGAGGCCGAGGGCGGCGAGCACGTTGTAGGCTTGGAAACCGCCGACCAGATTGAGTCGCGTCTCGAGGCTCTGGTCCTTCACGGTGATGCAAAGCCGCAGCCCGTCGGGCAGGGCCGAGACGTCGGCGATGTGGATATCGCTGGTCTGGATCCCGAAACTGCGCACGCGGTGGCCAGCGCTGCGACAAATCTCCGCGAACGTCTCGAAATGGGTCGAGTCCGCATTGAGTACAGCGGCGCCGTCGACCGGAAGCAGATGACGGAAAAGGCGCATCTTCGCGTTGAGGTAATTCTCCTCGCTCCTGTGATAGTCGAGGTGATCGCGGCTGAGATTGGTGAAGGCGGCGGCGGCGAACCGCACCCCGTCGAGTCGGTACTGCTCAAGCCCGTGGGAGGATGCCTCGAGCGCCAAGTGATCTATGCCCGATGTCGCCATCCGGGATAGGGTAGAGTGCAGTGCGACTGGATCCGGGGTCGTGAGACTGGACCCGAACCTGAAACCGTCCGCGTCCACGCCAAGGGTGCCGATAGCGCCAGAGGTATGCCCGAGCAGGCGCCAGATCTGGCACGCGAAGCCGGCGACCGAGGATTTCCCGTTGGTGCCGGTGACGCCCACCACATGCTTGGGCTGTATTTCGTAAAAGCGGGCGGCGAACTGAGACAACCGCCAGCGTGGGTTCTCGTCAGTGATCAGACAGGGCGTGTTCTCGGCCAGATTATCGATCTGAGTGCCCTCGGGCGCCAGGATCGCTGATGCGCCGCGGGCCATCGCATCGCCGATGAAGTCACGGCCATCAGCGCCCGAATTCGCCGACGCGCTGGGCAGGGCCGCGAACAAGTATCCCGGGCGCACCCGCCGGCTGTCGTCGGTAAGACCCAAGATCTCCGCGTCGTGCATTCGCGGATCGACCATCGCTATATCGAACGCCAGTTCAGTTAACCGCATCTGACCGGTTCCCAATTGCCGGCTGCGCGTTAATGTTGGCGGCTTGGCGGATGTGGGGTGCTATTTCGTCGAGCGGCGCGATGCCGAATAGCGGGGCCATGCGGGCAACGACGCCCTTCACGACCGGCGCAGCGGTCCAGCCGCCGGTGGCGTAGCCGTCGCTTTCCTTGATGCCCGTGGGCTCATCGAGCATGGCGAAGACGAGGAAGCGGGGGGCGGTGACCGGATAAACGCCCACGAAGGACGAGATCAGCGCGTTGCGCTTGTAGGCGCCGTTTACCTGTTTCTCGGCGGTACCGGTCTTGCCGCCGACCAGATAACCCTCGGCGTCGGCATTGCGGCCGGTACCGTTTTCGACCACGAGGCGCAGAAGCCGGCGCATTCGGTCGGACGTCTCGGCCGAGAACACCTGGATGCCGTCTGACCGCTTTGCGTAATGTCCAACAAGCGTCGCCGGGCGCAGGATGCCGCCGTTGACCGTGGCGGCGACGGCGCTCGCCAGATGGAGCGGACTCACCGCGATGCCGTGTCCAAACGAGATCGTCATCGCGCTGATCTCGCGCCAGCGCGTTGGATATATCGGCTGCGCCTGTTCTGGCAGCTCGATGCTTGTGCGTCGCAGGAGGCCGAGACGGCCGAGATACCGGCGCTGATCCTCCGACCCGATGTCGATTGCGATCTTGGCGGAGCCGATATTGGACGAATGCTGAAAGATCTCCGGGACCGAGAGCCAGCGCTTCTTGGGATGGAAGTCCGAGATGGTGAAACGCGAGACGCGGATCGGATTGGTGGCATCATAACGGCTGGCGAAGGAGGCGACGCCGGTTTCCAGCGCGATCGCGTGGTTGAAAATTTTGAACACCGAGCCGAGCTCGTAGACGCCGAGGGTCATCCGGTTGAACCGTGTGTCATCGGACGCCTGTCCGGCCGCGTTGGGATCGAAGTCGGGCAGCGAGACCATCGCCACGACCTCGCCGCTGTTGACATCGAGGACGATGCCGCCGCCGCCGATGGCTTTGAACTTCTCGATCTGGCTGGAGAGCTCCTGCCGAAGGATCTGCTGCACACGGATATCGAGGGACAGCTGCAGCGGTATCTCGGCGCCGGCGATCGCGGCGTCCATACTCTTCTCGATGCCCGCCAGGCCCACATTGTCTACATCGGTGAAGCCGACAATATGTCCGGCGAGGTGGCCATGCGGGTAGACGCGCCGCTCTTCCTGTTCGAAGTCGAGTCCGGGAATGCCCAGCCGGTTGACTTCGAACTGCTGGCGCGGCGTGAGATTGCGGCGCAGCCAGACGAAGCTCTTGTCCGCGTGGAGCCGGGCGGCAACGACTTCCTCGCTCAAATCGGGGAGAATATCGACCAAGCGGCGTGCCACGCTCGACGGTTCATTGATCTTTCGCGGGTTCGCGAAGAGGGATGCGGTCTTCAGGCTGGTGGCGAGCAGGACGCCGTTGCGATCAACGATGTCGGCCCGGGTCATGCTGGCGGGCCGGGCGATCTCGCGTGACGCGGCGCGGCGCAGATCCTCTGTCTCGTTGAAGACGGCCAAGTCGAACAGCCGTACGCCGACAACGAAGAAGGCCGCGGCCATCAGCGAGGCGCCCACCAGCAGCCGTGTACGGGCGGTTTCGATTGCCTGTTTCTTGCTGCTCTCGAAACTGATCCGGCCGTTCATCGCGATTCACTCTCGGATGCACTCGCCGAGGTCGTCAGCACTTCGCGCAGCACGTCGTCGAGCGACCGCACTAGGTTGGCGCGACCGGCTGCTGTGTTGGCGGTTACCTTTGTTGCCGCTGTATGCGGTGCCGGTGCAGCGGGCTTGGCCTTCGGCGCGGCGACTGCCACGGCGGGAATGACGGTAGCCGCGATGTCAGATACCGCCGTCTCGGGCAACTCGTTCCGGGTAGTCACGGGGATGGCACCGGTACCCGCGATCTGGGAGCCGGAGGTCGGCAGCAGGTCTAAGTGTCGGCGGGTAAGCTCTTCCAGCCGCCCGGGCTGGTTTAGGAAGCTCCATTCAGCACGCAGAACGTGGATGGCGTCCCGGTCAGCACGAATGTCGCGGTTAAGTTGCGCCAGCTCGTCGTCCAGTTCCGAGACCTCGAAGGCAACCTGGAATAACGTACCGCTGGCTGCGGCGACAAGCACCATAAGGATGAGGGATGTTGGGCGGATCATCCGGCACCTCCCACCGCGGCCGATTCTTCGCCGCCCCAAGAGGGTTCTGCGGTGCGTTCTGCCACGCGCAGGAGCGCTGATCGCGCGCGCGCGTTATTTTTGATTTCGCCATCCCCGGGCCGGATGGCTCGGCGCGACACCAAGAGCCAGGCCGGCGCATGACGTGCCGGCCGGTCGGGAAAGTGGCGCGACCCGCGGCCGCCGCCGCCGCTGCGTGTGCGCAGGAACGACTTCACCCGGCGGTCCTCGAGAGAATGAAAGGAGACAATGGCGAGTCGGCCTTCAGGACGCAGGATGCGCTCGGCGGCGACGAGCCCGCGCTGCAGCTCGCCCAGTTCGTCGTTCACATGGATGCGCAGCGCCTGGAAGGTGCGTGTCGCGGGGTCGATGTGAGTGCTGCGCGACGTGGGGATGGCCGTCCGTACAATGTCCGCGAGCTGGCCGGTCGTCGCAATTTCGCCGTTACTGCGTGCGGCGACGATCGCGCGCGCGATGCGTTTTGCGTGACGCTCTTCGCCGAGCTCGCGTAAGATTCGTGCGAGGTCGGCCTCGTTGGCCGTGTTCACCACATCAGCGGCAGACTCGCCCGCGCGTTCCATGCGCATGTCCAACGGGCCGTCACTAGCGAAGGAAAAGCCGCGCTCGGGCGTATCGATCTGCGGCGATGAGACGCCGAGGTCGAGGGCAACGCCGTCGACCGCCGAGACCCCTTTTTCACGCAGGAGGGAGTCCATGTCGCCGAAGCGCCCGGCCAATAGGTGCAGTTGTCCTGCGTATTGCGCTACAAGATCGGCGTTCCGGGCGATCGCGTCGGGGTCTCGGTCGATGCCCCAGACCGTGCAGTCCGCCGTCTCCAGAATGCGGCGCGTGTAGCCCCCGCCGCCCAGCGTGCCGTCGACATAGATACCCCCGTCGCGGGGTGCGAGCGCAGTCAGGACTTCTTCGAGGAGCACCGATGTGTGCCCGGGAGTCACCGAGACTCCGGATGTGATGGGGTGACGCGATGATTGCGCCGCCGTCACGCTTGTCCTCCGTCAATGCCAGGCGGGCTGCCCGGACGCAAAGTCAGCCCCTTCTCGGCGGCCTGACGAACGGCTTCGGACTGATAGTCAGCGAAGGCCTCGGGATTCCAGATTTCAAACAACGGCCCGCGACCGACGAAGGCAGCCTTATCGGACAGGCCCGCATGATCGATAAGGGGCTCTGGCAGAATAACCCGGCCCTCCCCGTCGAAGGCCAGCTGTTGAGCGTTGGCGAAGAGCGCGGCGGTCAGCGTGTCGTGTTCGTCCGAAAACATGTCGTACGCATCGACGCCGGCACCGAGCTTCTCCATCCAGTCGATCCCGCCGCACTGGACGGCGGGATGCTTGAAGGACGGGAGCGCAACTATGCCTTGGAACGACTGCCTTGCCAGAACAGTACGAAAAGCCGCAGGAACGGACACCCGTCCCTTGCGGTCGACCTTGTTGGTGGTGGTCGACAAGAACATCGCCATTGTTTCCGCCCGCTGCCGGAAAAACCCGGCAGCTCCTGATCTCCCTCTTGCCCCGGCGCACGCGCCTAAATGGGATTATTTGGGATATCATGGGATAAATTGGTTCGTCAACGCCAAAACAAGTAAAAACGACGAAAAATCAGAGTGCTGCATGGAAGCGATTTGCGCCGCCAAGTAATCGCGTATTTGCCATGAATGAACGCCTCGCGACCCGCAAAAGAAGGATCGGCGCATAAAGTGGCGGAACTTTGTTCTTGGAATGTTCTTTTCTTGGGTGCGAGAACCGAAAGGCTAGACGCGGAAGAGCTGTCAGATTAGGCGGAAAAATGCGTCAGGCGGCCTGTAAGCCGGGTTCTGTCCCCGCATAAGCGGGAGATGGCCATTCATCTGGGACGCCCGTTGCCGGACGCCTCGCGCGACCTACCCGGGCGACGACGCGGAAGCGCGCCATGTGTCGCCCCTATTCGGTCTTGCTCCCGGTGGGGTTTACCCTGCCACCCCCGTTGCCGGGGGCGCGGTGCGCTCTTACCGCACCCTTTCACCCTTGCCAGCCCGAAGGCGGGCGGTTTGCTTTCTGTGGCACTTTCCCTGGGGTTGCCCCCGCCGGCCGTTAACCGGCACCGTGCTTCCTTGGAGCCCGGACTTTCCTCACGTGGACGGGTTTCCCCATTGCCCTCGCGCGGCCATCCGACCGCCTAACGCATGCCATGCTTATGCCGAACTGCTCGAAGTCGCAACTAGGCTGTGCACTTGGAATATCCGCATGCGTGTCTCAACGTCGAGCACGCCGTCGAAGCGTGCCGGGCGAAAGCGGCGTTGGAAGGCCGCGACGATTGTCGCTTCGGTCTGCTGGTCCGTGTCGTAGCCGATCTCCGATAGCGCGACCATCGGCGCGTCGATCAGGGGCATCCCGTCGTCGACCGCGGCGTCCGTCGGGGGCCACAGGCCGATGCCGGATGCGGCGAGGCGGGCCCAAGGGAAACGTTCGCCAGGATCGATCTTGCGGTTGGGGGCGATGTCGGAGTGGGCCACCACGTTGCGGGCCGGGATAGGGTAGCGGGCGAGAATATCGCCCGCTAAGTCGATGAGCGCCCCGATCTGGGTGTCAGGGAAGTCCCGATAGCCATAGTCGTGCCCAGGATTCGACAACTCGATACCGATCGAACGCGAGTTTATGTCGCGCCAGCCGCGCCAGCAGCCCACACCCGCGTGCCAGGCGCGGTCTGCCTCATCCACCAGGCGCCAGGTTGTGCCGTTCTCGTCGACAAGGTAATGGGCACTCACCCCCGAGGCCGGGTCGCACAGCCAGTCGCGGGCGCGCAGTGTCGGCATCATGCCGGTGTAGTGGATCACGAGCGTGTCGATCTCCGGAGCATGACCCTGTTCGGGCTTCCGCGGGCCGCAGTTGGGCGAGGTGAAATCTGTGATCATTGCTCTGCCCCCGCGTCATTTGCACGTTCTAGGCTCTCGCGCAGGGACTCGAGGTCGAGCCAGCGATCCTCCGCCGCGCCGATCGCCGCCTGAACCTCTGCGAGCTTGCCGGCGGCCGTCTCGTAGGCTGCCGCGTCGCGGGCAAACAGCTCGGGGTCGGCGAGCACCTTCTCGAGTTCGGCTTTCGCGTGTTCGAGCGCATTGATCCGGTGGGGCAGCGCGCCGAGCTCATGCTCTTCCTTGAAGGACAGTTTCTTCGCGACCGCCGAAGATGCCTTCTTGCGATGCTTCGCAGGGTCAGCACGCGTTGTCGTCTTCGCGGACGTCTTCGTGGTCGACGTTCCGGCACGCTTTCGCTGGTGCAGATAGTCGGAATAGCCGCCCGGATACTCGCGCACATGCCCGCCGCCCTCGACCGCGATGGTCGAGTTGACGACCCGGTCGAGAAAATCGCGGTCGTGGCTGACGAGCAGGACCGTACCCTCATAGCTGTCGAGCATCTCGAGCAGTACGTCCAGCGTGTCGGCGTCCAGGTCGTTGGTCGGCTCGTCGAGGACCAGCAGATTGGATTGCTGGGCGAGGATCTTGGCCAGCAGCAAACGGTTGCGCTCGCCGCCCGACAGGGTCGCGATGGGCGCGCGGGCCTGCTTGTCGTCAAACAGGAAGTCACGCAGGTAGGCCACAACGTGGCGCTGGCGACCGCGCACGTTGATCGAGTCCCCGCCCCGGGGCGCGAGCGCCTGCCAGAGCGTGTCGTTGGGATCGAGTTGCTCGCGGGCTTGGTCGAAGAAGGCCAGCGACATGTTCTTGGCAAGGCGGAGCCGGCCGGAATCCTTCTCCAGTTCGCCGATCAGCAGCTTGAGCAGGGTCGTCTTGCCGGCGCCGTTCGGGCCGACAAGACCGACTCGGTCGCCGCGCAGGATGCGGGTCGAAAATTTGTCGATGATGACGTCGTCGCCGAAGGACTTGCAGAGACCCTCGCACTCGACGACGAGCCGGCTGCCGATTGGGCCGGCGTCAGCTTCGAGCTGGACTAGGTCTTGGCCGGTGAGCAGCGCCTTGCGCTGGGCCCGCATGGTCTCGAGGCGGGCGAGTCGGCCCTGGTTGCGCCGGCGGCGCGCCGTCACCCCGCGCTCGAGCCAGCGCGCCTCGGCCTTGAGCTTCTGGTTGAGTTTCTGCGCCGCGCGCACCTCGGCGTTTGCGACCTGCTCGGTCCAGTCCTCGAAGGCGGCGTAGCCGGACGCGTTATGGCGCAGAGTGCCGCGATGCAGCCAGAAGGTGTCGGTGGTCATCGCCTCGAGGAACGCCCGGTCATGGCTGATGGTGATCAGCGTCTTCCTGCGGTCGACCAGTTCGCGCTCCAGCCACTCGATAGTAGGCAGGTCGAGATGGTTGGTCGGCTCGTCGAGCAGCAGAACGTCTGGGTCGCCGAGGAAGGCGCCGGCGAGGGCAGCGCGGCGGGCCTCGCCGCCTGACAGGCTGTCGACGCTCCGCTTGCCGTCAATGTCGACCCGGGACAGGGCGGCATCAACCGTATGGCGCGGAGCCATTTCGTAGCTCATGCCCAGCTTGGTACCCATCCTAGCGATGAAGTCCGCGACCGACATGTCGGCGGGCAGAGGGATATCTTGGGGCAGGTATCCGATCGTCAGGCCGGGCTGAACGTAGAGGTCGCCCGCGTCGGGTTCGACCAGGCCCGCGAGCAGCTTCATGATCGTCGACTTACCGGTGCCGTTGCGCCCGACTAGGCAGGCGCGCATGCCGTGCGTGACCAACAGCTCCGCGTTGGTGAACAGAGGCGTGCCACCGAAACCGACGGCGGCATTCTTCAGCGTAATGACGGGGGGGTCGACGGCCATGGGACTACGCTGCGGCTACTTGATCCCGCGCGCGGCGCAAATCTTGTCGTAGGCAGCGTTCACGGTTGCCAACTTCTCGTTAGCGACCTCGACGAATTCCTCGGGCATGCCCTGAGCGATCAGCGTATCGGGATGGTTTTCGCGGACGAGCTTGCGGTAGGCAGACTTGACCGCGTCGTCGTCGGCGTCGTGGGCGACGCCCAAGATGGTATAGGGATCGGCCCCGTCAAACCCGATATTCTCCTCGCGGATGCGCACGAAGTCTCCTTCGCTGAATCCGAAGATGGCCGAAACATTTTGAAGATAGGCGAGTTCGTCCTCGTGCACGCTGCCGTCGGCCTTGGCAATGATGAAAAGACAGTTGAGCAGCTCCTCGAGGACAGCCGGGTTGTAGCGAAACATACCCGCGACCTGCTTTGCGTAGGGTTCGTAGCCGGCGGTCGACTTACGGGCCATGTTGAAAACCCGGGCGACGTTCGAGGATTCCTCTGGAGCGACCTTAAAGACACGGCGGAACGCCCGGATCTCGTCTGGAGTGACCACGCCGTCGGCCTTGGCGAGCTTCGCACCCAGCGCGATCACGGCGATGGTGAAGCCGACCTGCTTGGTGGGGTCGTCGTCCACGACCGCGGCGAACGCGCTCGCGCGGGCCTTGTCCACGAGATGGCCCGCCCCGGCGCCGATCAATGCGCCGAGTGGCCCGCCAATTGCGAACCCGGCCGCGCCGCCTAGAACCTTGCCCCAGATGCTCATGGGAGACGTTTAAACCAAAAACCCGCGCCGGCGAAATGGCAGGCGAGACAGCTTGCGGATATGCCTCGTACACACCTTTGACTTTCACTCCGCGACTAACCAGTCTGACGCCGAATATTGAAGTCATCTGCTTAGGCACTTTCAAATCATCAGCGCAGCCCAAAACGCAACGCACAAGTGAACATGCGAAGGCACCTATTGGCAGTATGAAAACAACGAAAAGTAAGATTGCTATGATTGCGCTACCTAAGAGTTCCATTTCTATCCATTCATTTGGAAGGCGATAGCCATTAAAGCAATGAACAAAGATCAACAAAAACAAGTAGATAATAATAGTGGTTGGCAATTTTGGATAGACCGGGGCGGCACGTTCACCGATATTGTCGGGCGGGCGCCGGACGGTTCGCTACGTACCCACAAGCTCCTATCTGACAATCCCGAGCATTACGCTGACGCGGCAGTTCAGGGTATCCGCGACGTGCTCGGCCTCGCATCCGGCGATGCGATTCCATCGGGCAAGATCGGCGCGGTCAAGATGGGCACGACCGTCGCCACCAACGCGCTGCTCGAGCGGAAGGGCGACCGCACAGCACTCGCGATCACGCGCGGATTTCGCGATGCGCTGCGCATCGGCTATCAGGCACGCCCGCGGCTGTTCGATCGGCACATCGTTCTCCCCGAACAGCTTTATGAAGCCGTCATCGAGGTTGACGAGCGGGTGAATGCGCGTGACGAGGTAGTTGTCCCATTCGACACGGAGACCGCGCGCGCAGGCCTACAGTCCGCCTACGACAACGGCATCCGCGCGGTCGCGATCGCCTTCATGCACAGCTATCGGATGCCCGATCATGAGAAGTTCTGCGCCGAGATCGCGCACGATATCGGCTTCTCTCAGGTCTCTGTTAGCCACGAGACGAGTCCACTGATAAAGCTGGTAGGGCGCGGTGACACGACGGTGGTGGACGCCTATCTCTCGCCGATCCTGCGCCGCTATAGGGACCGGGTCGCCGGCGAACTGGGTGACGTGAACCTAATGTTCATGCAATCGAACGGCGGGCTGACCAACTCGCGAATGTTTCAAGGCAAGGATGCAATCTTGTCCGGTCCCGCGGGCGGCGTGGTGGGTGCGGTGCAGGTCAGCGAGGCAGCCGGCTTTGACGCCATGATCGGCTTTGACATGGGCGGGACCTCGACCGACGTGACCCATTACAACGGCGAGCTCGAGCGGGCCTTCGAGACCCTGGTTGCTGGCGTGCGGATGCGCGCGCCGATGATGCAAATCCATACAGTCGCGGCCGGTGGCGGCTCGATCTGTTCGTTCGACGGCGCGCGCTATCGCGTCGGGCCCGAGAGCGCGGGCGCCGACCCTGGGCCGGCCAGCTACGGTAAAGGCGGTCCGCTGACAGTGACCGACTGTAACGTGATGTTGGGCAAGCTACAGCCGGAACATTTCCCGTCGGTCTTCGGGCCGAACCAAGATACCCCGCTGGATGCTGCGGCCGTGCGCGCGAAATTCGCAGCTCTAACCGACGACATCTGCACGGCCACGGGTGACACCCGGAACTCCTTCGAGGTGGCCGAGGGCTTCCTGAAGATCGCGGTCGAGAACATGGCCAACGCAATTAAGAAGATCTCGGTCCAGCGCGGCTACGACGTGACGCGCTACATGCTTTGCGCGTTCGGCGGTGCGGCGGGACAGCATGCGTGCCTCGTTGCCGACGCGCTGGGTATGACCCGGGTCCTACTGCATCCGTTCGCCGGCGTACTTTCGGCCTATGGAATAGGGCTCGCGGACATTCGTGCGCTGCGCGAACATTCGGTCGAGGCGAAGCTTGGTGGCGCGGTCGATGACCGGGTTACCGAAATTCTCGACCGGCTTTCGCGCGCCGCGCGGGATGAGGTCTCGGGCCAGGGTGTCGTGGATGAGCGAATAGATGTGCGCCGCCGCCTACATCTGCGTTACGAGGGGACAGACACCTCGCTCGAAGTGAACTTTGGCGACGCTGCGGCGATGGCCGGAGAGTTCGCGGAGCTCCACCGCCAGCGCTACGGCTTCACCATGCCCGAGAAGGCGCTGATCGTGGAGACCGCGGCGGTCGAGGCCATCGGTGCTTCGGACCAGAGCGCGGTAGCGGGCCTCGCGCCCGAAGCGGCCGGTGATCCCGTCGCCGTCGACACGGTGATGGCGCACATGAACGGTGCGGCCCACGACACGCCGGTCTATGCGCGCGATGGGCTCGCCCCAGGTTCGACCATTGACGGGCCGGCTATCATCAGCGAGGCAGTGGCGACCACGGTGATCGAGCCGGGATGGCGCGCCGGGATGACTGCGCGCGGCGACCTGGTGCTTGAACGCATCGTTGCGGCAGACCGCGCGGCAGCCATCGGGACCGACGTAGACCCGGTGATGCTCGAGGTGTTCAACAATCTCTACATGTCCATCGCCGAGCAGATGGGCGTAACCCTGCAGAATACGGCCTATTCGGTGAACATCAAGGAACGGCTTGACTTTTCCTGCGCGATCTTTGCGCCCAATGGAAACCTTGTGGCCAACGCGCCCCACATGCCAGTGCACCTAGGTTCCATGTCCGAGAGCATCCGCGTGGTGATCCGCGAGAACGGATCGCATATGAAGCCGGGCGATGTCTACATGCTGAACGCGCCTTATAATGGTGGCACCCATCTACCCGACGTGACCGTTATCACGCCCGTCTTCGACGACGTCGGCGCAGATATCCTGTTCTATGTCGGCAGCCGTGGGCACCATGCGGATATCGGAGGCATCTCACCCGGGTCTATGCCGCCGGACTCGCGCACCATCGACGACGAGGGGGTGCTGATCGACAACTTCAAGGCGGTCGATGCGGGGGCGTTTCGCGAGGATGCGATCCGCGCCCTCTTAGGGTCGGGGCCGCACCCGGTGCGCAACCCGGACCAGAATATTGCCGACCTGAAAGCCCAGATCGCCGCCAACGAGAAGGGGGTTGCGGAGCTCCGCCGCATGGTCGACCAGTTCGGGCTGGCGACGGTACACGCCTATATGAGGCATGTGCAGGACAATGCGGAGGAATCCGTGCGCCGGGTGCTCGATATATTGACGGACGGCGCGTTTACCTATCCGCTCGACAACGGCGCCGAAATCCGTGTCGCGGTGTCGATCGACCGGGAGACCCGGAGTGCGAAGGTGGATTTCACCGGTACTAGCGCTCAGCTCGACAGCAACTTCAATGCGCCAACGGCGATCGCCCGGGCGGCGGTTCTTTATGTCTTCCGCACCCTCGTGGATGACGAGATTCCCATGAACGAGGGTTGCCTGAAGCCCATCGAGATCGTGATCCCAAAACGCTCGATGCTGGCGCCGGAATATCCTGCTGCCGTAGTCGCCGGCAACGTGGAGACGAGCCAGGCACTGACCGATAGCCTTTATGGCGCGCTGGGGGTGATGGCGGCGGCTCAGGGCACTATGAACAACTTCACCTTCGGCAACGCCACCCATCAGTATTACGAGACGATCTGCGGTGGCTCGGGCGCTGGTCCCAACTTCGCCGGCACGTCCGCCGTCCATACCCACATGACCAACTCGCGGCTGACTGATCCTGAGATTCTCGAATGGCGCTTTCCGGTACTGCTGGAGAGCTTTGAAATTCGCACCGGTTCCGGCGGCGGCGGCGCGCATCGCGGCGGCGATGGCACCCGGCGGCGGGTGCGGTTCCTAGAGGATATGGACGTGATGATCCTCGCCAACCACCGCGCGATCCCGCCCTACGGGCTCGCCGGCGGTGCGGACGGCGCGCTGGGCCGCAACTGGATGGAGCGGCCCGACGGCACGAGGTTGGAAATGTCCGGCACCGACCGGGCGAAGGCGGGTCCCGGGGATGTGTTCGTGATCGAAACGCCTGGCGGTGGTGGCTACGGAGTGGCTGCGGCGGCCGAACGATAAGGCGAATGATCGACAAGCAGCCATATCGGAATGATCTGCGCGCGCTGTAGGTCGAGCTTGTGAAGCTCCAACGCTATGCCATCGCCGTTGCCGATGGCCTTGCTCAGACTAGGGGCCTGGGCACTGGCCTTTCTGAGAGCGGTGTTCCTGAGCCGGATTGGGGTCAACCGGCGCTAGTCACCGCGCGCGACGCCCTCGCGCCGCGGGTCCGCGCCGCCGCGCAGCTTCCCGTCGACGATCTCGATCCCGTGCAGGCCGCTGTTGAGGTCTCGGACCCGGGTCGTGTGGCCGAGTGCCCGGAAGGCCGAGACCAGTCGAACAGCTTCGGATCCTGCCTCGAAGTCCGTCGCCCCGTTGCGGTTCACCACATGGCCTAGATCGATCGCGGACTGTATGTTGAGGCCCCAGTCGAGTACGGCGATTAGGGTCTTGGCGACGTAGCCGATGATCTGACTGCCGCCGGGCGAGCCAACAACAAGCCGTAGCGTGCCGTCGGCGTTGAAGGCCATAGTGGGTGCCATCGAACTGCGCGGGCGTTTGCGCGGTTCGATTCGGTTCGCCACGGGCTGGCCGTCTCGGGTCGGCCGAAACGAAAAGTCGGTGAGCTCGTTGTTGAGCAGGAAGCCGCGGACCATCAGCTGCGAGCCGAACGCACCTTCGATGGTCGTCGTCATGGAGACGGAGTTCCCGAAGGAATCAACGATCGAGATATGGCTGGTGCCGGGCCGGCCCTCTTGGCCGTCGGGGGCGTACTTCGTCCGGTCGATACCCCGGGGCAGGCCGTGTACCACCGGCGTCAGGATAGACTTGTCCTGCCGAATGAAGCTGCTGCGTCTGGCGAGATATTCCGTGTCGAGCAGCCCCACAGCGGGGACCGACACGAAGTCGCCATCGGCTACGTAGCGGTTGCGATCGGCGAACGCGAGCTTCGAGGCCTCGGCCAGCAAGTGCCAGCTCCGCGGGTCGTCGGCATTCATGCCCGGCAGGTCGAAATGGGACAGCATCCCGAGGATCTGTCCTACCGTCAGGCCGCCGGAGCTGGGCGGTCCCATGCCGCAGACGTGATAGCTGCGATATTCGTGGCAGACCGGTGTGCGGCGGACGATTTCGTAGCCGGCGAGGTCGGCGAGTGACAGGCGGCCTGGATTGCCCGAAGCGCCCTGGACAGCCGCGACGATGTCTTGCGCAATCGGGCCCGTGTAGAAGGCGGCAGGCCCGCGTTCGGCGATGGCGATAAGGGTTCGGGCGAATTCCGGGTTAGTCTTGCGGTTGCCGGCACGCAGAGGGCGTCCGTCAGGGAAGAAATAGTCGCGCGCTGCGGGGAATGTACGCAGCCGCATGCCGCGGTTGCCGGCCAGCATCTTCGCTAGGCGCGGACCAACGATGAACCCCTCCTGCGCGAGGCGAATCGCCGGCGCGAATAGCTCCGGCCAGGTCAATTTACCGTGTGCTTGGAAAAGTTGTGCCAGCAGAGCGACCGTGCCCGGGGTGCCGACGGCGCGTCCGCCGATGAGCGCCGCGCCGAACTTCATGGGCGTTCCGTCGGGCGCGAGGAAGAGATCCGGTGTCGCTGCGGCGGGCGCGGTTTCACGGCCGTCAAACGCGACTAGCTCGTCTTTCCCGGCGTCGTAGAACAGCAGGAAGCCGCCGCCGCCAATACCCGAGCTTTGGGGCTCAACGAGGTTCAGGACGAGCTGGACGGTGATGGCTGCGTCGGCCGCACTGCCGCCGCGCGCCACCGTCGGCCGCTGCTTCTGATCGAACGCGGCTGTGTCCACCAGCCGCGCAAAGACTGCGGACGGCCCGAAAGCGAGGTGGTCGTCGCCCAGGCACACCGCGCTGCTCGCAAAGTGGTCGTCATCAT
>MDTE01024458.1_pt1 | contig 98864 bp, 90 predicted proteins | sample 811231 | NCBI WGS metagenome assembly MDTE01 (sample SAMN05326651, study PRJNA326480) | marine metagenome | isolation source: seawater | place: Indian Ocean: Red Sea | collected 2010 | reverse complement strand
GGAATCTCAGGATCAGGAATCTCAGGATCAGGAATCTCAGGATCAGGAATCTCAGGATCAGGAATCTCAGGATCAGGAAGATGAAAAACAATCTGGAGAGCAGGAAGTTCCTAAAGATGGAGAGTTAAGTAGGACTGACGCTGAAAGACTTCTTAACGCACTGAACCGGGATGAGCAGGATATTCAGAAACGTCTCCGAAGGCAACTGGATAAACAGCTCAACACTGAGAAAAATTGGTAAGTGAGATAATTGGTTTAAGAGGTGAGGTTGATAATTCAAAGAATACTTTGCATCATTTTGTTAGTCTGGGTAGGATCAGCATTAGGCCAAGAAATAACAGTTACGGCTGATGTTAATCGTACTCGTTTAACTATTGATGATTCCTTGATATTTACAATTTTAGTTTCGGGGTCTGAGCTTGAAAACCTACCAACTCCGGTATTGCCTGACATGGCAGAATTTGCTGTTATCCGAAGTACCTCCTCATCATCTTCCCAGATCAACTTAATTAATGGGAAAACATCTTTCTCTAAATCAATCCGGTTTATATATCAGTTGAAACCACTTGATACAGGCACTCTGGTTATAAAGTCGGTAAGTTTAAACTACAATCGATCTAATTACCAAACAACCTCTATACCAATTGAAGTTTTGACAAGTATTAATAGTACTGTCCCTCAAGCTACTCAACAGAAACCAGGACCAACTTCTCCTGGTTCAAAAATACTAGATGAAGCTCTTTATATTCACACTTCTATCAATAAAAAACAAGTTTATTTGGGAGAACAAGTAACCGTTAGTTATACACTCTATACCCGATTGAGATTGACTAACGCTAGGTATGAAGAAATTCCCTCATATACAGGATTTTGGGTAGAAGAACTTTCAGCTGATAACCGTATGAATTTTACGGAAGAAATCATCTCGGGAAAGCGCTATGCAGTGTGGAAATTACGAGAAGTTATTTTATTCCCCTCTATTACGGGGGAGTTAGAAATTAGTCCTTTGTCGATGATCTGCGATGTGCAGACGGAACGATCACGCAGTCGCTTCTTTGACAACTTTTTTAATGATCCGTTTGATTCTTTTTTTTCAAATTCTCGTCAGATCAAGGTGTTATCGACAGCCCAGACCATAAATGTTTTACCTCTTCCGAAGGATGGGCGCCCAGCAGATTTTAATAATGCGGTAGGGACTTTCTCCCTCAGAGCAAAAGTTGATCAGAAAACTACTGAAGTTAACGAACCTATAACCTTAACAATCCAACTATCTGGTGAGGGAAACCTAAAGATCGTGGAAACTCCAGGACTTCCGCCGCTCGATAACTTCAAAGAATATCAGTCGGGTAATGACGCGGTCTATCATTCCGAACAACAGCGGGTATCAGGAATAAGAACTTGGGATTATGTACTTATACCTACTTCAGCTGGGACGCATACTATCAATTCATTAAGTTTTTCCTATTTCAACCCGGAACTTGATACTTACAAGACAACATCAACCAAGCAGATCCATATAACTGTTCGTCCTTCACAAAATCAACTTCCTAATACTATTGTCCCCCCTCAGAAAGCTCGGGTTACCCAACTAAATAGTGATATACAATATATCAAGTCTGAGGCTGTTGATCTTGGAGATCAAGGAAAACTCCTCTTTAATTCAGCATGGTATGTTCTATTGCATGCTTTACCTATAATGGCTATTCTAGCTACGGTTTTTTATCGATCATATATTAACCGCCTGCAAACTAAATCAGTTTATATTAGTTGGCGTGCAGCAAAAGCTAAAGCAGTTAGTAGTCTCCAAGAAATTGAAGCTAAACTTGAAGAAACCACTCTTGAAAAAGCTTTTACAGAGATTTCTAATACGTTGAATACTTATATAGGGGAAAAATGTAATCTTCCATTGGTAGGTTTGACATCCTCTCAAATCATTAGACTTCTAAAGGATAGAGGGGTTGAAGAAGGTACACTAGTTGTTGTTAGAGAATGTCTCGAAGTCTGGGACATGGCAAGATTTGCGCCAACAGCTCTCACGTTGGAACACACACAAAAAATGTTAGTAAAAACAAGGAAGGGTATCGAATCTATAGAATGTCAGATTATGAAAGAAGGTTAAGAAGTTTTTCCTCTTCAATTCAGAATCAACAAGAAGCTTGTTGTTTTTGGAAGAGTGTATTAAGGGTCGGATGCACAGCGAAATATTCTCAACGCATGATTAGCTTATGGCCTATTCTCATTGTGTTATTAGGAGCCTTGACCTTGGGTTGCAATGAATATGATCATAAAACGCGTGAGTTGTATCGTCAGGGGAATTTGCTGTACGAAAAAGGGAAGTATGCTGAGGCAGGTCGGGTATATAACCGCATTATAGAAAATGGGATTAGAAATGGTAATGTTTATTATAATTTGGGTAATTCACATTATAAACAGGATCAGATTGGCGCAGCAATTTTGGCTTACGAAAAGGCTTTGCGTCTCTTGCCTAGAGATGAGGATGTAAGAAACAATCTAAAAATAGCTAATAAAAGATCTATTGATCAAATTAATTTTGAATTATCTTGGTTCGAGGGTATCATTTTAGATATTGTGACTATGAACGAAACTTTGTTAATCATGACTATTACTGGATTCATGGCCACCCTCAGTTTAGTTTTTTACATTCTGACCCCAAATAGGTCAATAGCGATACGAGCTCGTTATCTTCTACTAATCACCGGTATCATTTTTTTTATAGCGGTTGGGTTTACTCTTATTAAACTTTATGATCATTTAATCTATAACGAAGGAATTATTCTTAGGAAAACTGCAGTCATTAGAACAAGTCCTAACAACGACTCGGAAGCTGCTTTTACATTACATGAAGGTGCCAAAGTTCGCCTGGTTGAAAACCGAGACGCCTGGACTAAGATCCAGCTTCCAGATCGTAAAAACGGATGGATTATGAAGAAAGAAATAGAAGAAATTTAGATTCTTACCTACCACACAGGAAATATTTATCCTATGCTCAATTCAATATCTAAACCACAGTTACAGTCGATTGATTCTAATGATAGTGCATATTGGTCACAAGTCCGGTCCCATTTTATGCTGGAGGAAGGTCATGCATATTTTAATAATGCTGCCTTAGGGTTACCTCCTAAGTCTGTCCGAGATACTATTGCTAGGGGTTTTTCCTTAATGTCTGAAAACCCATCTAAAGCAAAAAAAGTTTTTCCCCCTTATATTGAAAAAACTCTGAAACCAGCCCTTGCAAGTTTTCTAGGCGTAAATGCTGAAGAAATAGCTCTGGCCCGGAATGCAACTGAGGGGCTCTATCACATTGTTAATGGGTTGAACCTAAGCCCTGGTGACCAAGTTCTTGTGACCTCTCAGGAACATCCTAGTGCAATGCGTCCTTGGAAGGTCCGTGCAGAAAGGGATGGAATAGAGATTAAAGAAATCTATATTCCTAGTCCATTATTGAGTGAAGATGATATTATTGACCGAATCTCTGGAGCGATCGAAGAACGGACGAAAGTGCTGTTTTTTTGCCATGTTACTCGGGGCGGTTATCTTTATCCTGTAAAACGCCTTTGTAAGCTTGCTAAAGATCGGGGATTGATTTCAGCTATTGATGGTGCCCAGGCCGTAGGTATGCTTGACGTTAATATTTCGGAAATTAACTGTGATCTGTATACGAACAGTCTTCACAAGTGGTTTCTCGGACCTGCTGGTACTGGTTTCCTGTATGTAAACCGAGCAATGCAATCTTCATTCAAAACATTATATGCCCCGGAAAATGAATCAGGAGAAGCTTTCCTTTACGAGATCCAAGGGACGTATGACTTGCCTGTCCGAGCAGCACTGGGGGCATCATTAGATTTCCTGAACAGAATAGGAATAGCTAATATCGAAAAACGGCTGCGGACACTTTCTGATTATTTAAGGGCATCTCTTGTAGATGTTCCTCAATTAAAATTACTGACAGACTTTTCGTATAATATCTCATCTCCAGGATCTACCATCTTCGAATTTGAAGGGATAAATGCGGTACCATGGTTAAGTGTGATACAAGAGGAAGCAAAACTTCATATTGACGATCATGATAGAGATGGACATCGGGGACTCCGTATTTCGACTCATTATTACAACACGACCGGACAGATTGATCGGTTTGTTGCATTCATGAGGGAGATGGTAAAACGGGAGCAATAAAGTGTCAGGGCGGGTTTTATATTAGGTTATAGGAAATGTCGAAGAGCAAGAGAGCTAATCAAAATCAAAGTTTTAAACTTCATATCCTATCTCTTCTATAGCTTCCCGAAGTATGTCCATATGAAGGTTTCCACTATCAGTTTTCCAACGACCTACCGAGTCTTTCCTAACCGTAATTTGGCTCAAGGAAACCCCAAGGTAAGATTCTAGAGAACTAAGTGTTTCCACCTGGTTTAATACGAAGTCTTCAAATTTTACAGTAAGTAAATGCTTGGGTTTGGGGGTAGCTTTCATTAATTTATACTGGTACAGCCAGGAAATTGCCCGTTGTTTCCGTATATCGTCAGTAGCTGGATAACTAATACCAAATTTTCTAAGATCATCCGTTTTGTGGGTACCAAGTATTCCATCCCGTGGGTCTCTAATCCAATGAATATATCGGATATCAGGATACATCCGAACGATCCACGGGTAGATAAGGGTTGTTTCTGGTAGTTTCCAGCCCCGAAATGACCCTTGATGGGCTAAAACATCAGCTAAATAGGTTTCCATTTCATCCACAAATTCTGGATCTAGATCCATTTCCAACACCTGTGAAAAATCCCAGGATAATCCACCCGTCCACGAAACATATTTTGCGAATATTCGACAGGCATTGTACAGGTTCTGTGGCGGAACTTTATCACCTGAAGGGTTGATCGTTTGTCCCATGTATACTCCACTAGAATATAGTGTGTGCGACATGGCTCGGGTCCCAGAGTGGCCTCTACCTATTATGGTAATTATTGGCATTAGACTCCTTCACTGTGACTAGTTCTAAAGTAGTAAAATGGTCTCATTTATGTAAATAAATTGTTGGTTTAAGTATACTTCAAATTTTGATCTTCGATATCGAAATATAGCCCTTGAAGCATTTGTCAATGTCGGTGCCTTGCTCATGTGGTCGTTCGCTATAGTTAACAGTATATTGAAAGCCATTTTTAGTTTTTGAAAACATGTTTTTGTATGAACTCGTGTCAACCGGAACCAACTTTGTACCGAGTGTAATTGATGAATGATCTGGATGAGGAAGATTTACATTAAGGAAATATCCATCTTCTAGGGGTGTATTTAATAGGCATTCCAAAACTGGACCTAGTCTTTTGGCAGCGAGTACCCAATCTATTGGCTTCCCTTTAACTGTGTAGTGGGAAACTGCTATAGCCTTGTATCCATGAATCGCAGCCTCTCTAGCGGCTGCTACGGTTCCTGATTCATAGATGTCTACTCCCAGATTGGCTCCATGGTTAATTCCCGAGAGTACCCAGTCAGCATCAGATGTCAAACATTCGATCCCGAGGCGAGTACAATCCCCTGGGGTACCCCAAACTCTGTATTGTTTGTCAGAGTAATTATCTACACGAATTGGACAATCTGTAGTCAACTGATGTCCGACGCCAGACTGTGGTTCCGCCGGAGCAACAATAACAGGATCCCCCCATCTAGATGCCAAATCAGCAAGAACTGTAAGGCCTTGTGCCTTAATACCATCATCATTTGTAATTATTAATTTCATGGTAACGTTTTCATAGAAATAAAACAGTAGAAAAAATGGAATCAATTATGATTCATTATTGTTTCGGCCCCGTTTTGCTTTTATCCAGAGCCAGAACGGATAGATTAAAACATATATCGGATAGATAATAATTACAGCCAGTATGCCACTTACCCACTGAATACTACATGCCAGAAGAAGGTTAATCTTTCTTTTCATACCTTTATCATTCTGTTAGGAAACAACAAGTTAACTATCCTCTAGTGTGTTTAACCGCGGAGTAGGCTAGTTATTAGTTAGCAAAATGTCAAGTTCATTCATACCAAATTTTATGAAAAACAAGAAACGTTATGATCTGATTAATTAATTTTTTATATTGTATATCGAAAAATCAGTAAAGCTGACAGCTTGTTAATTCATTTAACCAAAACAACTGTTTATACATCTAATGTTATTTAAAATTTTACTACGTGACTATACCAATTGATTTAAAATAGTAATACTACCAAATTGTGAGTATACCAGGTATTAAGGGTTCTTAACTCCCCGCATACCTGTTGACATTATCGTTAGTTCTCATTTTATTTCAGGCAGTTTCTTTTATTTGTTAAGAATTAAATTTCAGAAAATCTCAGAAAACTGAACGAGAAATCAATGTCCACAGAACATATACGAAACTTTTCTATAATAGCACATATCGACCATGGGAAATCAACGCTGGCAGATCGGTTATTAGAATTAACCAGGACGATATCTCCCTTAAAGATGCGGGCGCAGATGCTTGATAGCCTTGACTTAGAACGAGAGCGGGGAATCACGATCAAAGCCCATGCCATCCGGATGTCCTATGAATCCCCAGATGGCGGAGCGTATTCTCTCAATCTCATTGATACACCCGGTCATGTTGATTTTTCGTATGAGGTGTCTCGTAGTTTGGCTGCCTGCGAAGGTGCCTTATTGATCGTTGATGCAGTTCAAGGTATCGAAGCTCAGACCATTAGTAATCTTTATCTAGCACTCGAAAATGATCTTACTATTATCCCGATAATTAACAAAATTGATTTGCCCAATGCGCAGGTTGATGTTGTCACGGGCCAAATATTAGACCTTCTAGGTGTCGAACCAGAAGATATTATTCTCACAAGTGCTCGAGATGGGATTGGAGTTGATAAGGTACTTCAATCCATTCTCACAGAAATTCCACCCCCAGAACCTGACAACAGCCCACTCCGAGCTCTAATTTTTGATTCCATTTTTGATCAATATCGTGGAGCAGTCCCATACATTCGTGTTATGAGCGGGGAGATACGACCTGGAATGACCATAATGATGTGTTCGAATGGTAAGCAATTTGAAGTAGCAGAAACTGGAGTACTTCGTTTTGATAAAGCTCCTGTAGATGTACTCACAGCTGGTGAGGTTGGTTATATTATTGGTAATATTCGAAATGTTGCAGATGCTAGTGTGGGTGATACAATAACAGATGCATCTCGTCCATGTGATGAACCCCTGCCAGGATACCGTGAAGCTAAATCGATGGTCTTCAGTGGGCTTTACCCAGCTTCTTCAGAAGATTATGAACCATTAAAGGAAGCGTTAGAGAAATATCAATTGAACGATGCTGCTTTGGTATATGAGCCGGAGACATCGGTAGCTTTAGGATTTGGTTTTAGGTGTGGTTTTCTTGGACTCCTTCATATGGAGGTTGTTCAGGAACGGCTAGAGAGGGAATATGGTCTTACAATCTTGGCAACGATGCCTAGTGTGGAATATAAGATAACGACCACAGGAGGTGAAATCGTAATGGTAGATAATCCATCGGATATGCCAGATACTTCTCTCGTCTCCATTGTGGAAGAGCCGTTTATACAAGCACAGATTGTTGTTCCAAATGATTATATTGGAAATATAATGAAACTAACTCGGGATCGCCGGGGAGTATATAAAGCAATGGAATATCTTGACTCGACCCGAGTTTCTCTCCAGTATGAATTACCTTTATCAGAGATTGTTTTTGATTTCTATGATCGGTTGAAATCTATCAGTAGAGGGTATGCATCCTTTGATTACGAGTTTTTAGAGTATCGAGTTTCGCCTTTGGTGAGATTAAACCTACTTCTTAACGGGGATCTTGTCGATGCATTATCAATCATTATCCATAAAGATAAGGCCTATGAATGGGGTAGAGCGCTTTGCCAGAGGTTACGTAAGATAATCCCTCGACAAATGTTCGAAGTAGCTGTTCAAGCTGCAATTGGCGGTCGGGTTATCGCCAGAGAAACTATTCGTGCGATGCGAAAAAATGTTACCGCCAAATGCTATGGCGGTGATATTACACGAAAACGTAAGTTGCTAGAGAAACAAAAGGAAGGGAAGCGGCGCATGAAACAGGTTGGTAATGTCGAACTTCCTCAGGAGGCTTTCCTGGCAGTATTGGATATCCGTAGTGAGGGAGCTTCTCTTAATTAAGCACTGTTAAGCACTACAGTGTATTATCCTGCAACACCATAAGAAGGAACAGAATTTTGGCAAAACAAAAATCTATCCTTAGAGAATATACAGAAATCGTGCTATTTACTGTTATAATATTTCTCTTTATTAGAGCAGAAGTTGTTCAAGCTTTTCGTATTCCATCGGAATCGATGGAGCCAACACTTCAGGTCGGCGATTTTTTACTTGTGAACAAGCTAATATACGGGCCGGGTATTCCCTTTACTGAGATACACCTCCCAGCTTTTCGCTCGCCTGAAGCTGGAGATATTTTGGTGTTTCCTTACCCTAGAAACCCAGCTCAAATGTTTATAAAGCGTTGTGTTGCTATTGCTGGCCAGAAAGTAGAGATTCGAGATAAGAGAGTATACGTAGATGACAAATTGTTAGAAACCCCTTCATACGTTAAGTTTGAGGATCCTGAGATTAGATCAGGAGTCCGTAGTAGGCGTGATAATTGGGGACCTAAAATTGTTCCAGCTGGAGCTCTGTTCGTGATGGGTGATAACCGAGATTATAGCTCCGATAGCAGATACTGGGGTTTTGTGGACACAAATACGGTGGTGGGGAATGCTTTTATCATTTATTGGTCCTGGGAACGTCATCATGACGATCCTTCACTAACTTGGGATAAATCCAGCCCTTTGGAAAGTATTACCTCTCTTGCCTATGTTTTAGGTTATAATATAGTACATATACCATGGCGTGTACGTTGGAATCGTCTCGGAAAAATTGTTATGTAAATTGAGAACTTACATTTTAATTTATACCTACTACTAGTGATATCCAGTCGAAGTAGTTAAACTATTTATCTCCTTTTGTCGGACGTGAATCAGGATGTAAATACCTTGTCCGGTCTCTATATTCATATTCCTTTTTGTAGCCATGCCTGCCCATACTGTGACTTTTCTTTCGAACTTCTAAGAAATGGACAGGTGGAAACTTTTCTAAAAGCTTTGGAAAATGAAGCTGAATATCGAGGTAAAGATGTATTGTGGTCTAATAATATTTTTAATACAATCTTCCTGGGAGGAGGTACTCCGACCTGTCTGACAGTCAACCAATTTAATGATGTTTTTTCATTTATTTATAAACATTTTAAGATCGACCCAAATGCTGAAATTACTATAGAGGCTAACCCAGAAACAGTTACGGCCTCAAAGTTACAGCACCTTAAACAACTAGGTGTGAATAGACTTAGTGTTGGTGTTCAATCATTTTCTGATGAAATACTTCAACATCTTGGCCGACATCATACAGCCAATCAGGCAGTCCAAGCAATCAACATTGCCCAAGAAGTTGGTTTTGAAAATATTAACCTAGACCTTATGTTTGGAGTTCCCAAACAATCGGAGTTAAATTGGACGAAAACTCTAGGTTTGGCAACTTCCCTTGAACCAAAACATATATCAATTTATGGCCTGACCATAGAGCCAGGCACCACTTTTTCGCTAATGAACAACGAAGGGCGTCTTGAATTGCCGAATGAAGAACTTCACATAGCAAGCTACTACCAAGCTATAGACCATTTAGGGAAGCGGGGTTATCAACATTATGAGGTTTCAAATTTTTCAAAATTAGGTTTTGAATGTGTTCATAATATGTCGATTTGGAATGGTGGTAATTATTTAGGACTTGGCCCGTCAGCCCATTCGCATATAAATGGCCGAAGGATGGCTAATACTCGAAACCTTTCTGATTATTTATCCATGATTAAGTGTAGGAGAGATGCAATTGAACTAGAAGAAAAGCTATCTATTGATGAACTTATTCACGAGTATATATTATTAAACCTGAGAGTTATTAGAGGTTTAAACCCCGTAGTTTTTCAAGAACTTTATGGAATAGGAGCTTTGGAAAAACGAAAACCAGCAATCCGATTTTTAATTGAGAACGGGCTATTGATAGAGGAAGAAACTCAGTTACGCTTAACTCGGAAGGGGTTGGCTTTAGCAGATAGCGTATGTGAGCACCTTATGTAGAATATTCCTTTATCAATATTCAAGAAAATGGAGCTATGGATAAAATTAGAGTAGGAATCCTCTGCGGAGGTCGATCAGAAGAACATCAGGTATCCCTACAGTCAGTTAAAAATATACTCGATGCTATAAATAAATCTCGTTACGATGTCGTTCTTATCGGTATTGATCGGGTGGGGCAGTGGCATTTAGCGGATCCGAAGGATTTTCTACTCAATGCTGATAATCCAAAGGAAATATCACTGAATTATTTAAATGACCCTATTCTTTTTAGTCCCGGGTCTTCTAGTAAGCAATGGATGCAAAGTGAAACAAGCCAGTTAACTGAAAAGATTGATGTTATTTTTCCTGTTCTTCATGGGCCATATGGGGAAGATGGTACAGTACAAGGCCTGCTAAAACTTATTAATCTGCCATTTGTAGGGTCAGGGGTTCTAGGTTCGGCAATCTCGATGGATAAAGATGTAATGAAACGTTTATTACGAGAGGCTGGTGTCGCTATTCCTGATTTTATGACCTTTACAACCTCTAATAGGTGTCAGATCAACTATAACACTATTAGTGATCGCTTGCATATGCCTTGTTTTATAAAACCAGCAAACTTAGGTTCTTCGGTAGGAATTACGAAAGCTTATAATGTTAATGATTTCGAAGCAGGGGTTGACAAGGCGTTCCAGTATGATCGAAAAATTTTGATAGAGGAATATATCAGAGGCCGTGAAATTGAATGTGCTGTACTTGGAACTACTCCACCAGAAGCTTCAGGGTTAGGTGAAATTCGGTTAACTGAAGATTTTTATTCCTATGAGGCTAAGTACATAAAAGATAGTGAGGTTAGTCTAGAAATTCCTGCTTCTTTACCGCCAAAAATTACTAATGATATCCGTGCAACCGCAGTTAAAGTTCATGAGATCCTAGAATGCGAAATGATGTCACGGGTAGATTTCTTCTTGCGAGAGAATGGTGATTTTCTGGTTAACGAACTAAATACTATACCAGGGTTCACCCAGATCAGTATGTTCCCCAAGTTATGGCAGGCGGCTGGGGTTGCCTATGGTGATTTGATTGACAAATTGCTTCAGCTAGCATTAAAACGATTTGAAGAAGATCAGTTAATTAACAGGTAGTTGGTTCAATAAGGGAGTTAATGAGATATACAATATGGACAACAGAGCATTGAATCTGCTTGACAACGTTGGAGAATTTGACTTAAAATTAGCCATAGTAGAAACCTTATTAACTACGCGGGAATAGCTCAGTTGGTAGAGCATCAGCTTCCCAAGCTGAGGGTCGCGGGTTCGAGCCCCGTTTCCCGCCTGGATAAGCTATATTTAATAAATATTCGTGACAAATAGTATAAAAAGAGGGATTTGTGGACAGGTCAACGACTTGCTTATGTTTGTTAGTCTCAGCACTAATTTTGGTGAGATGTAGTGGAACCACTCTTCAATACCAGGGTTCACTTGACACCCCAGAGACGGAGTATGCCAGAGCCCTAAGTTTTTTCGAATTGAAAAAATTTGATAAGGTTGAGAGAGCATTACGTAGAGCTATTGAGTTAGATAATAGTTATGCACCAGCTTACGTAGGAATGAGTCGTTTGTTTTTAGAAAAGGGTAATGTAAAAGAAGCTATTCGTTATGTTCACCTAGCTAGGATACAAGATATAAACTATATTCCCTGTTGGAATATGGCAGGGCATCTCTACTATATCTCTGGTCAATACAGCGCAGCTGCGAATGAGTTCCAGGAAGCTATTACGCGGGATCAAGAAAAGTTTTGGGCTGTTCAGACTTACTTTGATCTAGGCCTTACCTTAGAAAAAATGGGTGAATTAGAAAAAGCTCATGAAGCGTATATGACGATTATTTCCTTAGATCCGCTTGATCTCAATGCCCGAACGGCAGTAAAGCGAATACGAGAAGTCTTAGGTCCCTCTTTCCTGATGAAACTACAGTATGAGAATAAAGATCAAATACTACCGTAGCGGGTTTTCTTCTTCAATTTTTTGTTAAAACTACTAATAGGAGTCCTTGTCCTCTAGTCAGGATTTCTGTGCTATAATCTCTTGTATGTATTTAACAGATTTTTCTAGAGCTTTATGCCTTTCGGTTTTGGTGTTCCCAGTGATACTGCATTCGTAAGCTAGATATCCATCAAAACCAATATCCTGAAGCGCCAATAATCCAGATTCCCAATCTATATCACCCGTCCCGGGTTCATACCGGGTATTGTCAGCCATATGGATATGACCAACATAACGGTGTCCCAACTCCCGAAGGGTTTTCGGAGTATCTGTTTCCTCAATGTGCATATGGAAAAAATCACACAGAAGGCTTGCTGAAAGTGGATCGCCAGCATTCTTTATAACTTCTACTCCTCGATGTTGTTGTCTAAGCAGATGTTCCTCATAACGATTTAAGGGCTCAAGTAAGACTTTGGTATTCTTCTTAGATGCATATTCAGCAAGTTCACGGACTATCTCAGTTAGTAATTGCATTTCTAAAGTAACAGCATCTGCTAAAGGCGAAAGGTCAGGAATTCTCGGTGGGCCAAATATCGGGGGTAATATTAAACCAACTGCCCCAAAATGGCCGCAGACCTCAAGATTTTCTTTTGCTTCATTAATGCTGTGATCTCTCTTCGTTTTATCTGGATCCAAGAAGTCGAATGTTGATTGGCCACATAGAGATACTAGGCGTATGTTGCGGTTTTGAAGAGTTGTTTCCAGCTCTTTGATACGTTTTGCTGGACCATTGCCTGATATTTCCAACCCTTGTATGCCCCATGCTTCAGCAAGGTCTAATTTGGCTCTTAAATTATCCCCGGGTATGAGCCCTTCTTGAAGTGCAATTTTCATTTTGGTTTCTCCCTGTTAAAGTTGATAAGTTTTGACATAGACCATACTGTGGAGGTATCGGGTATATCAGCATTCCTATAGGTGGGGATAAAAGACCACCTATCCTTGCCTGAACTGTTTGCATAAGAGCTATGGAGAAGTTGGTCATGAAATACTAATACATCGCCGCATTTCATAGGAATGTCCAATATTGTTTCTGTTTTTAAGTCATTGTTAGTAATCCGGTTTGTAAATCCATTTACGTCTTCTACTGCTGAATGGTTTCGGTATTTCTGGTGAGACCCCGGGATGACTCTAAGGCAGCCATTTTGTGGGGTAGTATCTTCCAAAGCAATCCAACAGGAATACTTAGTTGCACCACCCCAATATGCTTGGTCTTGATGCCAGGGGGAAGCAAAGCAAACTTCGGATGATTTGAAGACGGGCTTAGCACTAAGAAACTCAATTTTAGACCCGATTAAGGTTTTAAGAATTGATAGTAAACGAGGATCGCAAGAAATAGATTCGAATAAAGGTGGAATGTTATCATACATCCATACGAAAACACCAGATGGTCCTGTTTGCTTCTCAATAAGTAACTTTGCCTCTAATTTGCATGCGGCCATTTCTTTAATGGGGAATACAGCCTGAGCTAAAAAATAACCGTTGGTTCTGAATGATGACAGGATTTTGGGCGACTTGGTTAACATTTAATCTTCTCCAAAATTAATGAGAATCTCTAGCTACAGGAGCTCCACTGCCTCCAACCAAAAAATCAAAATCTACCCCCTTGTCAGCCTGCAGTACGTGGTCTAGGTATAATCTTCCATATCCCCTATCGATCGGAATTTTAGGAGGATTCCAGGAGTTTTTTCGACGAGTAATTTCATCTTGAGATACATTTAGATTTAGGCTTCTTGTTTCTACACTTAACTCAATTATATCTCCATTTTCTACTAGTGCTAGCGTTCCCCCAATAGCTGCCTCAGGTGCAACATGGAGAATGACGGTACCATACGCTGTACCACTCATACGAGCATCTGATATACGAACCATATCTTTTACCCCTTGTTTGAGCAATTTAGGAGGCAATGGCATGTTACCTACCTCGGCCATCCCAGGATACCCTCGAGGCCCACAGTTTTGCAGCACCATAATAGATTCTGGTGTGACGTCTAAATCAGGATCATTGATGCGGTTTTGTAGATCTTCAATATTTTTGAAAACTAGTGCTGGGCCACTGTGGTTCATTAACTCAGGTGAAGCAGCTGAGGGTTTAATTATAGCTCCTTGAGGACACAAATTCCCTTCAAGAACAGCTAGCCCTCCTGACCTATTTAAAGGATTATCGAGAGATCGGATGACATCTCTGTTATAACAGGGAGCGTTTTCAGTGTTTTGTCCTATTGTTCTACCATTTACAGTTATAGCATCTTGATGGATTAGGTCGCCTAACTCTTGAATGACTGCCGGAAGTCCTCCAGCATAGAAAAAATCTTCCATCAAATAATCTCCTGATGGCATCAAGTTTACAAGACACGGGATATTACACCCAAGACGGTCCCAATCCTTTAAAGAAAGGTCAGTACCAAGCCGACCTGCTAGAGCTAACAAATGGACCACAGCATTGGTGGAGCCACCAATAGCCCCGACAATACGGATAGCATTTTCCAAAGCTTTTAAAGTCACAATTTTTGACATGCGTAGATCGTTATTAACTATCTGAACAGCTTGTCTACCAGCCTCATGAGCTAGTTTTAGTCTCCGTGAATCTACTGCAGGGATCGCTGCATTTCCTGGCATGCCGAGGCCTAATACTTCCACAATACTAGCCATAGTTGAAGCAGTTCCCATGGTCATACAATGGCCTGCTGACCGATTCATACAAGATTCCGCTTCGAGAAATTCCTCAACACTCATAGTGCCCGCACGAACCTCTTCGCTAAACTTGAAGACATCTGTACCGGATCCGATATTCTCTCCTCTGAATTTTCCATTAAGCATTGGTCCACCTGATATTGCTAGGGTAGGTAAATCACAGCTTGCAGCACCCATAAGGAGAGCGGGGGTTGTTTTGTCACATCCTACAAGCAGAACTACCCCATCGAGTGGATTGGCCCTAATTGTTTCTTCCACATCCATACTTACTAGATTGCGAAATAGCATAGTGGTTGGCCGCATTAAGGGTTCTCCAAGGGACATGACAGGAAATTCAACGGGGAAGCCCCCTGCTTCATATACACCCCGACGGACGTGTTCAGCTATCGTTCGGAAATGAGCATTACAGGGTGTAAGTTCAGACCAGGTGTTACAAATTCCGATAACTGGGCGGCCATCAAAAAGGTTATCTGGATGGCCCTGGTTTTTCATCCAACTTCTATGTATAAAACCTACTTTGTCTTTGGGACCAAACCAGTTGGCACTACGAAGAGATGATTTCATGATTTTTCCTGCAATTTTAAGGGCTATTGTTTATTCGGATGGTCGGATTATTGACCAGGCAGCACGCAGTATTGAAGAAGAAAAAACAAATTTTGCTGTTGGTAAAAGTAAAGTGATGGGAATAATACGGACTATACCTCGACTATCTATTTCGAATATGACTTCGTTAAATACAGGCTCAACACAGAATTGAAATCGCTTCATACTATAAAGAAAAGGGGTAAAAAGACAGATGTTTCCCCACAAACGTCCAGTATCATAAGGGTTTTCTAGGCCGAAGCGTCCAACAACACGAAGCGACACAAAGCGTACTATCCTCAGGATATTGCTGAGAAGTTTTAGAACGTCTTTTAAAACCTTTTTATTCTTCAGCATTTTTATGAAGTGATCTAAGGAAACCCCTTCATTTTTAGATGAGGTTTCTTTAACAGTTATGATTGTCTCATCCCGTTTATAAGCTTTCTCAAAATCACTAGTTAGAATTGAACGGGTAAATCGTAACAACCCAAACAACCATGCTATAGATACCCTGCCCGTACAAGTATCTTTTCGAATAATTGAAAAAGAAATTGTAATAGGAATCGCTAGAAGAAAGATAATAACAACCAAAATGATCAGTACTAGCTGTAAAGTTAAGGGCACGGTTTATCTTTCATTATCATTTCTGGTTTTTAGCCACCAGTTTACTGCTGACTCCATTATGTTCACTATTGTACTGGCAGCAGGTGGTTGATTAGAATTACTCGATAGATTTTCTAATCGAATATTTCCGTCTTGGGCAACTAGCATACCAACAGGTTCCATACTGACACCGCCGCCACCACTTTGTCCATGACCTTTTGTTTCCAAATCGACGCCACCAAAACCATAACCAAGTTTAACTAGTGGTATTACTTTAGCTTTTTCTAGTTCAACAGGATCCCCAACTACTGATTTTTCCCTAGTGACTTCTCTAAGCTCCTCTAGGATAGTTTTTGCTAAACTTTCTAGATTAGCCATCACAAACCTCACTTGTCTTTAAGGATGTACTTTTTCAAGAAGTGTTAAAATGGGAGCAGCTAATCTGTGTCAAATAATGCTATTAGTTGTAGTCCCCCCACAATTCCTCTAAGCGTTTATCACGTTGACAGTTATATCGATATATTTTATATCGAATTGGATGATTAATATAGTAGTCCTGGTGGTAATCCTCCGCCCTAAAAAATACTGAAGCCGGCGTGATTTCTGTTGTGACACGTTCGAAATGGCCAGATTCTAATATTTTTGTTTTAGAGGTTTCAGCTAGTATTTTCTGTTTTGTATCATGGTAGAAAATAGCTGTTCGGTATTGATTCCCTTTGTCACAAAATTGACGATCAAGAGTTGTAGGGTCAATATTTACCCAGAAGACATCTAGTAACTTGCTATAAGATATTTTCTCTGGATCATAACGGATGACTATAGCTTCCGTGTGGCCCGTATTTCCCCTAGAAATTGCCTCGTAAGTAGGGTCAACCAGATGCCCCCCTGTATATCCCACTATAGTTGAAATAACACCATCAAGTTTATCAAAGGGAGGTTCCATACACCAGAAGCAACCACCAGCAAAAGTTGCTAGGTCATATCTTTTTGTTTGTGATTCTTGAGAAGCTAATTCGGGAATTGTGCGATTTGTTAATATAAGAACAAAAATTATCAAGATCGGTCCCCAAAAGTGTTTTCTGTAAAACATAAGTCACCTTTTCGACGTTTTTGTTTGGGGGGTTAACTAATTTAGATAGGATATGTTTTGAAAGGACAATTTATCAAGTACTAATCAAGCACAATGATTACAAATAGCCTTCCTAATTAGTAACGGTATCACTACTACTACAATATTCACTAAACTATAAAATACAGTCAAGATAATTAATGTTCCCATAAGGGTTATATTGACTTGTATTTTTTATTCTATGTGACATCCTACAGGCTGGTTGTTTTAACAATATTATTAACTAAATATCAACAGTTTGACTTTATTTTTGTAATTTGCCACAAACTCTCAAAATTTATTGACTAGTGAAATAATCATAATACTAAAGATTTAACTATTGCTATTCTATTATGGTTTGGTAATATATTGAGATTGCTTAAAGTGTGGAGGCGTTCACAAGGGACTAGAGAGTAATATATGGCTAAGCAAAACCTAGAATGTCAATCACCATTTGTACTTTGGTTCACTGGGCTGTCAGGTTCAGGGAAAAGTACCATTGCAGCTCTTGTTCATAGAGCTCTACAGGCCCGAAACGTAAAAGTGGAAAGGCTTGATGGTGACGAAATACGATCAATTTTCCCTGATACAGGTTTTGATAAAGCAGGACGTATATCGCATATAACTCGTGTAGGATATGTGGCATCAATTCTCGAACGTAATGGAGTTTGCACGATAGTTTCTCTAATTTCCCCATACAGGGAGGCGCGTCATCGTGCTAGAGACCTTTGCTCTCGTTTCATTGAGGTATATGTTTCTACCTCTCTGACTGTATGTAAGCAACGTGATGTTAAAGGTCTGTACGCAAAATCAATGCGGGGAGAGCTAACAGGTCTAACTGGTGTAGATGCACCTTATGAAGTACCTGAAAATCCGGAATTAGTGATTGATACTTCCCAGCAAACAGTAACTGAGTCAGTATCTACTACTATGCAGTATATTGATTCCTGTGTTATAAATGATAAATAATTTGGAAAGGTATAGTTAAATCTGGGGGTTTAGATAGATGGAAACCACAAATTCTTCCCAATATACTAAATTTAACAGATCGGATTCGGATCAAACGGGGTTCCAGTATTCTATATCCCACTTGATGCAACTCGAAGCCGAAAGTATTCACGTCATGCGTGAGGTTATAGCAGAATTTGAAAAACCTGTAATGTTATATTCAGTGGGGAAGGATTCTTCTGTAATGTTACATTTAGCCAGGAAAGCTTTCTTTCCTCAAAATTTACCGTTTCCGCTTATGCATATAGATACTGGTTATAAGTTTAAGGAAATGTATGATTTTAGAAAACGTATCGTGGAAGAAAATAAGGCTGATTTAATAGTTTATCGTAACGAAAAAGCTATTAACGATGGTTCAAATCCTTATGATTTAGGCACACAGCGATGTTGTGGTTTATTGAAGACACAAGCTTTGCTAGATGGTCTTAAGTTTGGCAAATTTGATGCGGCCTTAGGTGGTGCTCGTCGAGAAGAAGAAAAATCGCGAGCCAAAGAACGTTTTTTTTCGTTTAGAGATCAATTTGGTCAGTGGGATCCTAAAAATCAACGTCCCGAACTTTGGAATCTTTATAATTGCCGTATAGGTCAGAAAGAATCTATTAGAGTATTCCCACTTTCTAATTGGACGGAGTTGGATATATGGATGTATATCCACCGAGAAAAAATCCCGGTTGTTCCATTGTACTTTGCTCAAGAAAGATCTGTTGTTGTAAGAGGAGAACAATTAATTCCGGTAGATGGGATGGCTCGGTTATTGCCTGGAGAAGTTCCGCAGACCCTAGTATGTCGTTTTCGTACGTTGGGATGTTCGCCATGCACAGGTGCTGTACAATCAACTGCAACTTCTGTGGAAGAAATAATAGAGGAAATGATGGTTGAACGAATATCTGAACGTTCCACTCGTATCATAGATCATGACCAAGAAGGTTCAATGGAAATAAAAAAACGAGAAGGTTATTTCTAGACAATTTGTACTTCCTCTTAATAGGGTGTTATGTCTGATATTAAGAAATTTTTAGCTGAGAACGAAGAAAAAGAACTTTTACGTTTTAGTACCGCTGGCAGTGTAGACGATGGTAAGTCAACATTGATTGGTCGACTTTTAGCCGATTCTAAGAATATTTATGAAGACCAACTTTCCTCACTTAAGCAATTAACAAGAAATGAAGAAGCGCCTGACTTGGCTTTGTTGTTAGATGGTCTAAAGGCTGAACGAGAACAAGGTATCACTATCGATGTAGCCTATCGGTACTTCTCCACTCCGAGGCGAAAATTTATTATTGCTGATACACCGGGGCATGAACAATATACCAGAAACATGGCTACGGGTGCATCCAGTGCTAATTTAGCGATAGTATTGGTAGATGCCCGTAACGGTATTCTTACCCAGACAAAAAGACATGCCTTTATCACTTCTCTTTTAGGCATACAGCATCTAGTCGTCGCAGTAAACAAAATGGATATGGTTGAATATAGTGAAAAAGTGTTTGAGAAAATCCGTCAGGATTTCCTGAATTATGCCGCAAAATTAAATGTCAGTGATATTAGGCTTGTTCCAGTAAGTGCTTTATTAGGCGATAATATAGTAAGAAAAAGTAACAATATGCCCTGGTATCACGGTCAAACAATATTGGATATTCTAGAGGAAGTTCAATTTCTAACAGACCGTAACTTAGTTGATCTGCGCTTTCCAGTCCAATATGTCATTCGACCAAATCAGGATCAAAGATATTTTGCTGGCTCTGTTCTTTCCGGTGTAGTTAGACCAGGAGATGAAATACTAATTTTACCAGGGCAAAATCGAACTCGCGTCAAATCAGTATCTAGTTTTGATGGTGACCTAAGAGCAGCTTATCCACCCATGTCTGTAGCGTTACAACTGGAAGATGAAGTGGATGTTAGTAGAGGCGATATGATAATTCATCCGAAAAACCTTCCTCATATTAATCGCCGATTTGAGAGCATGATGGTTTGGATGGATGAAAATAAGATGGATCCAGAGCGGCAGTATTTGATTAAACAGACTACCCAAACCACTCGGGCAAGCATCGATCATATTGATTATCGGATTGATGTCGATACTCTTCACAAGATTCATGTACCATATCTTGCCCTTAATGAAATTGGACGTGTTGCTCTTACTTCTAATAAGCCTTTGTTCTATGATGCATATCAATCTAATCGCTTAACTGGTGGTTTTATTTTGGTTGATTATATCACAAATAATACTGTTGCCGCTGGTATGATTATAGACAGATTACCAGGTGATCGAGTGCCAAAGGATCTAGGGCGAACTGACCGAGAGAGCATCGTTGTGACAAGCTCTTCACAAAAAATGAGTTTGCTGAAATTAGATGATCAGATTAGAAAATACCACCAGAAGCCCTGCACAATATGGATTACTGGGCTTGTTGGGTCTGGAAAATCAGCAGTAACCTATACTTTGGAAAAAGCACTTTATGACGAAGGATATACTGTTGTAGTATTAGATAGTTCAGTAGTAAGAAATGGTCTCAATCGAGATCTAGATTTTTCAGCAGCCGGGCAAGCAGAAAATCTAAGACGAGCTGCAGAATGTGCAGCGATTCTTAACGAATCAGGTCTAATTGTAATTGCATCATTTGTTTCTCCTAGTGTGGATGCTCGAGACCAGGTAAAGGAGGTCATAGGTATTGATCGCTACATAGAAGTTTTTATCAATGCCTCAATCGAATGGTGTCGAAAAAACGACTCTACAGGCTGCTACGAAAAGTCGGACCGAGGAATATTAAGTAATCTTGCTGGAGTTAATTATGCTTATGAGACACCAAAGCATCCCTCTATCGAGGTTACTTCAGAAACCGAAACACCCGAATCAGCTTCTGCCAGAATATTGAAGTTAATGAAAGATAAGGGTTATCTTCTGTCTGATTAATAATAAAATTGCCAACTACCTTCTCTCTTTATTTACTACCTGATTCAGTGGCTGGTACTGCATTAATCCCAATTATAATTTTAATTTACAACCCGGGCATGTCCATAATCCAATAAGCTGTCTGTGCAATGATAAATAGCAAAACAAAACCTATAGCTATTGGCATAATGCCACTAACCACTGTCCACTTGATGCTTTTAGTTTCCTTGTAAACAGTCCACATAGTTGTGGAACAGGGATTATGCAGTAAAGAAAACAACATAAGGCAGACGGCAGTTAGTAAAGTCCATCCCTGTTGGCCCACCAGAAGTTCCTGCAGTTCAGCCATAGTTTCTAATTCAATCATCATCCCTGCTCCGGTATAGGCCATAATGATTGTTGGAACAACAATTTCGTTTGCTGGTATTGCGATAATATAGGCAAGGAGAATTACCCCATCTAGACCTATAGCCTGCCCAAATGGGTCTAACCATTCTGAAACCCATACAGTCAGGCTCTTTCCTCCAGTATAAATATTACTTAATAGCCAGATTATTCCACCGGCAGGGACAGCCATAACTACAGCACGCCATAACACAAAAATTGTCCTATCAATCATTGAGGTATACAACACCCGTAATATACTTGGGCGCCTGTACGGTGGGAGTTCTAGGGTAAAACTATTAGCTTCACCCTGAAGTACGGTTCTAGATAGAATTGCTGATACTAGTAAGGTTGTTAATACTCCGATTAGAACGATAACAACTAATGAACCAGCAGCAGCAATAGCAGCGAAGGCTGGTGGAAAAGCAGCAGCTACAAAAATAGTAGCAAGCATTATTAAAGTTGGCCATCTACCGTTACAGGGTACAAAATTGTTAGTCAGGATCGCTATTAATCTTTCTCGTGGTGAATCAATAATTCTACAGGCTACGATCCCAGCTGCGTTACAACCTAACCCCATACTCATTGTGAGTGCTTGTTTTCCATGAGCACCGGCCTTCCTAAATAGGGAGTCAATATTGAAAGCTACCCGAGGAAGATAACCAAGGTCTTCTAGTATGGTAAATATCGGAAAGAATATTGCCATTGGTGGAAGCATAACTGAAACTACCCAAGCTAGGCCTAGGTAAACTCCGTCCCATATGAAACCAGTGATCCACCAAGGAATTCCCATCTCCTGAAAAAGCAATGTGCCTTGAGAACCAACCCAGAACAGCCCTTCAGCTAACAAAGCAGAGGGTACGTTAGCTCCTGAGATGGTGACCCAAAAAACTGCCCCTAAAAGGATCGCCATAAAGGGAAGGCCCCAAATTTTAGACGTTACAATACTATCTAATTTTTGGTCCAACGAATATGGCGCTGTTTTTTCTGTTTGAACGGACTTTTGGGTAATGGTTTCAGCATCCTTATAAATAGCTTCTACGATCTCGTCACGATAAGCCCCTTCTACGTTCGATTGCATTTCTTGAACTGTATTAAGGATTTCTTCGCTGGAGTATTTTTTATCACTCATGGTTAATTCCCCACTCAAGTATTAATATGGTTCGTCTCAACAGCCTGAAACTCTCCACGTTCTAAAGCTTGGCGAACACGTTCGTCTCCGTCAAGTAATCGCAAGGCAATCCAGCGAGTATTTGGCAGACCTGGAAATGAACTCGAAATCATTTCTGACAGTTTGTTTATATTTTTCTCGAGTTCAGGGTTCCCAGATATTTGTCTAGGCTTGTTCACAATAGCTCCACTTATCACGTCAGCAATGGTACGTGTCAGAAGCCCAAGACCTTCCTTCTTTTTTGCTGATACAGGAACGACCGGAACTCCTAATTCACGCGCGAGAGCTCGATGATCTACTATGATCCCTCTACGTTTACTTTCATCTATTAGGTTCAGACAGACTACAGCTTTTGTTTTTATTTCTAGAACTTGCATAACCAGGTTAAGATTTCGTTCTAACATCGTGGCATCGACAACTATTAAAGTACAATCTGGCCGTCCAAAAAGAATAAAATCTCGTGCAATTTCCTCATCAGTTGAACCTGAAAGAAACGAATATGTTCCAGGTAGATCTATTATTTTATATTTTTTGCTGTTGAATTCGAAGCCACCTTCTGCTCGATTTACCGTCTTGCCTGGCCAGTTCCCGGTATGTTGTTTTAACCCAGTTAAAGCATTAAAAACGGTACTTTTACCCACATTGGGATTTCCTGCTAGAGCAATAACATAGTCCCATTTATCCAGTGAAATACCCATTTGGACAAGATTTTCATGTAGTGAGCATGACCCACATTGATGGCCCGGAGGTGCGGTCTCTGTACTCATTTTTTATCCTCCCTGTTAACTCTTTCAATTCTGATCATATTTGCTTGGCCCTGACGGAGGGCAATAAGAGTGTTTCGAACCCGATACGCTGCAGGCCCGTTAAAAGCACCTTGCATGACTCGTTCAATATTAGCTTTTGACGTAATTCCAAGATCTTGAAATCGTTGCCGATCAAGCCCTTGGCAAGATGTGTCTATTCCGATAACACGACCTCTTTCTCCATCTTTTAATGTCGTTAGCGGAAATCCCTTCTGTTCTAGTACATTTGTGGACATTGATTCCTCAACTCCCAGAGATGAGGGAGACTGCCGACGCCAATACCACCAATATAGTCCATATTTTGGAACGAAAATTACCCCAACCACTATAAGTACAATAATTCCAATCATATTTTCCCGTATATACCTTCCTTATAAGCTTTCTACGAGGACCTTATTAGCGACCTGATATCCTACATGGAGGTTTTGCCCATTTATATCAAGAGATAAAGGACCCTCAAAAGGCTCTTTTTTTAGGACCGCCACCTGTTTGTTCGGCCGGAGGTTAAGTGTTGCTAGGTATCTAAGTAAGGCTGGATCTGTGTTGATTACTCTACGAATAACTACTGTGTTACCGGGATCAATTTCTGTCAATCGATCGTGTTGCGGATTCACTATTGAACCATCTTTGGCAGGAATAGGTGCTCCGTGAGGATCAGTCGTAGGGTATCCTAATAGTGCATCAATTTTATCTTCGAATTCTTCTGAAATTACGTGTTCAAGTCGTTCTGCCTCTGCATCAACTTTGTCCCACGTGAAACCCAGAGCTTCTGCCATATAAACTTCCAACAACCTATGGTGACGGATAATTTCAAGAGCGATCTTCTTACCGGGGGGTGTTAAGGTAATTGTCTGATAGGGCCGATATTCGACCAACCCCATCTCTGAAAGTCTTTTCATCATATTTGTAACAGAAGCTGCCGATACCCCCATTCGATCTGCAACAGCATTTGTTGACGCTACCTCGAAATTTTCAATCAATTTATAGATAGCTTTTAAATAATCTTCAGTGGCGGGTGTTGGCATTTAGGACTCTCATTTAAAAAGATAAACTTTTAACCTAGGCTAAAAATAATGTTAACTTAGCCAATGTCAAGAACTAAGACTAAATTTTAATTGCCTCCCATCTACTAGCTACATTAATTAAATCTTCAATAAAATCCTATTTTTCTATCCCAATGGCCTTGTTTTAGACTAGTTTTTTGTGTTCAGTATGGCTTGGTTATTTAATTTATTACGGGAATTATGGCAAGTTCTGGGATAAATCAGTTCAGATAATTATCAATCGGAATTTCTTAAAAAAACAAGTTAGCCATTTCAACTTGGCAGTTTAATCTTCTTTTATGATAACCTAAATAATTTAGGAGCTGTGGATGACTGGAAATAAATTTTTAGTAATAGTAGACGATTTCTTTTTTCATGCAAAGATTGGAGAAACAATACGACAACTTGGTGGAAACCCTGTTTTTGCAGCTGATATTAATGAAATACCAGATGATATTGATAGGAATCCACCAAATGCAATTATAGTAGATCTGAATCTTTCAAAAGGAAATCCTATAGCGTTAATTTCTCATTTCCGCAGCATTAGAAAAGTCCATGGTATTCCTATTGTGGCTTACGGTCGCCATACCAATCCAGAAGGGTTTGATAATGCCCTAAAAGCTGGTTGCAATTTGGCACTACCTAGGTCGGAATTTGTTAAACAATTGCCAGGATTTGTTGGAGAAAACATTTCCGTGATACCAGACTGACAATTAGGAGTTATAATAGAGCTGAAAGTAAAAATATGACTAATAAAGAGATCGGTAGTGTTCTTAATCAGATTGCCTCGTTGTTAACTTTACAAGGTGAAAATCAATTTAAGATCAGAGCCTACAATAATGCGGCTCGGCGGGGAGATATGCTAAAAGAGCCTATAGAATCGCTGGTAAATGAAGACCGATTACAAAATGTTTCTGGGCTAGGAAAGTCTATGGTTGCCCATATTACTGAAATGGTTAGGGAAGGGCAATCTGGTTATTACCAGGAACTGCTAAAGGAGGTACCACAGGGATTCCAGGAAATGCTAAAGATCTCAGGACTTGGGGCGAAAAAAGTTCGGTTGATTTATGATAAGCTGGGTGTTGATACTGTAGGGGAACTGGAATATGCTTGCCAAGAAAACCGACTTCTTAGCCTGGAAGGTTTTGGCCTGAAGACCCAAGAAAAAGTGATTCTGGGAATTGATCTAATAAAACGTTCTGATGGTTATTTTCTTCTTAGTCAAGCTCTAAACGAGATTAATCCCTTGGTTGATGACCTATTACGCCACCCTGATGTTTGGCGAGTGGAAATAGCAGGTGATGTTCGACGAAGGATGGAAGTAGTTCGCGAAATAGATGTGGTAGTAGGCTGCCATGACCCTGAAAAGATCATGCCATGTTTACATCGATCGGGGAGGGTATCTAAAGACCAAGGGGATAATTTTACTATCGAAGGGCAGTCTGGGATTCCTATGCATATTCACTGTGCTCTGGATGAAAATTTTGGTGTGATACAATATCATTGGACCGGGAACGATGTTCACAGAACTGATATTGCCCGTATCGCAGATAGCAAGGGAATTACTATAACTGACCGCCATGTTATACATAACCGTGCAATAGTACCATGTCCTGACGAATCAATGATTTATGATCTTATTGGCCTCCAATTTGTTCCTGCTGAGTTAAGAGAGGGTCGGGGAGAAGTCGATCGTGCATTGAGGAATGCTCTACCCGTTTTGCCAAATAGAGAAGATATACGTGGTTTAATTCACAATCACACTTCTTATAGTGATGGCTTACATACCCTTAGAGAAATGGTAGAAGGTGCAAGAGCTAGAGGATTCAAGTATATTGCGATCTGCGATCATAGTCGAAGCGCTGGGTATGCTAATGGACTTAGTATTGAACGTGTGGCAGAACAACATCAGGAAATTGATTCCCTTAATGCAGAATATGATGATTTCCGGATCCTCAAAGGAATTGAATCTGATATTCTACCCGACGGTAGTTTAGATTATCCTGATGAAGTTTTATCCAGTTTTGATCTTGTTGTGGCATCCGTACATTCCGTGTTTAATATGTCCAAAGAAAATATGACAAACAGGATAATAAGGGCTCTAAAAAATCCATACACTACTATTCTGGGGCATCCCACAGGTCGCCTGCTATTAGCTAGGGACGGTTATCCGGTAGATCTAACTCGTCTAATCGCTGAAGCTGTTAACAATGATGTGGCTATTGAAGTTAATGCCAATCCCCATCGTCTCGATTTAGATTGGCGTCATCTTGATTACGGTCTTTCGCAGGGTGTCATGTATAGCCTGGGCCCTGACGCTCATAGAATAGACGAATTAGACTACATAGATTATGGCTTGTCGATGATTCGTAAAGGAGGAGTACAAGTCGAACACCTTTTAAATTTTTTGACGGCGGAGGAATTAATCCAGAAGGCCGCTAAGTGATTTTGCAGTTCTTTAAAGTACCCAGCTCCAGATTCATCATAGTTATGTCAATTTCTGCAGGAACTTTGAACTATGCCAAATAATAAAATGCAGACAAAAAGAATGGAAGAAGTACTAAAGCGCTTGCGGGAAGCTTATCAGGGAACTAGCTCAGGACTTAATTTTTCTAATCCCTTTGAATTGTTAATCGCGACGGTTTTATCAGCTCAGTGTACGGACCAGAGAGTAAACATTGTTACTCAGGTCCTGTTCAGCAAATACCCAACGCCTCAGCATTACCTTGAAGTAACTCTCTCAGAGTTAGAAAAAGATATTTTTAGCACGGGATTTTATCGTAATAAAGCTAGAAATATCCAGAAATGTTGTCAGGCCTTGATAGATTTCCATAGCGGGGAAGTTCCATCAAAGCTTGAAGACCTCACTAAATTAGCTGGCGTGGGCAGGAAAACAGCCAATGTTGTTCTTGGTAATGCCTTTGGTGTTCCCGGCATAGCTGTGGATACTCATGTAAAACGTATTTCTAAGCTTCTCGGTTTTAGCAAAAATGATGACCCCGACAAAATCGAATTGAAACTTATGAAAATTGTGCCTCAATCAGAATGGACTAATCTAGGACATCTTTTTGCAAATCATGGGAGAAATACTTGTATAGCTCGCCATCCCAAATGTGAACAATGCACACTTAGTGATGTCTGCCCATCAGTAAAGAAATATTCGTTAGTTGACTAACCTGTGTTTTCTGTTTTCAATAGTTTTTGTTAATTAATATATTGTCAATGATTGGAGGAGTACTGTTTTCCCCTTTGTGACAAATTAAAATGTCAATATCAAGGAGTAAATATGAAACATACGATATTGGTTGTGGATGACGAACCTGATATCGTGGAAATTATTAGATATAATTTGGAGAAATCAGGTTACAACGTAATCGTAGCAGTAGATGGTCCAATCGCTCTGAACAAGGCACGTGATGAATCTCCCGATCTTATTGTTCTTGATCTAATGCTACCAGGACTAGAGGGAACTGATGTATGTAGAATTTTGAAGCAGGATGAGCGCACTCGGGCTATTCCTATCCTAATGCTAACTGCTAAAAGTGAAGAAATTGACCGAATTATAGGTTTAGAATTAGGCGCAGATGATTATGTCGTTAAACCCTTTAGCCCAAGGGAGATTAACCTCCGAATAAGGAATATCCTTCGTAGACAAGAAATTTCAGATGATTCGGGTTCAGTCCGAGTAGGACCTCTTGCTATTGATGTTGAGGGTCATACGGTTTCCTTATCTGGAGAAGCAGTGTCACTTACAGCTACCGAATTCAAACTTTTAGTAATTCTTTTCCAGCGTAGGGGCCGTGTACAAACACGCGAGGAGCTACTTAATGTAGTTTGGGGTTACGATTATATGGGATATGGTCGTACAGTAGATGCTCATATTAAACGGTTGAGGGAAAAACTGGGCGAAGCCAACGTAATGATCGAAACAGTCCGTGGTGTAGGATACCGTTTTACCAAATAGGTATTTTATGCGATATTCACTCCATTTCAAAATCTTAGTAGGGTACATTCTTCTCACCTTAATGGTGGCAGGGGCTGTTTATATTTATTTGAATACTTCGTTTCGGACTGATATCAGTCAACATACCCAGGAACAATTGTTAAAAGATACTCGTCTTATCCAAGCCTATCTAGAGCATAACTCTCCTTTGTCATTATCCCCCAATATTATTGATCCTATAGCTGATTATCTAGCAAAGCAGTCCGGTGCTAGGATAACTATTATATCAAATATTGGTACTGTTATTGGTGATTCTTCTATTCCTTTAGCTAACTTGTCGTTAATGGAAAATCACCGGGATCGACCTGAAATCGCTGAGGCTGCATTATCTGGAGAGGGGAACAGCATCCGCTATAGTAATACTTTGAAAACCGATATGGCTTATGTCGCGATCCCCTTTCTAAATGAACAGGGGAGCGGATTTATCAGAACAGCTCTTCCATTGCAGGAATTTCAATCGATTAAGTCTCTCATATGGAAGATATTGATTTCTGCTCTAGGCATTGGTGTTGTATTAAGTGTAGTGCTTAGTTGGGTTACTGAAAGGCTTGTATCTAGACCCATCGAGCGGATGACCGAAGTAGCAAGACGACAAGCAGCTGGAGACCTTAACGCAGTAGCATCGGCTCCAGGTCATAAAGAGCTATTTGACCTTGCTACAGCTTTAAATGAAATGGCTCAGCAATCAAAGCACCGATTATTCCAGATCCAGGAAGACAATGCCCAACTGGAAGCTGTACTTTCTGGTATGTCAGAAGGGGTTATGGTTACATCAAGCGATGGTTTAATTCTAATGGTTAATCCGGCATTCAAACGTATGATGAAAGTCGATGCCTGGTGTTTGAACAAACGCCCAATCGAAGTAGTAAGGAATGTTGAATTACAAAGTTCTGTGGATGCGGCTATCGATACAGCTCCATCTTTGCGAGAGGACCCCCTATTTGATTTTACTTTGGAGTGGGGTGAGAAGATCTTCCAGGTACATCTAACGCCCATACGTATTGGTACACAATTTAATGGTGTTGTCGCTGTTTTTCATGATATTACCACACTTCGTCTCCTCGAGCAGGTTCGTAAGGATTTTGTAGCTAACGTGTCACACGAATTAAGAACTCCTCTGACTTCCATTAAGGGTTATGTTGAAACACTTCTAGATGGAGCGATGCAAGATTCTGTGGCATCGCGCCGGTTTATAAATTCCATCCTTCATCATACAGATAGACTGCAGGCCCTGATAGAGGATCTCCTGCAGCTATCCCGTATAGAATCCGGCCAGCATGAAGTCGCTTTTTCAGCTTGTTCTCTCGATTTATTATCTAGAAGAGTAGTAGAAATTTATTCTGAACAGATCGATCGTAAGAATCTAAAAATTTCTTTTCATTTCAAATCAAAGAAAAAGGTACGGAGTAACAACGATCTTATAGAGCGTGCATTGTCAAATCTTGTAGATAATGCAGTAAAGTATACTCAGGATGGTGGATCCATAACCATAACCACCTCGGAACAAGAAAATTTCATAGAATTATCTGTTGCTGATTCAGGGCCAGGGATTCCTTCTGATGCATTGCCTCGTATATTTGAACGTTTCTTCCGAGTTGATCGAGCACGATCTAGAGAACTTGGAGGAACAGGGCTGGGGCTTGCTATTGTTCGCCATACAATAGAGTTACTGCATGGAAGAACTTGGGTTGAGAGTCAAGTAGGAAAAGGGAGCACGTTCTATATTTCTTTACCCATTTGGATTGAAATATAGAACTGTTAGATATTAAAAGTAAGGTTCAAAGAACTTTCCTCCTAAAATAAAACTCCTGCCATTTGTTCTATGTTCAATCTACCCTGTTAATAACAGTTTTTTATGGGTAGTTCAAATAACACTTGACATGAGTTGCCGGAATCATTTAACTTAGGTACACACCGAAAAATTATTATTTAGTGCGCAGCATTTAAGATACTGATCTGTTTTTTTTAAGGTAAGCAATCTTCAATCGGTTTAGCACGTTTTAGGAATGTTGTTAGCGAAGTTCCTGGCAGGGGGGCTATGTGTTGCGTGTAGAGCGCAAGTTGGTCTTGCTGCCTTTACTCGTCATGGGTTTACAAGTCCGTGGATTCATGGCAAAACCAGTCTCCTCATAGGAGGTAGAAATGGCAACCAGAGTTATTGTAGGATTGATTGCCCTTTTGGCGATTATTCATGGACTAGCGGGTGCCATGGTACCCTCAGGTATCATTCCGCTTGTAGTCGTCTTACTGGGCGTCATTTACGGTTTTATAGGAATCGACGCTGAAGATGCGACAGATTACCTCGTCGTAACAATCGCAGTTGGAGCGTCAGCGGGTGCCAACGTTTTGGGCAATATACCGGCGGTTGGTGGCCATTTGGATGCTATAGTAGATCCAATTAGTATGGCTCTTTACGCCAGTGTATTTTCTATAATCGTCACTCGTATTGTAAACCGACTCAAAGGTTAACGACTAGCATTCCCGAGGTCATACGTTAGGTTTCTAGCCTAGCGATGATAATTTGGGATATCAGGAGGTTAAGATTATGGCAACACGGATAGTAGCTATCCTTACGGTCATTTTAGCTTTACATGAAGGATTGGCTCCGAATGCTCTACTGGCCACTTCGTTGGTGGGATTAGTATTAGTCATTCTTGGCCTGCTTTACGCCCATCTGGCAGTTGATGCGGATGACGCAACAGGATTCTTGGTAGTTGCCGTTGCTGTTGGCGTTGCCTCGTCCGCCAACGTTTTGGGTAATATACCCGCGATCGGCGGCCATTTGGATGCAATAATTGATCCAATTAGTACGGTTCTCTATGCCGGTGTTGTGACTGTACTCGTTAAGAAAGTGGCAGCTCGTATCAGCGGCTAAAGAAAATTTGGTTGTATCAAAAACTAAACGAGCGGATTAGGGTTTTGCCCTGGTCCGCTTATTTAGTTTTGAATCTCTTTGTTCTTGAAACAAACGATATAGAATTTCATGATCTAAGATTTTTTAAGGCAGAATTTACTGCTTCACAGGCTCTGATATACAACTCTTTTTGAGATCTCAATCTTTTCCCCTGGTTCTTTACATATCTGTACATCCCATCTGGTTGTAGGATTCGTGCCTTGACATTGTCCTTAAGTTGAATAGTTAGGAAGGTCCAAAGTTCACTCTGCAATGTCCGATCGATAATAGGAAATGAGATTTCGACTCTTCTATTAAGATTTCGGTCCATCCAATCCGCGCTGGAGAGAAAATACTCAGGGTTGCCATCATTATAAAAATAGAAAAGACGAACATGTTCTAAAAAACGATCAACTATACTGATCACAGTTATATTTTCACTTAGTCCTTCAATTCCAGGTTTTAAACAACATATCCCTCGGACAATTAATTGGATTTTTACCCCTGCTTGGGAAGCTTGATATAGTTCTATAATCATATCAGGGTCGACAAGTGAGTTAACTTTAGCTATCACCCTAGCTGGGTGTCCTTTCCGGGCGTTATCCCTTTCCCGTCGGAGCCTTTTGGTCATATCTTCTCGCATCGAGGTGGGAGAAAGGATAAGATAGTGGAAATCAGTTGGCAGGGCGTATCCTGTTAAAAGATTAAATAGCTGTGTTAGATCCTCTCCAAATTCCTCTTTAGCGGTTAAGAGGCCAAAATCCGCGTATATTCTAGCTGTTTTGTCATTGTAATTTCCTGTTCCCAGGTGACAATACCTAATAATCCGTTCACCTTCCCTTCTTACAATTAGGCATGCCTTGCAATGGGTTTTCAAACCCGGAAGCCCATAGATAACGTGAGCGCCCGCTTCTTCTAGTTGCCGTGCCCACTGTATATTTGCTGCCTCATCAAATCTAGCTTTAAGTTCTAGTAATACAGAAACTTCCTTGCCATGTTCTGCTGCTCGAGTAAGAGCCCTAGTAATAGGCGAATTAGCACTAACCCGATAAAGGGTCATTTTGATAGCTAGTACCTGGGGATCTTCTGCAGCTTCTGAGACCATTCTGACAACAGCATTAAATTGATGATATGGATGATGTAGAAGTATATCCTCTCTCTTAATGGAATCCCAAATAGATGGTGAATCTTCTAATGATATTATGGGTTGTGGAGAAAAGGAATCATCAAGAAGATCTGGGCGGTCTATAGCGTCATAAAATTCAATTAGATCAGAAAAAGCTGTAAATCCTTCAGTAGGATAGAGATCTTCAGAGCCCAGGCCTAGTTCTTCGACTAGTATATCTAGGATTCGTATTGAAAGGTTTGAATCATACTGTAAACGAACAGCCGCTCCATTCCGTCTGTTGCTTATACCTTCCTCGATAACGGTAAGCAGGTCTTCATTACCTTCTTCTTCATAATCTACATCAGCATCTCGTGTAACACGAATGGAAGCACAATTCAACACCTCATAGCCATTATAAAACATATCAAGGTTCATAAGGATTACGTCTTCTAACATGAAGAATGACTGTGTATTTTTTTCGACCGGTAGAGCAAGAAATCTTGGCATGACTGAGGTAGGTAAATGGATGATAGAAAGATTAGTTTGTGGAAATATAGAACGTTGATTTTTACGAATTTCTGCTACCAAGCAAAGTGTACCATTGGCTAGGTAAGGAAAAGGGTGCCCTGGGTCAACTGCTAGGGGTGTTACTACTGGAAGAATAGTTTTACGAAAATATTCATCGATATAGAGTTTCTGGGAAGTGCTAAGCTGATCAGGTTTAAGAATATTGATTCCCTGTTCCGTGAGTTGAGGAAAGATTTCGTTGATAAATAAACCGTGTTGTTCATTTACTAGCTCATGTATTCTGGTTGAAAGCGCCGACATTACTTCCTGTGGTATCATTCCATCCGCATTCTGGGTATATTGAATTTCCGCATCAATTTGCCTTTTTATACCTGCGACCCTAATCATAAAAAATTCATCCAGGTTATTACTAAAAATAGCCAGGAACTTAACACGTTCTAGCAGTGGCACAGTAGGATCAAGGGCTTCTTCCAATACACGGGCATTAAACTCGAGCCAACTCAGTTCCCGATTAAAAAAATGGTCTGATTGTTTGTAATTAGTTATCAGCGGGACTACCGGGGGACGAGGCCTGCATGTAAATCTACGGCCACCTTGCTTTGAAGCAATAGGACGTATTTTTGGAGTTCTGGAGTTATTTCTACGTAAAACAGTCATTGTTTTTGGCTCTATATTTCATTCACTACATAGGCCCTAAAGGAAGGTCGGAAATAATCTAGTTTGCAATTCCAATTTGAATTATAGCTAAGATATTACAAGGTAACGAAAACAGGGATAAACTCCATACTTATCAAGGTGCCTTATGAACCTTTTTGAAAAACTACTAATTTAATTGGAATAAATCTGAACTATGATCATGATAGTTTAATTGTTTTTAGAATCACGACCTTGATTGAGTAACTATAGACAAAATTAATTGATAGATGATTTTTCAAAATTTCACGTTTTTATCATTTTTGCCAAAATATTTGTGTTCTTTAGCAGTTTTGTAACATAATTGTCAAAAAAGGTTCTTATACTATGGTAGTTATTTACTTTAACATTTCTAGATCTGAGTTACCGTTGGTTAATATAAATTTAATGGGACCTATGTGACACCATAAAATATAAGCTAAGTGCCGTTTCGTAAAAATAAGAAATAATATATATTTAGCATAATGATCTAATACAAATTTATTAAAGCGTTAGTCATGAAGATGATTATTGTTTTTTGGAATTAAAGGTGATCTTGGCAAATAATGAATGATAAAATGGAAACAAAGAAGTCAACCAAAGATACCACACAATCGATAATATCAATTGATGATGTTTCATTTTGGTATGGGAATCGTCAAGTGTTGTATAATATCTCTATGGTATTAAAACGACAGTCAATTACGGCGTATATCGGTCCTTCTGGATGTGGTAAGACAACTTTGTTACGACTAATGAATCGTATGAATGATATCATTCCCAGTACCCGTATGACCGGGACAATACGTTTGGAAGGAGAAAACATATATTCTCGATCTATCGACGTCCCGCAATTGCGGAGACGAGTAGGTATGGTTTTAGAAAATCCAAATCCTTTCCCCAAATCTATCTACGAGAATGTCGCCTATGGTCCCCGAATTAAGGGTGAGAGAAATACCGAAGTCCTTGATGCGATTGTGGAACAGTGTCTGCGCCGGGCAGTACTCTGGAACGATGTCCAAAATCATCTTAAGAAAAGTGCTCTTAACCTATCTGCTGGCCAGAAGCAGAGACTTTGTATTGCCCGAGCTATTGCAGTTGCTCCCGAAGTTCTCCTGATGGATGAACCGTGCTCATCATTAGATCCTATTGCGACAGCAAGCATAGAAGAATTAATGCTCGACCTGAAAACTGATTATACAATAGTTATGATTACTCACAATATGCAACAGGCTGCACGAGTATCAGATTTTACTGCCTTCATGCTTGATGGTCAATTGCTAGAAAAAGGTGTGACGAATGATCTTTTTACAACACCTAAAGATCGTCGTACGGAAGATTATATTACAGGTAGGGCTGGATAAAATTTACTAAACTTTCAAGAGAACGATGGAAACTAACCTTCAGAACCAATTAGATACTCTTAAATCTTCCCTTCTTAGCATGGCTGCTCTAGTTGAAGAACAGATAGCAAGAGCTATATCAGCTTTAGTGAATCGTAATATCGAATTGTGTAATAATGTTATTTCTAGTGACCAGCCCATCAATATGATGGAGCTTGAAATAGATGATCAGTGTTTCCGATTACTAGCCCTTCAAAATCCAATAGCTAGTGATCTACGTTTTGTTGCGACAAGTATGAAAATCACTATTGACTTGGAACGAATTGGAGATATTGCAGTCAACATTGCTAAGAAAACTAAAGAACTTATTGAAAAGCCTGATCTAAAACCACTAATTGATATTCCACAGATGGCAGACCTAGCTCAGACGATGGTGACTGATAGTTTAAACGCATTTGTTAGAGGTGATAATCAACTTGCTTTGCAGATCTGTAGCCGTGATAATGAGGTTGATCAATGGCAAGACCAGATATTGGAAGAGCTGCTAGAGTACATGGTGGAGAATCCCTCTTCAGCCCCCCAGGTGTTGCAACTAATTTTCATTTCTCGTAATATTGAACGAATCGCCGACCATGCTACCAACATAGCTGAAGGAGTCGTTTTTTATTCAGAGGGGCGGGTTATCAAACACCATGCAGATGACGGCCTAAATTAGTTATCCATTCGTCAAAAATATCGTGGGCATGTTTAACTGTTTCAACCTGAACTAGTGTGCTGCGTAAACTAGATGCGTTAGGAAAACCTTTGAAGTAGGAGGCAAAGAACTTTCGCATTTCAATAACTCCGACTTTTTCTCCTTTGTAGTCTACCATCATGTCAAGGTGGTTTCTTGCGAGGGTTATTCTTTCAAAAAACGATGGTACTAAATCACCAGAAAAGATATAGGGATTTTCTCGGGCAGCTCGGGCAATCATCACACCTGCACATCCAGTCTGGGACGCCATCCTTTTAGCATCTTGAAAAGTAAATACATCACCGTTTCCAAAAATGGGTACGGGAGAAATGTCAACCGCTCGAGCTATCCATGACCAGTCAGCATTGCCATTAAATTTTTGAGCTACTGTACGGGCGTGAACTGCAACTGCGTGGGCACCTGAGTCAGCAGCTCTTTTTACTACTTCAAGGATACTAATATTATTATTGTCCCATCCAAGCCGTGTTTTTATAATCACTGGAATGGATACAGCTGTGGCAACACTACTGACAGCATTCATCATTCTGTTAATATCTTTAAGAAATGCTGCTCCAGAATCAGAACGTAGTATTTTAGGTACCGAGCAACCAAAATTTATATCCAAAACTTGAGCCCCTTTTTCTTCTAAAACAAGTGCTCCCTGTACCATTCTATCTATATCGTTACCATAAATCTGTGCGGCAAGAAGTGATATACCAGTATCCTGGTAGATATCTGCATCGCAGAAGTTCATCATTTGCAGTGTCTTCGGATTATTATGGAGAATAGCATTACAGTTAATGAACTCAACTCCTACCATTCGGGCTCCCATTTTAGCACAGATCAGACGAAACGGCCAATTACTAATACCTGCCATAGGGGCAAGAGTTAGGATAGGCATCCCTGGACGAAGCGAGGTGATACGATGGGGTCCTATAGCAATTTCATTCATCATAATAACTTAAGCTAAGTTGCAGTATCATTCTCATTCTTAGTTGACAACTTCCCTTCCTTACCTTTAATTTGAAACGTATTCATATTTAACTCAAGATCCTAGCGGTTCGCAAGTCGTTTGTATTTCTATCAGGCGCATAGCCTAATAACTAACTTCTAATTATTTAAAATGAGTTCATTATGCCAGTAACTTTTGTCCCTGAAAAGAAACATTTTTCAGAAGATAAATTTCAAAAGATAAATATTTTTGATACAGAACGCATGTTTTGTGATATTTATTGTTTTGAGCCAGGACAAGAACAAAAGGCACATAGCCATTTTGAAAATGATAAAATTTACTATGTCCTGGAAGGTACTGGGGGAAAATTTGTTGTTGGGGATGAAACGTTTAAAGGTAATCCAGGGACTGCAATATTATGTCCACCCGGTGTAGATCACGGTGTTATTAATACAGGGCAAGATCGACTTGTAGTCCTTGTTTTTATGGCTCCTCACCCTTAACTAAAACTCAAATGACAAAATATACCCAAAAGTATTCAAAATCCGAATATTTTTGTTTTTTATCAATACTATTTTTTTTTGTACAGCTGAGCAGTAGCGTTGCTGCCCAGACAACAGACAGGTTATTACAAGAAAAAAGATTTCTTGAGCTTTTTGAAGTGCGTGGATTTGCTGCTATTTTAGGGTCTAACGAGCCACCCTCCTGGAATGAAAAATCAGCTTTTAAATTATCTGAACAGGTAGATTTTTCCATAGGGATCAATCCTAATGATTGGTTTGGGACGGAGTTTACCTTTATTCATCAATCATCTGATGTGGTTAATAATGAAGTTTCGTTTAACCAAGAAATCGCTGAAGCAACAATATCGGTTATTCCGCCCAGTCGTTCATGGTGGTTGAAAAGTGGTTATCAGCTTCTGCCATTTAGTCTTTATGAGTTGGCAGAAACACCACCAATACATAATATCGGCCTTGAACCTTGGGAGACAGCGGCGGTGGTTTCACCGTTATCTTTTGAATTAGCCTCGAAACGGCATAAAACATTCTTATTAGGTGGTTCTTTGGGGCCATTTTTAGGCACGATATATAGCTACTATGAGGATGGCTTTGGATTTGGAGGAAGTTTAGGTTACCAAAAATTTTTGGAAGGTAGAAAAGAACTAACTGTTAATCTGTCGGTTATTGACAATTTAGATATTTTTGACAGTTTTTCAAGAGGGCTCGAAGAGCAGGAAGAAACAAATATTGAAGTACAAGGAAAATCAGTACCTGGGTGGGCATTAGCAGGAGAATTAAATTTGGGGAAAATAACGTTTTCAGGAGAGTACATCCGCGCTCAGAAGCGTTTTAGTCCAGGGATGATAGATTATGGGGATAGAGGAGCTCTTCCAGTTGGATGGACGTTGGAAGGTCATTATGCCCTATCTCTTCTAGATAGGGCCGCAAATATATCATTAGGTTATCAGGGAACCAGGGAAGCTATTGCTCTCGATTTACCTTATTCAAGGTACCTCATGGTTTTTAATACTTATCTGTGGAAGGATAAATTGTTTGGAACTTTTGAATGGGTCTGGCAGAAAGATTATAAGACTACTTTTTCTGGCACCGGCAAGTCGCAGGAGTTCTATACCTTTCGTATTGGATTAGAACTTTGATGAGACGCCATTGGTTAAGATTTACAGTGTTAGTTTTACGTTTCACTACATATCTCAGATAGATTAGCCATAATTATTATCCCTTTTGAAAATAGAAAGCTGACTCCTACCAAAAGTTCTGATTAATCATTCTGATACTCTTGGCATTATTGTACCACATTTTTTGCAAGTCCGATTTTTTTCAATCTCATAAAATCGATTAATGATGGGAGGTAATTGGGTAACAATATCTTCAAGCTCAAAATTTTCCTGGTAAAGTTTTTCTCCACATTGGTCACAATACCACATAAATCCGTCAATCTCTCCACTCTTTCGTTTAGTTTCAATTACTAGTCCAACAGTACCAGGTGGCCTTTGTGGTGAATGTGGTACACAAGCTGGCAATAGAAAAATTTCTCCTTCCTGAATGGGAATATCTACCGGTTTATCATTTTCGATAATTTTTAGAACAATATCTCCTTCTAATTGATAGAAAAACTCCTCCCCTTCATTATAATGATAATCTTTACGGACATTCGGACCACCAACAACCATAACAATAAAGTCATCTGACTCAGTATAGATGCACTGATTTCCTACAGGTGGTTTGAGCAGGGGTCTGTGCTCATCAATCCATTGCTTAAAGTTGAATGGTTTTATTACCGGCATCGTCCAACCTCCTCAAAAAATTATTTTTAGGCTTAAATTCCTATTTGTCTCAATTTGAAGCAAATTTTAAGAAGAGTTAAAAGGAATTATAGGAACCCAATTGTAGTGAGATTTCGATCAGTTATTACCTCAGGATCATTCAGTTGAAGTTAATCGCTCTTTCACAAGACATTCAGTTTTTACCCAGTCAATATGATCCTCAGAAGTAATATTAGTACATACTTCTTTAAGAATATCATCTTGAATTTCCGCTCGACGCAAAGCCTCAAAGTAGGGTATTCGATGAAATGATACCATAGAATATCTGGGAATGAAAATATCTGGAAATTTTCGTTCCAGTAAAAAGCCTATTTTCTGTCTAAATAGAAAATCTGGGTCGTTTACAAGATCTCGCATTTCAACATAATTATTTAATGCCATATCAGCTATAGCATCGGTATTTTTTTTCCTGTTTTGGCTAAATAATTTAAAAATATGAGTCCAATCTGGCCAATAGGTTTCAATATACTTATCTAGTATGACACAGTCTTCGAAAGCAGAATTCATTCCTTGGCCAAAAAATGGGACTATGGCATGAGCTGCATCGCCAAGTAATATTATTTTGTCCTGGAAATGCCAAGGATAGCACTTTAGAGTTACTAGGGAACCTCTTAGATTTTTAGATAGAAGCGTTTCAAGGTTAGGAATCAAATTCATTACATCAGGAAAGTTTTTAGAAAAAAAAGTGTTTACACCACTCGGAGTAACAAGAGAATCAAAACTATTATTCCCCTCGTGAGGTAGGAACAACGTACATGTAAAACTACCATTCATATTAGGTAGAGCAATCAACATATAATTCCCTCTAGGCCAAATATGAAGAGCATTAGGTGACATCTGAAAAGATTTATCGGGTTTGGATGGAATGGTTAGTTCCTGATAGCCATGATCTAAGTACCATTGGGAGAAATCGAAGCCAGCCACATTCATCATACCATTCCTAACTGCCGACGCGGAACCGTCAACTCCAATAATTCTACTAGTCCTAAGCGAAGTTGTTTTTTTAGATATATTATTTCGAATCTGTAGTGCCCCGGACGGTAAATCTAGACCCGTACATTGGGTATTAAAATGAAAATTAACACCTTGTTCTTTCTCTGCTAAATTCATTAAAGCCATATTCAATTTTTCTCGAGAAATAGAATAAATTACTTCTTCACGCTTTTGACCGTAGGGTTGGAAACTAAGGTCTCCTTCGATGGGGTGTATCATTCGTCCAGACATCGGAATAGCTATGTTTTGAATTTTTTCCCATATGCCAACTTGTTCCAGAGCATGAATGCCTCGGACAGAAATAGCTAGGTTTATAGATCTACCAGGAGCTGATTTGGTGATACGTAGATCAGACCTTTTCTCATAGAGGTCAACACTAAAGCCTCTTCGGGCCAGGAAAATAGCCAGTATAGATCCAGTAGGTCCCGCTCCTACCATCGTAATATTTTCTTTAAATGGCACTGGTTTTTCACCCTTCTCAACTGCTACATGTTGATACAATTTTCAGGTAGAAGTTTTGATGTTTTCTATGATTTTTACACAGTTATATACATCCGAAAATGTATTATAAAGAGGTACGGGAGCAAGGCGTATAACATCAGGTTCACGCCAATCTAACTGTACCCCGTGTCTAGATAAGGTGTTATATATATGACGACCAATTTGGGGAGACCGTATTGATAATTGGCAGCCCCTCTGTTCTGGGTTTTCTGGCGAAATAATAGATATATTACTACCTAATCGGTTTAGAAGTAGGTATTCTAAATAGCCAGTTAATCTTTTACTCTTGGAACGGAGATGGTCCATCCCGATAGAGTCAAAAAGTTCCAAGGAAGCCCTCAATGCCGCAAGAAGAAGGATTGGTTGATTACTAAGTTGCCAACCCTCCGCTCCAGGGATCGGATCAAACTCTGGGAGCATTTGAAATCGTGTAGCTTTTTGGTGCCCCCACCACCCTGAAAACCGAGGTAGGTTTGACTTCGAGCCATGATCAGTGTGGATGAAACATCCACCGACACATCCAGGCCCACCATTAAGATATTTGTAAGAACACCAAACGGCGAAATCTACTTGCCAGTCATGGAGTTGTAATTCGATATTCCCTATAGCATGAGCAAGATCAAAACCAACAACACAGCCTTTTTGGTGTCCAATCTCTGTTATTTTTTTAATAGGAAATACTTGTCCTGTTAGATAATTTACACCGCTGATAAAAACTAGGGCTATAGTATTACCTTCTTTGGCTATCAGTTCCTCTATAGCTTCAGTCTGAATAGTATCTTCACCATTCTTAGGATGGATCTCAATCAGTGTTTCTTCGGGATCAAAACCATGCCAGGCAATTTGAGATTTAATAGCGTATAGGTCTGACGGAAATGCTGACCCTTCAATTAAGATTTTATTTCTTTTTCTTGTGGGTCGGTAAAATGAAATCATCATTAAATGTAAATTTACTGTTAGAGTGTTCATAACTACAACTTCGGTAGGCAAAGCCCCAACAAGACGTCCTATTGGTTTAGCAAGGTTTTTATGATACGAAACCCATGGTTTATTAGCTTCAAAATGAGCATCAACTCCTAGCTTTTTCCAGTTCTGTAGTTCATCATTAATATAGGTCTGCGCTAATTTGGGTTGAAGTCCCAGAGAATGCCCAACGAAGTAAATAGTTTCTTCCCCATTTTTATTTACGGGAATGTGAAAATGTTCTCGATTAGAAGGAAGAGCATCTTTTTTATCAAGTTCAGAGGCATCTGATTGAAAATATAAGTGAGGCTCCATATTATAAATATACCTGTTCTCTAGGAGTTAAAAAATTTTCTAGTCTGGAAATTAACTCACAGTATTGGTTGCTAATATTCTAAGCCTATCGAGAGTATTAAAATAAAGTAGGCTTGGTAGAAGTTCCCTAAAGAATCCTCTATATAGAGGTTATTGAACTAATCTTTATTGGAATGCAGAATAAAGATTAATTCCAAGTTGTCAAGGTTATTGGGTTGGTAAATTACCTAAAGGGGGAGACTTCTACGCACAAGCATTGGAATCAAAGACTCTAGAATTGATAGACATGTAGAATCCCCATTCTTAAGTATTAATGTTTTGAGATCTAACATAAGGTTCTAGATCGATCCCAGGAAATGCCATGGAAATCAATTCTAGGGTCTTTCTAGTATAGTAGGGATTACCAGGTTCTGGCCATCCAAAAAGAGAGCGCACCCGAGGTGTTGTCTGAGTAATAAATGGAAGCATATATTCTCGTTCACCATATATGAAAGGGTTGGAAAATCGAGTCCACCTATCCGAATCATTCCTACACATAGAGAGAGTCCACATTGCTCGTTGTTTACTCATATCCTGAAATCGTTGTGCTGAATGAAGGAGGTAGGATGAATAGAAAAGAACACTGCCCCGAGAACCAATAGCAGGTACAGAATCTTTCGGTTTGATTTTCCGAATATCACGAATATGGCTTACGCTAGCCATATTATCCGCAGCCCACTGGTTAAGGAAAATTTCAGCGACCTGTTTATGAGAGCCAGGTACGAGTAACATTGGAGCACCATCTTCTGTAATATCGTGAAGAAATACAGCGGAGTTGATATAAGCAAATTGGTAAGGGTTTTCCGAGGGCGGGAGGACACAATTGGTATTATGATCTATGTGATAACCACTCCATATATTCTCCGGATACCGTTTATCTACCGGTCCCGTTCTCATGAAAAGATGGGCATTGCAATAGCTTGGAAGGTCTCCCAAAAATAGTTCGTAGAGATCGAGATAATGATCATTTTCAATAATTTTATCGAGGATTAAATCGCCGACTGGAAACTGTGAACGTCCAAGCACATCATTTTGCTTTGTTGTGAAGCCATCCCCCACAGTGATACCATTACTTTTATGATTTTGGGTCAACCATGAATTATAAGGCATTCCATAAAAAATTTCTTCCGTGGCCTGCAGTGCAGCATCCATTTCTTTTTCTCTAAATACATCGGGAACAAGAACAAATCCATCACGTTGAAACTTTTCGAGCATGAGTTTTATAGCTTCCTTTCAAATGAGATAAAGTAAGATATTATGGCTCGTTACAAATCAGATCGTCCCAGGGGGGAGCAATTCCATCTCGCCTACGACTTGAGATATTAGTAGTTTTATCAGATGGGACACCATGAAGCATGATTATATCAAAATAAGGTTCTCTAGTTATCTCTAACAAATTCAACAATCTTAGCTTCATATTTTTCAATCTAGCTAAATCTGAGTTAGCTAGGTTTTTCATCTCGTATGGGTCTTCCCATAAATCGAATAATAATTCGTGCCCAGTTTCATAAAAGGCGTACTTCCATCGGTTCGTAACCAGACCTCGCCAGTCGATATAATCAAAATGGACTCGAGGAGCACCAACCATTTCAAGAAGGACTTCTGATTGGGTCTCACTGGTTTCTCCACGGAGTAATGGGGAAAAATCACTTCCTTGCATGTATTTAGGTACTGGGACACCCGCTATGCCCAGGGTTGTTGGAGCGATATCAACAAGGCTAAAAAGGTCTGATTTAGTATCCTGTGATTTAAGAACCCCTGGACCGTGAAACACCATTGGGATTCTTACAGATTCTTCGTGGGGGTGTCCTTTGTCGGCAATTTGGTTATGGCTTCCCATAAAATCACCATGGTCTGAAAAGTAGATTGTAACGGTATTTTCCTGGAAGATTCGAGAATTATGAATTGAATCCGTAAGACGTCCAATATTCCAATCTAAATTTTCCACCATAGCATAGTAACCGGCCAGCTGTTCTCGGAGATCTTTTTTGTCGCCAAAATTTGGACGGGTCTTTAACATTTTTGGATCTAACCGCATGAAGGACTCTGGCGCTTCAATTGGCCAGTGAGGTGGTTCAACACTAAGAACAAGAAATAATGGTTTAGCCCCGTCATAATTTTGCAGATAATCCATTGCCATATCAGTTAGAATATCTGTCTGAAAACCCTGTATTTTTTGAGGATTGATTTCGTTTTGGGAAAAATAAAAACCTTTGAAATGAGAATTATTCATTTCAAATCCATACCAATCTTGAAATCCGGCACGGTTAAACTCTGGTGTCCGAGATGCCCCTTCAGTGTTGTAATAGTCTTGATCCCGTTTTACCTCTGGAGGGATTTGATCACGGAAAGTACCACAGTGCCATTTACCAAAATAAGCGGTATGATAACCAGCGTCCCGAAGAATTGTAGCAGTGCTTGGTGCTGCAGGTTTGTAAACATCATAAAAGCTTTGTACAGGCCCAGAATGCGCATGTCTCCCAGAGAATATGGTGCCTCTAGAGGGAGTACATACGGGGCAGTTAGCATAGGCCCGATCAAATCGAATGCCATTTACAGCCAAACGATCTATATTGGGGGTGCAAACATTAGGGTCTCCAGCATGGCTGATAGCTGTCCCTGAGTGCTCATCAGATAATATGTAAATAATATTTGGTAGAGACATAGACTATCCTATCCCAAAGTTATTCTTGAGTTGTTTGATTTTTCTTCCAGAAGAAATAGAAGGGCAATCCAACCGCCAAAATTATCAACCCGGTCAATGGACGTGTGAAATCAATTACAAAAGCATTAATCAAAACACCTGCGGATATAATAATAAATAGGATCGGAGTCACAGGATAACCCCAAGTACGATAGGGGCGTGGAAGATTTGGCTCTTTTCGGCGAAGTATTATAAGCCCTATAACAGAAAGTAACAAAAAGACGTAAGTAAAGAACGCTGTAAACCCAATTAATTGGACATAGGTTCCACTTAGAGCAAAAAGTGATGCCCAGATTCCTTGTAAAACAATAGCTGATATTGGTGTTCGAAAGCGGGGATGTACATACTGAAAAATACGAAAGAAAAATCCGTTTTTAGCCATTGCATAATACACCCTTGGGGTAGCCATTATTTGTGCATTGACAGTACCGAAAGAGGTTAGCATAATGAATGCAGAAATAGCCATAGCCCCAGATGAACCTACTAAAATATTCATTGTATCGGCTGCTACTCGTCGAGATTGTTGAAGTTCTTCAAAAGGGAGCACATGAAGATAAACTAGATTTGCGAGAATATAGACCGCCATAACTATTCCAAGACCACCCAAAATAGCACGGGGAATATTATTTTGTGGGTTTTTTACCTCTTCAGAAATAAATGTAATAAAGAACCAACCATTATACGCAAACAACGCGCCGAGCATAGCGAGACTAAAACCACCGATCAGAGAGGCTCCGGTTGTTTCCTGGACTATTGGTGTCCACTCTACAGTCGAACCTTGCCCCAAAACGATGCCGGTTACGATAACAGCAAGAACCGATCCTACTTTGATGAAAGCAAAAATATTCTGAAATAATCCGCCCACTTTAATTCCAAGACAATTAATGAAGGTAAGAAACAAAATACATCCAACAGCTATAAATCGTTCGCTCCATATGTCATCAATTGCAAATAATCCACCCGCGTATCTTGCGAATGCAGATGCCACAGCACCCATTGCTCCCGTCATGGTTATGAACAGTGTAGCCCAGCCAAAAAGGTAAGCAATTATATCTACTCGATAAGCTCTTTTAAGGAAGACATACATTCCACCACTATGGGGAATAGCAGCGCCAAGTTCGGCAAAACATAGAGCACCTGCTGCGGCTAAAATTCCTGCACAAATCCATACCAAAAGACTAAGAGAGGGAGACCCGACAAGAGAAGCAACCGAACTAGGTACCATAAAAATACCCGAACCTATAATGGCTCCTATAATCAATGCCATACCAGTTTTAGCACCAAGAGCTCGTAAAAGTTTAGGTTGTCCCGAGTCTGGGGTTGGTTCAATAATTGTAGATTTTGTGGAAGTCGACATGGAAACTCCTATATGTAACGTAATCAGCCAGCGCGATATTTTAAATCAACCTGTTTTTGGCAGTTTGTGGTGAACAAGAGTCGTAAAGATGTATAGTTTCTTATGTTATTCTTAGAGGTGTGCCACCTCTTTTACTAACCGTTTCCATCACAAGGCAGGTTTCGCTTTATAACTATCAATAACTTACTTAGTACTGAAGCTTTTGTTAAGGTTTATTCTGGTGCGACTATAGGTGCAGCTCTAAGTTCAGTTTTTAACGGGGTAATTCCATTAAAACACATGCCTTGTTCAAACCAAGATTTGGGGGCAGCTTGTCCCCAGAGTGTTTGACGTCGGTTATCATTAAGATCCCATTTTCTAGTGGGATGATCTAGATCGACTGTAACATAATCTCCGGTAAATAATTCTATTCTGTGACCATCGCGGTCGATCAAGTAAAGGAAGAAGGCATTAGAGATGCCATGTCGTCCAGGTCCTCTTTCAAAGGCATCATGGTGTTCGGAACTAGCTAAACGATCACAGAAATGAATGATATCCATAGCAGTAGGAACATAAACCCCAATGTGGTGGAGACGAGGCCCCAAACCATTAGTAAACGCTATATCATGCACGCCACCCCTGCGTTGGATCCACGAAGCCCACAAGTCAGAGTTGTCGTCGGAAGAATCTGTCATCGTAACTTCTGTTGGTCTAAATCCTAAAGATTCAACATAGAACGATGTCATAGCGTTAACATTGTTTGAAAAAAGGTTAAAATGGTCAATCCGTTGAATATGAGCCCCCCGGTACCGGTCATATTGCTGTAATAAAAGCTCTCGATGTTCCATTTCACAGTAAAATTCTAAAGGTATATCAAAAGGATCTGAAACATGTAAGGTTCGACCTTGAGCATATTTTTCGACAAATAAAGTTTTGCATCCAATGGAATTGTAAAAAGCTGCAGCTTGATCCAAGTCAGATTCTTCAGCGACCTTGAATGCTAGGCGGAAAACAACGGGTTTGTTCGCCTTGGTTAGAATGAGCGAGTGATGATTTCGTTCCTCCATTCCACGGAGATAAATTGTTTCACCAAAATCATCTTCACAAACATAACCGAGAAGATTTATATAAAAATCTCGTGCATAATCAAGATCTGTAACACCCCATTCTGCGTGACTGCATCTAGTGATATTAAATGGTGGTGAAAGATTTGCTTTTGGAATAGACACTATAATCCTCTCTGAGAGTTCCATGGAAATAAACTAAAGCAACGTAAACAAAAATATTATCTATGGGGTAGACGGGATACTATTCCCCTAATTTGGGTACGGAATGTTTTCCAAGAGCAATATCAATATTCTTAGTTTCCATATAGAAGTCGAAGCTGTAGTCGCCACCATCCCTGCCAATGCCACTAGCTTTCATGCCACCAAATGGTGTGGGAAGATGACGGACATTCTCAGAATTAATCCATATCATACCTGCGTCGAGCTGATGCGCAATATTATGAGCACGGGTAAGATTATTTGTCCAGAGGTAGGCTGCCAGTCCAAAATCAACATCGTTAGCTATCCCTACAGCTTCCTCTTCAGTGTCAAATGGTATCACTGTTAAGAATGGCCCAAAAATTTCTTCTCTGGATATCCTCATAGTGGGAGAGGCGTCCCCAAAAAGGGTAGCTTCGAAATAGTTCCCATTTAGTTTTTGGTTTGGACATCTACCTCCAGCTAGTAAAGTGGCACCCTCCTTAATTCCTGTTGAGACATACCCTGCAACTTTATCGAGATGGCAGGGATGTATCAACGGGCCTAATTCTGTAGCTGGATTAAATGGATTTCCAATTTTGATATTTTTAACCCGTTGAATCAGACGATTAATAAAAGATTTATAAATTTTCCGATCCACTAATAGTCGACTACCCGAGGTACATCGCTCGCCATTAAGACTATATATCATAAAAATACTAGCGTCCAACGCCCGGTCTAAATCTGCATCGGCAAAGATAATAACAGGGTTTTTGCCTCCTAACTCAAAATGTAATCTTTTTAGGGTTTCTGCCCCCTGTTTCATTATGATACGGCCGGTTTCTGAGCCTCCCACAAAACCAACTGCTTTAATCCCCGGATGTTCGGTCAAAAACCTCCCAGTAGTTTCACCAAATCCGTTAACTAGATTAACCACCCCAGGTGGTATGCCAGCTTCGTGTATTAATTCAGCCAGTCTAACGGCAGTGATAGGGCTCCATTCTGCAGGTTTGTGTACCACACTACACCCAGCAGCTAAAGCGGGGGCTATCTTCCAGGTACTAAGCATAAAAGGAGTATTCCATGGAGTTATTATACCCACTGGTCCTATCGGTTGGCGAAGTGTATAGTTAAGGTGTCCAGCCGACGGAAGTGTAAGGCCATCTTGGGCACTTAAGGCAAGGTCACCAAAAAACCGGAAATTTTCAGCGGCACGGGTTGCTGCTTTAGACATAAACCGGATAGGTTGGCCGGTATCATAAGTTTCAAGTAAAGCTATTTCTTCTCCATTTTTTTCGATCAGATCGGCAACACGGTGCAGGAGAGTTTTTCGTTCTAGACCAGATGTATCGCGCCAGGATTGAAATGAAAGCTGTGCAGCCCTAACCGCTATTTCAATCTCTTCTCTTCCACCATTCGCAACAGTACAAAGTGAAGTATTATTGATAGGGGTTTTGACATCGAAAGTTTCTCCACTTGCCGACGAAACCAATGAACCATTGATAAAATGGCTAATTCCCCTTTCACGGTACCTAGTTATGTATTCGTCTGCCCGTTTCTGGCTTGGATGCTCTTTTTCTTGGAAGGCTATAATGTTCACTCCTTGAGGCATGAGACTACTTCATTTTCTAATGTTCCAAGTCCATCTATTTCGAGGCGTAGATGATCACCTGGATGGATATGTGAGATTCCTTCAGGGGTTCCAGACCAAATCATATCCCCCGGATTAAGAGTCATATAAGCTGTAATGTACTCTATCAGTTGGGCAATACTGTGCCGTAAATTACCAGACCAGCCTTCCTGTCGAAGCTCGCCATTAACAAATGTACGTAGCTTTACATCTGCCGGATCAATCTCGTCTGCAGTTGTAAGAAAAGGGCCAAGAGGACCAAAGGTATCAAACCCCTTTGCTTTGATAGGAGGTCTGAAGTAGTTACTCACAAAATCTCGAATTGTTAAGTCGTTCCCGATAGTATATCCTCTAACAAATTTTAGCGCATCGTCAGCTTTAACATTTCGGGCGGGTAAGCCTATAACAGCTACTAATTCACATTCATAGTGGAGATAGTCAAATTCAGGAGGAGCAATTATTTTAGCTCGGTGGCCAATGAAAGTCTGGGGCATCTTATTAAAAAGAATAGGTTCTTCTGGTATGTCCAATTTCAGTTCTTTAGCATGTTCTGTGTAGCCTAGAGCAACTCCTATGGCTTTAGCCGTGTGATCAATTGGAGGCAGAAACATTACTTCTTTAGGATCGTATGCTACTGTTCCCACCAGAAGATTCCCATTTTCGTATAAAGCTTCATGTACCTGGCCATTATAGGCAAATCTTGCTGTTTTCATATAGCCTCTTAAGTTTCGTACCACCTATTAACATTGTCTTCTAAATATTCTGGTTTGGGGAAACAATCTTCCATTGTTTTAATTGCTTTTTTAACCTCTGACTCGGTTGGGACAATATCTTTTTGTCCCACAGCTAGCTCGTAAACCGATTGATCTTTAGTATCTAGTCGTAAATCTATGTCTATTCTTCCAGTCGGTCGGTGCTTAAGTAAAATCGAGAAAGTATTGTGGTAAACATTAGGATCGTAAGCTCTAATCACTCTATTTACATCTTTTTTCTTTAATATTTCAAATCGATGAGCTACATCAACAAGGTCTTTCCAGAGTTCGTACATTATTTTAGGTTGAGCATCTCCTTTTTCCCGTTCGTGTAATGGTTTTTTACTTCTTTCTTCGCGCTGCTTTTCTATCGACCTCCTAACCTCTTGTGAGGGTACAGGAATCCCAAAAAAAGTCAAGTTGCAGTCACCAAGTATCGATTCCGCAGAATCTACTTCTTTACGAATTAGTTCGACCAGTCTATTCCCAACAATAGGTACTTCCCCAATCAGAATATCTTTTTCCCCCTGATGACTTTGAGCCCAATTCCCGATAGCTACCCTACTCCAAATCCCCACTGCTTTGCGTATTCCTGGATGTGTTATTCCTTGTCTTTCGGGATAATATTTTTTTACTCGGGGATTTGTTGAGAATGGTAATCGACAGACATCCCATTGTAAAAGGTGAGGTCTCCTACCAAAACCGTGAGCTAAAATAGCTAATTGCTGAAGCAATAGACTTTTTCCTGTTCCCGGAAGTCCAGCAAGGAAAATCATTTTTCGGCTTTTAGCCAAAGAATTAAGTGTTTCAAATAGTTTACAGTCTTTTGGAACTATAGACATAAATTAACCATTCAACATTGTTATGATGGAGTTCTTTTTATTTTATCCTCGCACTTGGGAACCTCGTTTAAATTGGTCTATATCTGGCATTTCACCAACAGGGACTTCTATAATAGTCGGCCCATTCTCACCTAATCCTTCTCTAATTCGTTCACCTAGTTCTTTAGGAGTATTAGCTCTCAACCCTTTTGCACCAAAAGATTCAGCTAGTTTGACAAAATCTGGATTTATCAGTTCTGAAGCAATTATTCTGTTGTCATACGCATTCTTTTGCATTCGCTTAACATTACCATAAGCGTTATCGTTAAAGACGACAGTAACTAAGCCAATTCGGTGTTGGACTGCCGTAGCTAATTCTTGGATACCAAACATAAAACCACCATCTCCAGCGATAGAAATAACTGCTTTGTCAGGGTGAGCTACTTTGACTCCCAAAGCTGTTGGGAAGCCCCATCCCAGAGTGCCTTGGTAACCTGTAGAAATAAATGTAAAGGGTTTGTAGACGGGCATCACTTGCCTACTTGCATAGCCAACCTGGGTCAGTTCCTCTATAAATATCCCATCCTCTCCTAGTTCTTCCCGTATAACATTTAAAAAAGATATCTGAGGTTCCAAACACGCAAGCATATTAGCAGTTTCTTTTTTTAATTTTAACATCTCCGCTTTTCGAGATTGTCTTTTCTGATTATGTCTATCGACAAGAGAAACTAACAACGGGACAGCATCTTCAGTCCGAGCGGTGATTGGTATATTAGGTGGAGCTATTCGGTCATGAGCCAATGGATCTACATCAATTCGGATGATCGTTAAGTTGTTGTCTACACCCCAATTAACCTGAGGAATCTCTAGCCGGGTGCCCAACGCCAGGGCAACATCAACTTTCGGCCAGAGTTTTCGTCCCGCTGGATTTGGATGGCTGAGGTAATGTCGGCTATCTAAAACCCCTCGTCCAGTTCTATAACTGATCACTGGTGCTTGGAGTAATTCCGCAAGTTGTCGAACATCTTCACTAACCTTCATAGCTCCTCGGCCAACAAAAATCATCGGGTTTTTGCTCTTTCCAAGAATCTTAGCGGCCTCTTCGATCATTCCTTGATCGACTGAGGGAACATATATTGGCAGGGGGCCAGGGAAATCATTTATCTCGTCTTGAGATTCAAGAATATCCCACGGACATTCGATTCCTACAGGTTGTGGCCGGTCTGAATTTAGCCGACGGATAGCTTCAGCAGTTATAGCCGGAGCTTCGGTTGGTCTATTGATACGGGTAGACCATTTTGTCAGGGTTCTTAGCAGACCTAATTGGTCATTAATTTCATGCAACTGACCAACACGCTGTCCAATAAACTTAGATGGTATTTCACCGGTTAAGCATAGAACCTTTGCATTAGTAGCGTACGCAGTTGATAAGGCAGCCGTACTGTTTAGAAAACCGGGGCCAGGTACTACATTAAAAACTCCTGGGAGGTCTGTAGACAAGGAGTATCCAAGGGCCATGTATGAGGCACCTTGTTCATGTCGGGTATGAATAGTTTTGATAGCATTCCGATGGTCGTACAATGCATTATAGAGAGTATCATTCTGTATTCCCGGTAGACCAAAAATAGTGTCTACTCCGTGAGAAATAAGAGTTCTAGTAATGGCTTCTGCGGTGGTTATTTTATTCATTGGTTAATAACTAAACAAAGTTAGCTAGTTAATTTAATTACAGATCTATTCTATATAATGGTTCCAATCCAAGTGCAATTCTGTCCGTATTTTCGGAGGCCGTGATGGCCCGGCGTCTAGCGGTGCCATCGGTAACTCCGGCGACGTGTGGTGTAGCAATGACATTAGATAGCCGGTATACAGGAAGTGATGGATCAGGTGGTTCTTGAGCAAAAACATCCAGACCAGCGCCACCAATCTTTTGATCCACTAGGGTTCTGTAGAGAGCTTTCTCATCTACAAGGGCCCCTCGCGCAACGTTAATAATACTCGCGGTTGGTTTCATCAGATTCAGACGTCGAGCATTAATTATATGGCGGGTATCATCATTTAGATGTAGATGAAGAGAAAGAAAATCACTTTCTGCTACAACTTGGTCAAGGTCATCTGGTTTTCCCATAAAAGTTGGTTGGATCTCTTGGATTATTTCAGAATCTATTGTACGGACATCAATTCCCATTATCTTCATCCCAAAGGCTTTAGCCCTTCGAGCTAAAGCTTGTCCACTAGCACCAAAACCAATTACCCCTAATGTTTGGTTTTCTAACTCAAAACCGAGAGGAGTATATAACAGTCCCTTTTTAAAATTTTTTGCCGATTCTTGAAAATTCCGGGTCAGCATTAGAATAAACATCATAGCTGTTTCTGCAAGAGCAACATCACTAAATTGGCCTGGAGTATTAGCTGTTGGAATTCCCTTTGACTTTATATAATTTAGGTCAAAATGGTCGAAACCCGTCCCCAAAATTTGCCATAATTTACAATCTATGGCAGCATCCATCATTTCTCTAGTTCCAACACTGCCGCCATGGTCAATAACAACGTCTACTCCTTTAAACTGGGGAGTTAGGCTTTGGTTCTCATCCAAAACTTTTAGGTTATGGCGGTGCCCAATTTCGTTTCTAATATTTTCACACCATGGAATGTCTAAGGACCTTATTGGCAATAGAAGAACATTTAATTTTTTCATGAGGGCTATTACCTTTTTAACTACCAGCTTATAGATTTACTGGTGTGGTTTCCTGTACATCAGTCCGGAAGACCCAAGTGCCTTCCTTAACATAGTGCACAGCAAATGCTAGACGAGGTCTTGATTTAGACCAGTTTGCATAGGATCCGTGAACGGTCTTGCTTGTGAAAAATACACCACTACCGGAAGGCACTGTTAGATGGAGGAGATCTTCTTTGTCTATACCCACAACACCAAAAGAATATAACTTCTCTTTCCATTTTTCCCCATTACGGGATCCCATTTCGTATTCAACTTCCCAACTAACATGTTCAGGGTCTGTATTAAGTGTTGTCTCTCTAAGATTGTCTTTGTGACTTCCAGGAACCACACACAGTCCACCATTCTCAGAGTCAGTATCGTTCAGAGCAATCCAGCAAGCTAACAGCGTGTCAGGTTCATTGGGTAGATAATGCGAGTCTTGATGAAGTGAGATACCTGGATCTCCCCTTTCTTGATTAGGGGTTGCTGGTTTTTTGGGAAGATACATGGTTTGTACTATTCGGGGGAGGCCACCCAGAAGCTGTCTAGCAATTCCTGCGATATTAGGATGGTTGGCAAGGTTATGCCAATAAGGATCTGACAGGTGAGTACGTAAGCCTTGTCTTAGGTCCTGTGTTGCGGGATCTTCTTCGTGTTGTAAAAATGTTTCAATCTCTTTTTGAGTAACTAAGTCCGGAACAATGAGAAACCCATTTCGTTCAAATTTTGCTAACTGTGCCGACTGAAGTTGTATTGGTAGCATAATCTAAGTGCTTTCCTCGAGTGGAGGATTTAAACATCAAAAGGTTAAGACCATAAAGCAGTTTTGTTATGGGTTTAAAAACATCCTAAAACAAAAGAAAGTGTACCATAGTTCTGTTCTCTGGTCAAGAAGTATGTCTACTAATTTTAACCCCTACAATTGGTTAAGCAACATCAGTTCCCCGGGGAAAGGGTGTAAGTAAGTTTGATCTTGGAGATAGGTAATGTTAAATTCCCTGACAAAATGACGTAGCATTACCACAGGAACTATCAGGGGCAATGAACCTTCATTGTATTTCTGAATCATGCGGTTCAGTTCCTGCCTAGTAGTACTATTAAGCTTATTTGATATATAGCCTGCCATATGTTGAAGAACGTTGGTATGATTCTTTCTTGCCGGGGATCTTTTCATGACTTTAGTGAATTCCTGGAGATAAGCATCGGCTAGTTCTTCAGTTGTGTTATAAAACTCGGGCCTTGCGAGTAAGCGACCTAGTCGGCGAGTACCTACTTGACTATGGGCCATTAGGAGATATTTATATGATCGATGGTAGTCCATAAGAGATTTGCGAGTCAGTTCTGTTTCAATCAGCTGCAACCAACGATAGTAAGCAAAAACTCGGGTTATGAAGTTTTCACGAAAACGAGGATTTTGTAAACGTATATCTTCTTCTATTGGCAGATAAGGAAAAGCTTTGATTAACCGGTTAGCATATATTCCACGCCCCTTTCGAAGAGTGATGGTTTTAGGTTGAATGATCGGGACCTGGACCATACCACAAGTTGGGGAACGACTTTTAAGAATATATCCACTAAGTTTAGCCCGTTCAAGAGTTCTAATACGTTGTTCAGCAAATTTATCTACAACTTCAGTATAATCTACGCCGTCCTTTGTCAGAACTAAAATGTCATCTCCAAGTTGGGTCAGTTGGATTGGTTTCCTTGGTATCCCCATGCCTGATTCAGCTTCGGGACAAACAGGCACCCATTCCACAAATCTACTCACAACATCTGTGAGATAATCATTTCGTTTATGTCCACCGTCGTAACGAACTCTTTCGCCAAGCAAACACGAAGAAATTCCTATTCGCACTGGTAATTCAGTTTTCTGGATATCCATTATAAAAATCCCATTACCATTTTGTGATTGCTCCAAGTAACAGTTTTTGTTCATTTGTTCCGGTTTTTCGAAGTCTAGTTGCAATAGGACCATCAAAGGGTTCCCGGGATTTCATCCAGGCATTTTGATAGCACATTAGGCAGGTTCGACGATTCTGTTCAGATTGGTTGCCACCTCCCCTATGAAACAGCCAACCGTCAAACATAATTGCCTGTCCTGGTGAAGCAAGAACAAATTTTTCATCTGGAAAACTGCTATGGTTTTTGGGAGGTCTAAAGGGAGCCCGATGGCTACCGGGTAAAATTACTATAGGGCCGTTCTTCGTAGTTAACTGATCCAAGTAATAACCGCAGTTAATTTGCCCTGGTTCATTACCGTAAGGTGGAGGTTCTGGGTCCTTAGGCCATGGAAGATCTCGATGCCAACTTTGGTCAGGCTCACCGGGTTTTGTAACCCTTCCCGTTGCACTATGTAATTGGATACAGTTCCCCAAGATAGCTTTCATTCGAGATATAATCGGAGGATTATCAAGAAGAAAAGTGAATCTATTGTCTTCTTCAAGGAGTTGATGGATGAATGAGTGGCCAAGTCGATCGAAAGAATTATCGAGGGCATCTCGGAGGTCTTTAATTTGATCAGATGTTAATGCATTCTCCACAACGAGATAGCCCCACTTTAGGAAAAAAGAAACCTCGCGTTCGATTTCTGGAGTCAAATCAGGATTCATCCGTGACCCCACAATTTCAGAGTTATAATCCATGTTGTTATCCCAATAAAGTGGGGTTTTAGAAAAATAGCGGTTTTCAGAAAAAATCTCGGTCATCGATCGTGGCTTGCAGTGCAACTTCTTCGTCTAATGTAACCCCTAATCCAGGTTTCATAGGCAGATCAATATATCCATTGGAAATAAGATTCTTTTCCAATGTTAAGTTATTCCAAAGTGCGTTGTCAAGATGATGGAACTCAAGTACTTGAAAATTAGGTACTGCAGCACATAGGTGGCAGACAGCAACCGTTCCAATTGGGCCACAGATATTGTGCGGAGAGATAGGTATGTAGTACATATCGGCAAGATCAGCAATTTTTCTACCTTCAAGCAATCCACCTGCCTTCGCGTGGTCTGGTGAAATAATATCAGCTGCCTGAGCTTCAATAAGGTCCCTAAATCCATGACGTGTGTATAGGTTTTCCCCAGTGCAAATAGGAACCCGCGTACCCTGGGTAACTTTAGCCATTGCCTCAATATTTTCTGGCGGTACTGGATCCTCTAACCACATCAAGTTTATATCTTCGCAGGCATAGGCAACTTTAAGGATATCTACAGGAGCGTAATTCCAATGGGCATCTATAAGCAAATCGGTATTGGGGTCCAGAGATTCTCGAATTGCAGTAATAACATCGACAAAATACGCCACATCGTTATTACTTATAGTTCGATTATACTGGTCACGTTGAGTGGGTTGAGGATCAATATCAAACTTAATAGCATCAAATCCTCTTGCCTCGGTTGCTTTAGCCTTCTCAGCATAAGCCTCTGGTGTTTCTTCTTCTCCAGCATGGCAGTCGTTGTAAACACGAATTTGATCCCTAAATTTACCTCCAAGTAATTGCCAAATTGGAATTCCAAAAGCTTGTCCTGTAATATCCCACAGTGCCATTTCGATCCCACTGATGGCGCTCATAACAGCTCCTTGGTAGAAGCCCGATGCTGACATACTGGACATCATATCATGAAAAAGTTTATCCACATTTCTTGGATCCTGTCCGAGAAGAGCTCGTTCAACCAGTCTCGGATCGGTAGCAATCTGATGGACACCTGCACCGTGATAGGCCTCCCCGATGCCAACCAACCCTTCGTCAGTTTTTACTTTAATCAAAACCCATGGCATAGGTTTTAGTAATGCAGCTCCCACGTGTGTGATTTTCATTGCAACCCCTTAATATTTTTTTCCATTCTTGTTAAAGTATCTCTGACATTTAGAAAGGGAGTAGATTGTTCCAAATAAATATCTAGTAATTGATTTGGTGTGCATTCGGATGTATCTATGTCAATTTTATGTTTTATCCATGATTGGTTGACTTCATCTTTGAACCGTTCTAAGATAATAGGGACGTCCTCTGACAAAACTAACTGATGAGGATGGGGGTTTGTTTTCATACGCTTTCTAATTACTTCTGGTCGAGCATGGAGATGGACGAGTATTGTGTCGTGAGGCATATCCGGTTCGTATTCTCGTACACCAATTTCTATTCCAGGATAATAATACTTAGGTCCATATACCATTTCTTCTATATGAAAACCCCCAAGCAAAATATGATCAAATTTGTGCATTAGACGGATATGGTAGACAATTTGAAATCGTTGGAATCGTTCTTTGATAGCAGGAAGCATGTTAATGAACCCTTGTTGCTCTACTTTATCAAGGTGAAATGCATCAGGTATAGTGAAATGATCATCAAGATGGTGGCTAATACCACGTTCATTGCCCCAGGAGTATAAATTGTTTATTAGGGTTGTTACCCCCGAGTATTCGCACCCTACTACAATTAACCGCATAAATGATCCTTTCTAGAATTAAAACTTATTTTAATTCTTCAAAGCTTTGGCAGTAATTTTCTATAGCGTCATAATCAATTAGACAGCCCAAACCAGGTTTCATAGGGGTGGTTACAGAGCCATTAGTAAATTGGATTGGTTCAACAATTAAATCATCTTCTCGGGTCCAACTACCTACAAAATCAGAAGCCATCGTGCAGTTTGGTGCAGCCGCAGCCGCGTGTATGTAAGCAGTTTCGGCAATTCCTAGGTCGTTTCCTGAACCGTGCCAACATGGAAGCCCAGCTGATGCAGCTGTAGCTGCACTTTGCTGGAAACCAAAGATACTGCCCCCCAGATTAACACAGTCGACCACACCTTTCCCGGCATCTGCTTGCAAAGCTCTCATTACCCCTGGTCCATCTCCCAAATGCATAGCTAGGGGGAAAGGAATAGATTGATGGATTTGTTCATAACCTTCAATATCTGTTTTGGGAATAGGGTCTTCGAAAACCTCTATATTTCCTAAAGGTTCCAGCTGTTCAGCTAGATTAATAGCCTGTTCGGCGGTATAAAAACGTTCATTAGGATCAACAGTAACTTTAAAATCCGGGCCAGCTACTTCCCGCATAGCTTCTAGTCTATCATACATGGGTTCCTCTAATCGGCATTTAATTTTTACACCAGTAAAACCATTTTTTAAAGCTCTTTCTACCGCTTTTTGGCCATCAGCAGGCGTTTGATGCCCCATCCAGTAATCAGCCCGTATACGATTACGGACTGCTCCTCCTAAAAGGGCGTGTACTGGTAATTTCCGAACATGGCCAACTAGATCCAGTACCGCCATTTCGTATGTATCGTAAGCAGGTCCTAACCCTATAGGATCAAGTTTTTCTAACTTGTTTTCTGGGTCCTTAAAAAAGTTATAGATATCTTGAAGGATTAGAGTTTCTGGATTCTTTCCAATTAGTAGCTTAGCACCTTCTCTAATCTCACTAATCGATAAACCACGCCAGCTTTCACCAATACCATTATATTCAGTGTTAGTATTTAATCTTATAATATGTTTTGGAATCATATCCCAATCTGTTGAAGCTACATATTCTGGACTATGTACTCTACCTGGGATTGTAGGTACTATAACTGTCCAAACTGATACTGAGGTGATTTTCATATTGATATCTCCAAGCCCAATTAAAATTTTATGCTAACGCCAACTTGCTACAAAACTTTCCAAAGTTAGGTTGGATGGCATTTCCTCAAAGAGATACTCCATGGGACCTGACTGGAATCCTGGAACATACTGTTCAAAATCAGATTTCAATTCACTATCTATAAAACCAAAGCGTTGCCACAAAACCAATAGTTCATTTTTCGTAAACCTTGGTTTTAGATCTTCATCATGAGAGATATCGCTACCATAATATAATCTATGAGGGTGGGTATTAAATTTCATTTTGTAGACAATCTTAGATAGAAGAATAACACTTACTATACGACCGGTTTTACCAGGATGTAGTCTGGCCAAATTTTCATAAAAAGTATCCTCATTCCGTGCAATAACTGCACGAAAGATGGTTTCTATAAGGTTAGTCTCTCTGTCATAGTAATCTTTGATATTTTTGAATACATTTTGTTCTTTAGGTGACAGACAGGTGGTAAATTTAAGATCCCGAAATGTTCGGTTAACATAAGGAAAGATAGGGCCTCCATATGATCGATATCCTAAATGGATAGTACGCCGCAAACGGGAACTATAATTACTCCCCCAGTGAAGTATAGTATTAGTGTAGACAACACCATCACCAGCTTTCAGATTGACCTTGATTCCTCCAGATAATGGTTTCTTAGGGTCAGATTTCAGTTGATGGTTTTCTTTTTCAGAATTTATCCGACGATGGCTTTTGGGAACAACCCAAAGTACATCGTCGTCGTAAAGAGGTATATTCCACTGGAGGTAACCTGGAGCATTGTTTAACAGATCGTTTTGTAGGCAACTTAATGGAGCTTGGTCAATTGGATGTATGTCTCGATGCCAAGCTGCGGGGCCACGATCATTTGTAGGGTTGCACATTAACATGAACCCAGTATGACCAGCAGTTTCAGCTGCCATTATTTGACGGCTGGCCTCCATGGTATTCTCGTGAAGGCAGAACCTTATAGTATTAGCTGTAGAGCTGTTTACAAGATCTTGAAAATTGAGTCTCGGTTGATCGCTTAATTCCCATTGGCCCCCCGGTGGTTCGGACGGGGTCCTAATTTGTGCCCAAATTTCTTTTTGACGTTCTACCATATCTTCAAAACTAGTCCTTAAGGATCTGAGTTGATCAGAAGGAACTATGTTTCGAAATATGATAAATCCATCTTCGATTAGCTGTTTAGATTCAAATTTCATGTTAAGGTTACCAATAATAAATCCGATGCAGAACGATGTCTGCACGGTAAAACCGGGTCGACTTTAATTTACATCCAGTTATAGTAATGTCAAGGGTGACAATGCGTAATAATTTTGGTATGAATAAGGGGAATTTCCTGATTATTTAGATGCTGACTTGCCTAATATTTCTCAAGAATTTAAATTGGTATAAAAAATTAACAGCTAAGTAAACTATTAACAATAAGTTCACCTCTCCGAGGAGTTTTCATGGATGCACCAAATGATTGGTCTCCCTTTGTCCTATTGTTAGTTGATATTCAAGAGGACTTCTGGTCTTCAGAGCATAAAAAAAATTTTCCCAATTTTACATCGAATATATCTAAGTTATTAAATTTCAGTCGGCAAGCAGGGTTAGATATAGTTCATGTGCGGGCTGAGTTTGAACCAGATAGGAGCAATTGGATAAAACCGTACCGTCTGAAGGGAAAAATTCCTTGTTTGCGAGGGACTTCCGGGGCATCAGTATTATCCTGTGCGACTGAAAAAAATGGTGAGCCCATAATATACAAACATTCGTTTGATGCTTTCTTTAAGCATCAACTTTTAAAACTTTTAGTTTTTAGGAACAAATCTTTTATCTTGCTTGCAGGGTTACAAACATCGGTTTGTATCCTTTTTACCGCTGCTTCAGCGGTCCAGAGAGGTTTCTCAGTTGCTGTTATTGAAGACTGTTGTGCAGACCATCCTTCAAAACACGAAGCCACAATTACGGGATATCCATTTATATTTGAGAGAACTCTTGTCGAGAGGCTTAATTATGATAACGAACGTTGGCTAGAGATGTTGGAAAACATGGGGTAGTTCATATGAGGGAAATCTAGTAGAGGCATATTCTTTTGGGCAAGAGGTAACCCTCACTGTAATATTGATCTATAACAAACCATATTGAAGACCTAATCAATAGAAGATTAGATTTTACAGATTTGTATCGAGCCTAAAGCTTAGTAAGATATAGCTAAAATAAAAATGATTAACTCATTGTAACCAGAAAAGAGGTCTAATTTGGAACGGCTCAAAAAAAAGATTCGAAATATACCCGATTTCCCTATTCCTGGTATCAATTTCAAGGATGTAACGACATTAATTAAAGATGCTGATGCCTTTCGTTCAGCTATAGAGAGTTTTGTTCAGGAATATGCTGAAAAGCAAATTGATTATGTTATTGGTATCGAAGCTAGAGGTTTCATTTTAGGCCCGGTGTTGGCTAATCTGATGGGTAAGGGCTTTATTCCAGTGCGAAAGGCTGGTAAATTACCATCAAAGACACGACAGGTGAAATTTGGATTAGAATATGGCACCGACGTCCTCGAAGTTCATATAGACGCCCTACAACCGGGTGACCGTGTTGTAATTTTGGATGATCTCTTAGCAACAGGAGGAACAGCAGCTGCAGCATGCCAGTTAGTAGAAGAGGCAGGATCAATAGTGGTTGGAGTCGGTTTCCTAATCGAGTTAACTTTTCTTGAAGGTAGAAAAAAACTTGGAGCACGAGAAGTGTTCTCGCTCTTAAAATACGATTCCTAAACTGAACATTATCTATTTTTCTAATAAAACATCAAAGGCAAGAAATTATTTCTTCTCTGTGGGGTTTATACTTGTCCCCGCAACCACTCTGGGGAAGTCTGCTATCAACACATTTTAGGCAAAATATCTGTTTTCTATTTCATTAATGATATGTTGAGGAGAAAGATCTTCCAGGCAGGCTTGGGTGCCGAAGCGGCAGACCCTATCTCCATGCAGACTGCAGGGGCTGCATGGTAAATTGAGTGAAACCATAGTGTCTTGTGGTCCAAGAGGAGCAAAGCCCAGTTGAGGATGAGTACTTCCAAAAATTCCTAATGCCGGAGTGCCGACGGCTGTTGCAATATGCATAGGACCAGAGTCATTACTGATTAGGATCCGACATTGTTTTATAGCTGCTGCTAGTTGCATTAGATTTGTCCTTCCGAACCAATTTAAGGCTGATGTTTTCATGGCACTGACAACTTTTTTAGTCACAATACTATCGTCGGCCCCTCCCAACAGCAAAATGGTCATGCCATGCACCTCGACTAGATAGTCAGCAACAATCGCAAAATAATCAGGGCGCCAGCGTTTTGTACTATGAGAAGCACTCGGCGCTATCCCGACTATGGAGCTCTCTGGCTTTATTCCAGCTTTAGTCAACGAATTCATTATTTCTATTGATATGGATTTTTTCACAATCAATTGTGGCAAGCGATCTATCTCACTTAAATAGGTTTTGGCTATGGGTAAAATTTCTCCATCACCAAGTTTGTTGATAATATCTAGGTATCTATCAACAGTATGATTAATTTCCCAAGAACGTTTATTCCGGTTAGACGCAATCAGTGCGATTCGAGTAACTCTTTGTTTGTTATAACGAACCACTTGGTTCCCATTGGTAAGTAGAGTTACTAGTCTACTCCGAATACTTCCGTGTAGGTCTACAACTAAATCATAGGATTTTCGACGTAAACGAGCAGACAGTGCCCAAATTCCATTTGGGATTTCGAAAGATACTACATGATCAACTCCGGGAAGAGCTTGGGCAAGGGGAGCATATTCAGTTTTAGTGAGATAGTCCAGTTCGGCCTTTGGATAAATTTTCCGTAAATGTCTTGTTACTGGGGATGTTAAGACGATATCACCAATAGAACTAAACCGAATAATCAGAATGCGAAATGTTTTTTCCTGCTTTTTCATAAAGATATCCCTACAGAAAAACCAATTATTCCAGCTATGCTTTAAGTCGCTCCTCCACGGCCTTTTCAACCATTTCGACAGAAATATCCGATAAATCGCAGAGGGGACCACACTCACAAGTTGGACATTCCCCATTTGGAGGCAATACAATTTTATCTTGGCTACCTAGGGGGCGCCACCGCTGAGGAGATCGAGCTGGGAGTGGACAGAAGATGGATACCGTAGGAACTCCCAGTGCTCCTGCAAGGTGCATAGGGCCAGTACTACTACTAATGAAGAGATCCATTTCGTTTATTACCAAAATAAGTTCATTTACGGAAAGTTCTCCAATCAATGAAAGTATAGGGGGCTTTAGTTTAGATATTATACGGTCTTCGAGATGCTTTTCATTATGATCCCCAGTGACGACCACGTTGGCTCCGTATTTCTCCCGCAAACGGTCTGCCAAAATCCCATAACGCTCTGGCACCCAGTTCGGTGCATTATGTTGGTTACCAGGGTGGATTCCTATTATTGGAGCCCCATTTGCATGTTTAAGCAGAGAACGGGCATATTGTCTTTCTTCTTCCCGGACTTCAATAAGAGGCTTTCCACTTGGGACTCGGGCATCTAAGAAACCCGCCAAGTCCAGACAGTAATTTGATTCATGGCGGAGCGGTACATAGTTATTTCGGCTGATAGATCGAGTAAAAGTAAGTGCTTGGTAGATTGTTCGGCCGACACCAATCCTATGCGGAATTCCCGCTAGAAGTAACATCCATGCATGGCGCATGGTTGGCATTAGCATTAGAGCCGTATCAAATTTGTAATTTCTGAGGCGCCAAACTTGTTTCAGGAATCCAACCATGCCAGAATGTTGTCCATCTAGGTCATCTTCAATTATGATATCGAGAGAAGGATTTCTTAAAACTACATCTTGAGTATAGGGTTGTACCATCATAGCAAGATATGCTTTGGGCCAGCGGTGACGAAGTGCATCTACTGTAGGTAGTGATAATACTACATCACCGATCCGATCAGGTCTAATCACCAGAATTCTAGGTGAACCTTCTTGTGTCATGGCTGTTTCTCACGGAAGTTAGGAGTATTGTATCCCTCAACTAGAAGGTTGAGATTCTGACAGTCTTAACTGTCCACACGCTGCTTGTATGTCCCGGCCACGTTCCTGGCGGATAGTTGATTGCAGTCCCCCGGCACGTAGCGCTTCTGCAAATGCGATTTTACGGCCCGTTTCTGGAGATTCGTAACTTAAACCTTGTACAGGGTTATAGGGAATCAGGTTTAATTTGCACTTATCTTTTTTTAATAGTCGTACAAGGTTTTCAGCATCTTGAAATCGATCATTAACTCCTTTTAAAAGAACATATTCAAAAGTGATAATTCGATCAGTTACCTCCGTATAATGCCGGCAGGCTTTAATAAGGGTTTTTAAAGGGAAACGCTTATTTATTGGTACTATTGAGGAACGGGTTTTGTCATCTGCTGCATGTAATGATACGGAAAGTTCAAACTGGATATTTTCTCTAGCTAGTTCGTAAATTTTGGGAACCAACCCGCTGGTAGAAAGTGTGATTTTTCTGGCTCCTATGCCAAGTCCCCAGTCAGCATTGATGATTTTTACAGCCTCGAGGACTTGCCGATAATTAGCTAATGGTTCACCCATTCCCATCACGACAATATTGTTTATAGGATGATTTTTTCCCGTTAATTTTCTAACTTGAATGACTTGGCTAACAATTTCTGCCGTAGTCATGTTACGTTCCAGACCTTTCAGGCCACTGGCACAAAAACGACAACCTATAGCACAGCCCACCTGTGTTGAAATACAAAGGGTATTACGTCGAGAACCACCAATTAGAACAGTCTCTACAGCTTGTCCAGCCCCAAGGTCAAAAAGGTATTTTATCGTTGGTCCATGGCGAGATTTTGATTGGTGGATAAGAGGAAATGAGTTTAAACTAGTATGTTTTGAAAGTAGGGTTCGAAAGGATAGCGAAAGGTTAGTCATTTCTTTAAAGGACTCTACGCCTTGCTTGTATATCCACGACATAATCTGATCAGCCCGATAATTTGGTTCATTCATTTCAGTAACTATTTTTGAGAGGTCTGATAAAGTCAAGCCCCTCAAATCTAGTTTGTTTTTCCTTGTGGAAGGTACCTCCAGCTTTGACATATATAACTCCTATAACAGTTTTAACCGGTTTTCAAGATATGATAGAATGAACCCATTGTCTATGGAAAAGGCTAGTATACCTTTATGTACGAGTAGTTTTGACATGATAAGTAATTACCTAAGATCTAAATTTGGGACATTTCTCTTGTTTTGGGCATGGTGTTAACATATATTCCTGACATCAATAATTCTTAAAAATAGTGATGTCATTTTATTTTCGGTTTTGAACTAATTTCAGAAAAAGCTGTAATATAGGCCTAGGAGGATCTTGATATGGCTAAGGATAGGAGTTTTGCCTCAAAGATGGCGAAGGGAGATAAGGACCAGGAACAACAGGTAGAGACCGCGTTAATTGTAAAACCTGTAAAATCTGAATCGGGTAATTATAAATTTAAGCGTGTTTTGACCAAGATGACTCAGGAAAACAAGAAAGCCTTGGGAGTCTGAAATAACAGTGTGTCCCCGCAATAGTCTCCTTTTAAATTAGCGTTAAAATAGACGTGATTTTCGCTTCAGACATCTGTAGTGATCCTAGCAAATTATTTAAAATATGTATAGCTAAGGGGATGTATATTGAACCACTATGTTCTCTCGCAACCCCTAGCAGGATGCCAATTAAACAGACTATGGTTAAATAATATAGGTCATATTGGGTGATATGTAATATTGTCCATAGTAGAGTTGTTATTATAATTGTTCCACTTGGCCCAAGTTTTTTTTGACGAAGTCCGGTAAACAAAAATCCTCGGAAAAATACTTCTTCAAAAATTGGTGCTGCGATAACGAGTCCGAACAATAATAAATTGTAAAATCGTGTTGTTTCACTCATCACTCTCATGATTGGGGGTAAGGGGGGGCGCCCCAACTCAAGGGTGATAAAGTCCCCAAGTAGTAGTAGGCCATAAGCACATACTGTCCAACCAAGGAGAGTGGTGGCTCGAACAGGAACCAATCCTAACCAGTCCTGGAATTTAATTTTTTTTAACCTATTGCTAATCAATATAACCAGAGCAGTACTAGGTATTGCAGAAAAAGTTACTCCTAAGGCAACAAGATCTCCCATGTTCTCTTCAGGGCTTAGATTCATAATGGTTACAGCTATAAAAGTAGTTAATAGTTGGAGAACTAGATATGTACTCAGAATAAGTGTGCTAAAGATGAAGATAGTTCTGAGCTGGATATGGGTGGTTGGAGTTGTCCCAGTGTGGCCTACCCTCGGACAAACATTTGGGTCAGTGTTATGCATTTCTATTACTATTGGTGGAGATACTAATTATTGGGTTCTCTATGAAGAGACTCCAGATCAGAATAGATACTTTAGCGTGTAAAAGAAGATAATAGCTAATATAGCTCCAGCAGGAACTGTTACAAGCCACGATATCCCTATTTTACTAATCATTTTAAGATCAAGGCCTTTAATCCCTTGTGTTAGCCCCACACCCATTACTCCTCCAACTAAGGTATGAGTTGTGGAAATGGGTAGTCCAAGCCTGCTAGCTATAACAATGGTTAAGGCAGCAGCAAACTCAGCTGCATATCCTCGAGAGGGGGTAAGTTTGGTTATTTTGGTGCCGATTGTTCCCATAACACGATATCCCATGGTTGCTAGTCCTATAACAATACCAAAACCACCAAGAAGTAGTAACCAACTAGGTACAGGGGATTGCGCATCGACTATCCCTGTTGAACCTATATGAACAATAGCTGCCAAAGGTCCAATAGCATTTGCAACGTCGTTCGATCCGTGAGCAAAGGCTACAGCACAGGCACTCATAATTTGAAGTACACCAAACATTTTTTCGACAATACTGTTTTGGGAAGTATCTATCGACTTCTTGGGAGAGTCTGGTTTGATCTTTGCTATTAAATAATGGCCACTTATAACAGCACACAGCCCCAAAATACCAGACCATATAAGAGATTCTACAAGAGTAAGATCTAGATTGAGGTTTTTGAGTCCTTTAAACAAGGTAACCAGAGCAATGACTACAACCACGCTGAATATATAAAGAGGCGCCCATTTTCGTGTCTTCTGGGCAGCGTCAGAATGGCGAAGAATTGTCCATCTGATGAAGCTGTATATCAGAAATGCTAGGGTTCCTGAAAACAACGGCGAAATTATCCAGGAAGAGACAATTTTTATCAACTGGTCCCATTGGACGACGCTAGTTCCGAAAGCAACTATACCAAACCCAGCAATAGCTCCAACTATGGAATGTGTAGTTGACACAGGCCAACCAAACCTGGATGCAACCATGAGCCAGGTTCCGGCAGCCATTAACGCGGCCATCATTCCATATACCATAAGTTCTGGTGCAGAACTAGAGATAATAGGGTCTAATATCCCACCCCGGACAGTTTTGGTAACATGACCACCTACCAAAAACGCCCCCAAAAATTCTAGTATTGCTGCCATAATAATAGCTTTTTTAACTGTTAGTGCTTTGGAACCAACAGAGGTACCTATGGCATTCGCTACATCGTTAGCTCCTATGCCAAAGGCCATATAGAGGCCTAGTCCTATAGCTAATATTAATGTAAGTTCAGGTCCCATAATTCCTTTCTCGTTTTTTAAACTAAAACACTTTATGTTAGTGAATCTTTAGAAGCTTGTAATGCAGCTCCGAGATCTAGAATAATTACTGAGGTAATATTGATAAATCGTCCCATTTTATTAACTTGTTTCCGAATGATTCTATCCTAACAAATTTATTATCTACATATTAATATTGTTGTTTGACAATTATGTTACGAAAAGGATACAAGGGGATGACGATAGAGTTAAGATTTGACGTTATTGTACATTTTTTACAATAAGTAACACTATAGATATAAAAATCAAAGGAGGTTTCAATACTTTAATCCGGTGTACAGGTTATCATCAATATTTACTATGAGAACCCGTGCATCTCTGTTTATCAGCCATGCTGAAATAGCTTTACAAGTTCCATCTAAAGATTCAACGGTTTCACTGCTGATCCCAAATCCCTCAGATACTCTAGACCAATCTACAGGTGCAAAATCAACACCTATGTTAGGTAAATTTCGAGCTTTTTGAGCTATTTTTATTACAGCTAATGAAGCATCACGGAGGACAATAATTAAAGGTTTAATACCAGTTCGGTTAATAGTTTCCAGTTCATGTACCATCATAGAAAAAGCTCCATCACCTGTTACAGCTACGACAGGTTTTTGAGGAAAAAGAGTTGCTGCGCCCATAGCAGCCCCAACACCATATCCCATAGAAGAAAGTCCGTTAGAAGTAAGGAAAGTATTTGGTTTAGGTGCGAGCCATCGTTGTCCCATCACATTTTTATGGGCCCCAACATCTGAGGTGACGATAGTATCATCAGGCAGGACTTTTTGTATCATGCTGATTAGGTGATAGGGGGATACTCCCTTTGGTCCAGAAGTATTGGGAGGATGGTATATTTTGTCAACCCGGGTTTTCAGGTCTGCAATTTCTTGACAGGTCCAGGCACTCTCTCCTTTATAATCTTTAGAAATTTTGTCCAATAATTCTGAAACATTACCGATACAGGAAGTTGGAGGACTATAATCACCAAAATCAACGGGATATTTAGCTATCACCTGGAGTGGTACCTCAAAATACCAGAGCCGGGATATTTCGACAGGATCAAATCCAATACCAAGAACACAGTCACTCTGTTTTAACCATTCAATTATTGGTTCTTCACCAGCAGCAGGTGCGATTGTTCCCAGGTACCGATCTCCATTTTCATCGGCGATTCCTTTGGCTTGAGTAGTCGAAATATACGGGATTCCAGTAGTTTGCAGGAATTCGCGAACTCGAGAAGAATCCTTTTCTGCATCTAGGGCTATACCAACAACAGCGATAGCTTTTTTGGCATTATTTAACCTTTTCATAATTAGCGAAAGATCGAGAGCACTTGTTTTATTAATGTTCGACAACCGTGTGGTTTCTTCAGAGATAGATTTACCTGGAATATTGCTCTTGATAGCAGGCATTTCGACCATGTCAGATGGTAGAGCTAGGAAAACAGGCCCTTGTGGCGGACCAGAGGCTATAGAAAGGGCATCCCTTACAGTATCCTTAGTAGGTAAATTTTCTAGATCCATAGACAGTCTGGTGATCGGTGTAAACAAGTCCACGAGTGGTAGATTCTGTTTATTGTTCCTATTGGCACGGTAGGTAGGGGTTCGAGCAGAAATAGCTAAAATAGGATCACGATCCAGCAAGCTTGTCCCTACTCCAAGTACGGCGTTGCAAGCTCCGGGCCCTAAAGTTGTTATGCATATACCAGGACGGCCTGTTATACGGCCAACGGTTGCAGCCATAAAAGCTGCTGTAGCCTCATGCCCCGTAAGGATAAACCGAATACCTCTGCTTTCTAAAGCATCAATTAGTCCTAATATTTCACCCCCAGGATGGCCAAAAACTTCTCTGATGCCAGCCTCATATAGAGTAAGGGCGATAACCTCTCCACAGGTGGGTTCGTGGGTCAACAAGCATTCCTTTTAGAAAGTGAGCCAATTAATCTAATCATACTAAAAAATTGACAAAAGTAAAAATGTAGATAGTAATTATTTAGTATTTCAGGGGGAGGTGATAATATCCCCCCGTTGGAGGTGAATCTTATCGAAACTCCCACCTGAAATGATATAGTACCATTGGGCAAATCTAGAATTCAAGTCCGATTCTTTTTTTCGCCCGTCATCTACTATTTTTTCCCAATGCTCATATTTACCTTGAAGTTCAAAATTAGTTTTGTCATTTGCGGACCATAATGTATCTGGTTTGTTGAGAAAATTCATATCAGATGGAGAGGGTGGTTCAGTGAAAACTTTTTCATCAAAATCGGTGGTAATAAATAAGTACCGGTTCTCTCCTATACTGGCGTTATCAACAATCTCTCCGAAACGTAAGGTATAGATTAGACCATCGTCTGTTCGGACCTGGGTTTCTCCTTCGTTCGAAACTAATTGGTTGTCTTGGGTAAAATAAAAACCTTTTTCTTGAAGGGAAATTATACCCTCATCGTCTACCATTATACCTGCATCATTATTTTTAAGACTTTTTGATAGTCCAACAGGTTTAGGCCGAATATCCACAATATTTAGTTCATCAAGAGCTTTAAGCAAATTCTCCAATTTTTCTTGATTTACAACCTGTCCTTTCTGCATTCTTTTAGCTTTCCAATTATTCTCATTACGATTGAGCACAATTGTATCATGTTGATTTAAGATTCGGGTTCTTTCGTCAATAGAATAATTTCTAAGAGTTACCCCACGAATTTGATTTCGATCAAGCTTTAGAAGATCATCTTCTATCCAATCACCAAACTGAGAGGAAATATCGACGTTAAAACGGGCAGCATAGGTCCGTTTTTGACCAGGAATTCTAAGGTATCGGTATATACTTTCTCTTTCGGGAACCTTTTTACCGATTATTATGTCTGCTAGTAGGTTTTCATTTTTGTCTTTAATAGTGACTCGCTTACCACGACCAGCAAGTGAAACTACTGATTTGTCAAGTGGGTCAACCACACCCAATGCTTCATGGTCGGATGAAGTTTCGGTAACAACGTCGTCTTTACGAACCTCTATTAAGCCAGCAGCTGTTCGAGCAAGTTGGTCTTTATTGTCTGCTGGGTAGTTGTGATGGGACGGAATTCGCCAACGGGTACCCTTGAATACAACATTGAAAGCCCTTATTTGGCCAGTCTCTTCATCAAAATTAATAATTTCAAGGGATGCCGAAGCGTTAGGGTCAGAAAAGTTTTGAAAGAAAAGATCGCCACGATCTGAAAATGCTTCTGGGATTGGATTGTTCGGTGCAGTAACAATTAAGCTAACAGTTACCAGAATAGCGGCAGCAATGAACAGTAGTGTCTTGCGGATCTCATCCATGTTTAGCTCCTTAAGCGCTGAGTGGCAGCCGCAGCCTCATTTTCTCTCCTCCTGCGTCGGAAAAAAATTGATACGCCAAGAAGGAAAACCGGTATAGGAGGAAGTAACGCTGCAAGGTTTTTGATTGTATTTTGAATAAGACGAATATGTTCTTCCATCTTTTCCTTGCTTTCCTGAATACTGGTTTCTTTTTCCGCTTCGATATTGGTCTTAATAGTCTCAAATCTTCGGTTTTCTAGTTCTTCTAGATTACGGACCATTATCTGTTGTGTCTGCTCGTCTAGGTCTTGCCGTTGACGGACCTTGTCAACCCGATTTTGGAGGCGATGACGTGCTTGTTTCAATGCATCCTGAGCTCTTGCTTCGGCTGCATTTTCTTCTATAATCCTTTGCTGAGTATAAGAGCGAATCTGCTTTTCGACTGTTTCAAGTGTTCTATATTGTACTCGCTTACCACGAAGCCCAATGAAAGACTCATCTCCCAAAAGTGAATCCATTACATTTAAAAAAAAGTTAACATTGTCAAAATTGAAATTTCCACCACCCAAACGCCGGATGTTAAAGAACTGTTGGGAAGCAAAATCTACGTCAGCAATGACAATCAAATTGATTGGTTCTGTTTGTTCATTTTCTAGTATTTTTTCATGGTTAACAGCATTCGAACTCCCATCCGAATCTATTTTTTTAGATTCATATGTATAACCAGTAACTTGAGCGGCAAACGTGTATGTCTCTGTACTAGCCATTCTCGGAATCTTGGAAAGAACTAATTGGGAACCACCAAAAAAGTTACGTTGGACAAGTTGAGAATAAGATGTTATCCCGGATTCCCGCCCGCTCTGAATTAGGGGTAAAAATTTTAGATTATCGGTTCCGGTAGCAAGCAAGCGGCCTGGAAAAAGAAAAACAAGTTCTTGAAGAGAAGCCGTGCTTATTATATTTCTATTAAAAGTTTCTTGGTTTTCATTTCCACGGGACGCAAAGACAACTTCTGGAGGTAGATGGGCCAAATTAGGGTGGGGATTATATCGATCCCAAACTATCAGTCCAGTGTCCCATTGAATACCAAATGTTTCTAGCATCTTCTGGATATCCCCTTTTTGTTCACCAGGGGGCTGCTTATTTCCTGAAAATGGGTTAATACTTGCACCTTTCTTCTCGGTGGGCGAAAGCGCCAAATTAAAAGATGGTAAGGGGTCAACGAGCATAAGAGTGGGATTTCCAGTCTCGACATGAGCGGCAAGCCGGTTTAGTTCCTCTTGAGTCAAAGTATTAGGCAAAGCAACCATAAGAGCATCAAGGTCATTGGGGTATTCTTCTTTTGGATCAACCTCAACTACATCGTATTGTTTTCGTAATTCCTCAGTCATAGCCCAGGGTTGGCGGCTTTGCATTGTTTTAAAATCAAAACCACCAAACAGGTGAGCGTCTGTAGCTAGGATCCCCAGCTTACTTCGGTTAGTTTGCGCTACCACTTGGATAGAGCGAACTAGTTCATATTCAACAGGGAGCCCCGAATCTAAAAAATTAATAACTTGTTCTTTGGGCCCAGATGTAAATGCAATTCCGGCAAAAACGTTTGAAAATCCAGATCCAGCACTCCGTAAATCGGGGATCTCTTTTGGTTTAATACCAAATCTCTGTCTAGCTTCTCGACTTTCGGGAGAATACATTTCCGTAGTAACTAGCCGGACTTGGACTCGGGGCCCACTTGCTGAGTCAATTTCCTTTAAGACGTCCAAAAGATTCTCTCGGGTCTGTACATAGGTATCTGGGACCTCCGGACTAATAAAAGCTTGTATGAAAATGGGTTGTTCTGGGTCAAGGTTCTTAAGTATTCCGATTGTATCTTTAGAGAGAGAGTGAAGCCCTTCGGCGGTTACATCAAGGCGAACAGCAGTTCTACTAAGAATGGCATTAAGGCTAATAATGGTCATAGTGAGGGCTAATATTCTAATAATATAATGTCCAGCCATGTTAGATGTTCCAACGTAGTTTTCCCAATGTCGCCGTCCGATTAGCACTACATTCAAATAGAGTATCAGGCCAGTAATTGAAATAAAATGCAAAATCCCAGACAAGCTTACAATTCCTCGAGCAAAATCGTCAAAAGGACTAAATAAGCCCAATGGAGAAAGAAAGGTTTGGACATTTTTACTAATTCCACCTGTGATGGGTTCAATCAATACAAAAGCAGCACAGAATAGAGCCCCAAGAATAAAGGCTATCGTAACGTGTGAGGTTAATAGGGAAGCTAACATTCCAACAGCAATTAAAGAAGAGCCTGCGAGCCAATAACCAAGGTAGTTTCCGAACATGAGGCCAAGGTCAGGACTTCCAAGCCACATCAGGACTAAGACATGGGTTAGTGAAAGAAACAAGGATGCAGAGTAGACGCCTAGCATCGCAATATATTTCCCTAAAACTATCTCTAAGTGGGTTGCCGGAAGAGTTAGTAGCAGCTCATCCGTTCCCTGTCGAGTTTCCTCCGACCAAACACCCATAGTCAATGCCGGAATGAAAAAGATCAGGAGATAGAGAAATACAGCATTGAGTTGGCTAAGATTAGCAAGGTTGTTCAGAAAAAAATTCACCTGCCAAAATGCAGCAGCAGCACTGAGGAAGATAAACAAGGTAACAAAAACATATCCGGTAGGATTACTAAATGCTAACTTCATGTCACGGCGGGCAATTGAGGTTACGACTGTTATATTAATCAGACTCCCAAGTTCACGAGTCATTTGTCGTCTCCTTCGTTATGAAGAGCAGATTTTTTTTTAGAGATAGCCTGCTTATCATTAGTTAATGAAAAGAAAGCATCTTCCAGTGAACTCCCTTGTGTTATTTCGTTGGGTGTGCCATCAAAAACCAAGCTACCGGCATTAATGAGGAGTACTCTATCAGCGATAGCTTCTACTTCCTGAAGAATGTGGGTCGACAAGAGAATGGTTTTGGTTTGGCCGAGTAGCCGAACATTCTGTCGGAAATCTCGAATTTGGTTGGGATCTAGGCCTGCTGTAGGTTCGTCCATTATGAGGACATCAGGGTCATGAAGTAGAGCTTGAGCTAAGCCAACTCTTTGCTTATTCCCTCGGGATAATTTATCGATAGGTTTTTCAAGGACGACCGCTAAGTCACATTGCTGGACTACATATTCAAGTCGGTTATTGATCTGACTTGAATTTAATCCTCTTGCTTCACCGAAAAAATAAAGGAGTTCGAGAGGGGTCATATTCTGGTACAGTGGTCCATTTTCCGGCAGATATCCCAATTTTTTAGACATAACCAAACGATCTTTACTCGTATCAAGTCCTGCAATAGCCGCCGTTCCCGAACTTGCTCCTAGATAGCCACTCAATATCTTCATTGTTGTAGATTTTCCAGCACCATTAGGACCTAGAAATGCCACAATTTGACAATCAGGAATTTGGAAAGAGATATTTTCTACAGCTATAAAAGAACCATAATATTTGCAAATATTTTTTGCCTCAATCATTACTTTTTGTGACAAAAGAAAGTTACCCCTTTTTAACTTCAGATCGTGCCCCAGAAGTTCACCTTATGGTTGGGAACGAATGGACAATCATTTCTGTTCCTATTTGGTTATGTTTTCCAGGCTCGAATGATAAACATGAGTTTAAAGTGTGTCAAGAGCATAAAGAGTAATTTATTTCTGTTTTAGTTTGGTCGATAGACGGACCTTTAGGTTACATATAATCAACGTTATGTCTGTCAAATAAACACAATCCCATATTAGGTTTTGGGAAAAGTTTTTCTATGCAGTATGTCATGTTATGCCAAAATATGTTCAGCAGGAAATAAACACGTTAAAAATTTCTCTGAATTATTAATTAATCTCAATGTTTGAAATAAGTTTTTATATTTGCTGGTTCTCAATAGTATATTAACAACAACAGACTATTTTTTCATTTAAGTAGTAAAACTAAATTTTATTTTCTTGATTTTCTTTGTCGAATCTATTAGCTTTCATTCCTCTTGATCTGTAAAACTGATGGAATCGAGGTAATTCTATAGTGTAGGTTAAGGAGTTGTGTATGGCTAAGAGTAAAACCCGTGACCTTGTGAAATTGAAAAGTACAGAAAGTGCTCATTGTTACCACACGAAGAAAAACCGACGTAATACAACAGCCAGGATAGAAATTAAGAAGTATGACCCAACACTTCGGCGGCATGTTGTATATCGGGAGACCCGGTAGCGTCATTATTAGAGGCCTAGCTCATGTCAAGAATATGTAAGTTGACTGGAAAGAAACCCCTGGTTGGTTTCAATATATCTCACGCCCATAATAAAACCAAGCGGCGTCAATATCCCAATCTTCAACTTAAACGTATCTACGTTCCCGAACTCGGTCGAACAGTACGTATAAAGATGTCAGTCAGCGCCCTGCGCACGGTAACGAAGATTGGTCTAATGCCTTTCCTAAAGAAACAAGGACTGCGGCTGCAAGATGTGCTGTAGTATTAGGTCTTATGTCATCGAAGAGTGCTTCGTTTCACAAAACACGCGCTAGTGAACGCGGACCTGTTGGTATTGCGATTGTTACAGTTAGTGACTCTAGAACAAGAGAAACAGATGTCAACGGGCAATACCTTCGAGAACAAATTGAAGAAACTGGCCACAAAGTAGTCAAATACCATTTAATTAAAGATAATCCCCAACAGGTTGAGGCCTCCTTAGAGAGTTGCACAATAGATACTGTTCAAATTGCAATTTTCAATGGGGGTACAGGTATTTCACAAAGAGATAGAACCTTTGACGTTCTGGACCGTAAATTAGAGAAACCGCTTCCTGGTTTTGGCGAACTTTTTCGTTTTCTTAGTTACGATCAAGTTGGAGCAGCTGCAATGCTTTCTCGGGCTACAGCTGGTGTTTATCGAAATACTGTGGTGATATCTATACCTGGATCCCCTGCAGCCGTACAATTAGCATGGGAAAAACTGATAGTTTCTGAAATTTCACATATAGGTTGGGAATTAACCCGATAATAATAAAATATATGGAGCTTCTTATGGTGACCTCAATTAGGAAAAATATAATTAGAGTCGCGGTCTACGCTATTATGTGTTTGGGTTTTGTATCAGTTTTTGGATCGCAAACTTTGGCACAGTCTGACGACGAGAAAACCATTGCTGCAATTTTTAATGAACGGTTAAATTCGGGGGAAATGTATCATTTGTTAGGTGATCTATGTAAAAATATTGGGCCAAGACTCAGCGGTTCTGAAGGTGCTGAGCGAGCAGTCATTTGGGCTAAAGAGGTTATGGAAAGTTATGATTTTGACAATGTCTATCTACAGGAAGTCCTTGTTCCCCATTGGGAACGAGGGAACAAAGAGCAAGTCAGGATAGTAGATATAGAAGAAGGGATGGTAGAATTAAATGCCCTTGCGCTTGGTGGTTCGGTACCTACTGATCCCATAGGATTAACCGGCCAGGTTGTTGTGGTCAATTCTCTCGAAGAGGTAGAGGAACTTGGTCGTGAGTTAATTGAGGGAAAAATTGTTTTTTACAATCGCTTATTTGATCAGACAACCATTTCTACAATTACAGGTTATGGTGGAGCAGTAGATCAACGTTCTGCGGGGCCTTCGCAGGCTGCTAAATATGGGGCAGTCGGGGTCTTGGTCCGATCTATTACTTCAGGATTTGATGACAGTCCTCACACTGGTGGCCTTCGTTATTTAGATGATATAGAGCAGATTCCGGCGGCAGCTTTGGGTTTTCAGTCAGCTGATCGGTTAATAAGTATTCTAAACGAACAGCCCGAAGCGAGAATCTATATGCATTTATCATCAAAATGGTATCCCGATGCTCTTTCATACAATGTCATTGGAGAAATCCATGGTAGTGAAATGCCCAATCAGATCATTCTAGTGGGTGGACACCTTGATTCGTGGGATGTATCTGAGGGGGCTCACGATGATGGTGCAGGTACTGTCCATGCCATAGGAGTTTTGAGAACTTTTAAGCAACTTGGAATCCGTCCTCGGCACACAATCCGAGCTGTCCTTTTTATGAATGAGGAAAATGGGCTTCGGGGTGGAAACAGGTATGCAGAAATAGCAAAGGAACAAAAGGAATCACATCTAATTGCACTTGAGAGTGATGCAGGTGGATTTAGTCCTAGAGGGTTTGGAGTCTCTGCTGATGATGAAATAATCGAACGTTTTCGATCTTGGCTCCCCATGTTTCCACAGAATACAATATCTTACATCAACAAAGGTGGTGGTGGGGCGGACATCGGCCCACTAAGGAGAGAAACAGGGACACCAACAATTGGCTTTATCCCTGATACGCAACGGATGTTTGATTTGCACCATGCACCTACCGATCTCTTTGAAACAGTCAATCGCCGAGAACTAGAACTAGGGGGAGCATCCATTGCTTCGCTTATTTACTTGATTGATAAGTATGGTCTAAGAGATGGCTTAAAGCAGTAGGAAGAAGACAATGAAGGTACTCAGTTTTCTTCTGGTTAGTTTATTGTTTATTCCCCTATTACAAACTGAGATGGCGTACCCCCATGTTTTTTATGTAAGTATCACACGAGTCAAGTGGGATCTCAGTAGGACCGTACTTGATATATCAGTTCGAATTTTTACTGATGATTTGGAAGAAGCTATTTTGGCCGATCAAACCCGTAGATTAAGTCTTTTGAGGACAAAAAAGAAACTGAACAGGGAAGATTTTGTCAAAGACTATATAGAGTCGCGGTTAGCTTTTCAAATAAATGGCACCCCCCGGGATCTTATTTATATTGATATGGTCGATGAGCTTGACGCTACATCTGTCTTATTACAGATTAATAACGTCAACAAAATTAACACTATTGAAGTTGAAAATAGCATTCTAATTGATTTATTTGATACGCAGGCCAACATAATGAGGTTTGAAGTAGAAAATCAGAAGAAATATATCAATCTGAGTAAGATGATTACTAACGGAACAGTCCAGTTTATGAATTAAAAAGAGTGGTAAAACTGAGAAATGTCTGAATTCCAAACCTATTTAATAATAGGGTTTAATCATATTTCTGACTTAAAAGCTTACGATCATATTGTGTTTATCGTAGCTTTGTGTGCGCCTTATCCCCTTAAAATGTGGCGTTCGGTTTTTTTTCTAGTTACGGCCTTTACTGTAGGACATTCAATTACGTTGGCACTGGCGACCTTTGAAATTGTGCTAGTGTCATCAAAAATTATTGAGATGCTTATCCCAATAACTATTTTAGTAACCTGTTTGACTAACGTATTTTTTGACAAAAAAATAGGTGGTAGGGATAGCTACTTTCTAGCTTTATTTTTTGGTCTAGTACACGGCCTGGGATTTTCAAATTACCTTAGAGTACTTCTGGGAATGGAAGAAACAATCGTCATGCCACTCCTTTCCTTCAATATTGGCCTTGAATTAGGTCAGATGATGATTGTCGCCATATTTGCGGCCGTGACTTTTGTAACTCTTCGGTTTCTAAGGACACCACATCAGCATTGGAATTTATTCGTGTCAGGCGCCGCGGCTGGAATTTCGGCCATGCTCTTGGTTGGAGCACAATAAGGAAAACAGGGTGGAGAGGTGTAAGATGGAAACTAATTTATTACAATTTTTCTTTGGGGGTCTTTCCCTATGGCACTTGACATAACAATAGATGAATTTCTAGAAGACTTTAAGTACTTAGAGGAATGGGAAGAGCGGTATCAAGAAATTATTGACCTTGGGAGAAAACTCCCACCACTAAAGGAATCCTATAAAACAGAACAATACAAAGTCCAAGGATGCGTTAGTCAGGTCTGGCTTGTTCCGCATGTCATTGATGCCCGCCAACCAGTTGTTAATTTTGATGCTGATAGTGATGCTCACATTGTGCGTGGGCTTGTAGCCATTTTACTAATGGTCTACTCAGGTAAAACACCTCAGCAAATATTGGACACAGACGTTCAAGTAATCTTTGAGGGCCTAGATCTTAAGTCTCATCTTAGCCCAAGTAGAAGTAATGGTTTTATAGCTATGGTTAAGAAAATTCGTTCAATAGCTAAGGCAGCATTAAATAACTAGCATTCACAACAGCTCACTGATTTTTTAAATAATTTGATAATGCTTTCCATCGATTTTGCCTAAACTTTTGCCTAAACATAGAGATCAGCAACTATTTTATCGATTAAACAACAATGATCCTCGGAAATAGTCCAACCTACAGCTTCAATATTATCTTCAACTTGTTTGACCCGAGTGGCTCCGCAAAGAACAGAAGTTATACCCTGTTGACGAGACGTCCAATGAATGATTAATTGAGCAACTGATTTGCCATATTCCTCTCCGATAGGTCTTAATCGATCTAGTATTTCTAGGGTTTGATTCATAGCTTCCCCTTTGAATCGATTATCGTCATTGCGGGAGTCACCTTCTGGGAACTGATGCCCATGTCTATATTTTCCAGTCAAAAGACCCTTATAAAGTGGCCAGTAGGAAATTACACTAATTTTGTTGTTCTGGCAAAAAGGTAGAATATCATTCTCGATTTCTCGAATAAGAGGGTTGTATGGTGGTTGGATTGAATCTAAGGAGGTATATTGGGAGAAAGTTGCTATCTGGTTTAAGTCGTAATTACTTACCCCAATCGCTCGAATTTTGCCCTGTTCTTTGAGTTTATAAAGTGTGGCTGCAGTTTCCTCCAAGGGAGTATTATCATCAGGGGCATGTATCTGATAAAGATCTATATAATCGGTATTCAATCGTAGAAGACTTTCTTCAATTTGTTTGTTGATCCTCTCCTTCGAACTATCTCGGATTAGATTATTGCCTTCCCAGAAAATGCCACATTTAGTGGCTAAGATAATTTCTCCTCTCCTCTGCCTGATAGCTTTTCCAACGAGTCTCTCAGATTCTCCGTTTTGGCCGTACATATAAGCTGTGTCAATAAGAGTGATTCCGCCATCAATAGCTGCATCTAATGCGGCTAGTGATTCTTTTTCATTTGTTCCAGTCCAGCCTTGCCCTGCTATGGGCCAACAACCCATTCCGATCACGGAAATTTTAAGACCAGAATTTCCCAGATCTTTGTAAATCATATCTCAGATCCTTTATATTATAGTTGTGTTTTTGAAGTTAAATTAGTGATTGTAAGAATTGTACAAAAAGACCATTCAATTTCCAATTGAATTTAATTTAAACAAACATATATTAATTAGGGCGATACAGGTTTGTATAATTTGTGAGATAAAATAATGCTCGTGTTGGCCCCAGACAAATGTTATTGAGTGAATCCAATATTAAGGATGTTCAAACTAAAAATTCCTTAGTGCTTTCTAGAAAACTATTTTTTGGTCTAAGAAGATAAGTGGTGTCAAACTAGAAATGTAGAAATCAAATAAGGGGTCGTTAAAGATGTTAAAACTCTGTTTTTCTCTGGTTGTGCTGTTACTTTTTTATGCACCTGCTAGTTTTGGAGGTTCGTCCTCGGTAGCCGGGGATTATGTTGAAGTTCGGTCTAATCATATTCTTGGTGGAGGCTGTACGTATTCATCCGAGGCAGGAGGGGATGCCAATCAAGCTGTAGTAGCATGGCGGATAAATGAGGGTGAGCTGGCAGGACTATCCGTAGTAGCAGTCATTCTTGGAGCAGGTAACTTGCAGCTTGGTTATCATGATAGAGAAGCACTTCTGTTTATCGATAATCGGGCAACACCATCCCAACACGAATCCATAAAAAAAATCTTTACTCTCCGGTATAAAGCGCTTTTGGGGGCAATAAAGAAGGTGGAATCGGCAGGAATTTCTTTTAACTACGAAGGTCAACAGACTTATCATGTTTTGGTCGATAACCAGGTTAGGGTGGCGACCCGATCAATGGTTGAGTCAGACCACGAGCCCAACTGTGATCGTATGATCTGGTATGAGCCCTTTGTAGGTGATGCATCCGCTACGTTGGTTCAGACGTCTTCTCATTCGTACAATGGTTCAGATTTGGTAGTAAATTGGAGTATACCCAATAAACGTAGTGCTTATGTAGGAACGTTTAAATTTACGCCTTAAGACTACGCTTTAACTCCTTTTAATTTTCCTACTAGACAGAAAGAGAGTTACTGTAATAGGTTTCCTTCTGTTAATTGTGACTACGGTTGTTACCTCGTTTTTTGGCCTTATCCTCAAAGCGGCTGACCAAAAAGGCCACAATTCAATTGCTGTAGGTAGTTTAAATTATTCCTCCGGAGCTATATTTTCTTCTATACTTTTGCTTACTGATTCTGGTTGGGAATGGCACTGGAATACAGTACTTATTGGTAGTATATCAGGTGTTTTTTACTTTGTTGCATTTTGTTTCTTGATACGGACGTTGTTACAGGGTGGTGTTGCTATAACACTAGCAATAGTTCGTTTATCAGTAGTCATCCCCATCTTATTCTCGATTGTGATTTGGCATGAAATTCCAAATTCTTTACAGATTCTAGGGATAGTTACAGTTTGCTTCGCTTTGCCTTTCTTGAGTTTAGGTTTGGGTAGACAGGCCTCTCAACCTGTGCGTGGTGTATTATGGATCTTAGTAGCTCTTTTTATCACGACTGGATTCTGTCATTTGTCCCCAAAGGTCTTCAGTGAACTTGCCCCTCAAAGTCAAATGTCTCTTTACCTCTTTTCCCTCTTTGTCGTATCTGGTGTGATGGGGTTGGTTTTCATTTGGACAAAATCTATTCAGATTAGCTTCTATGATGTTCAGTGGAGTGGTCTTTTAGGAGCTATTAATGTGGCTGGTACTTGGCTTTTGGTTGTAACACTCAAAGTCCTTCCAGGTACCATTGTTTTTCCATTCGTTAGTGCTGGTGGTCTTGCTTTCACGACTATTGTTGCTATTTTATATTGGAAAGAGGATGTCCGTGTATTATCCTATATTGGTATAGGTTTGACTTTGATTGCTGTAGTTCTAGTCAATAGTTAAAGTTGTAGAAAACAAATATATAAGCCTGAAGGATTAACTCTGTGGTTAAAAATATTGATCAAACTCGTCCAGTGGTAGGTGGAGGTAGTAATGTTGTAGATATTATCTACCATGTTAATCAAATCGCTAAAGGGGATGAGAAAACCTATATAGTTCCAAACGAACAAGGTTTAACTGTTAGTGAAAGACCGGGGGGAGTTACCCTTAACCATTTAGCATGGTCATCTCTTTTGGGAGTGCCCACAGGTCTCTTTGGTTTCCAGGGAGATGATCAATATGGCAATATAATTCGTGACGAAATGGACCGTCATAGGATCGAACGTTCAGCAATTTTGATTAGAAAGGGCTATTTATCCTCTTTTTCCGTAGTAAATGTATCGGAGGATGGAGAGCGTGCAATTTATATGTCTAGGGGATTAACAGCTGAAACAACACCTGAAGACATAGAGAAATATTTTGCCGATTATATTAGTTCTGCTTCTATAGTTACAACAGAGATTTCACAATTTCCACTGGATACAGTCCTCTCTGTACTTCAAATAGCCCGGGAAGCCGGTGCTATGACAGTACTGGATGTTGATGTTTCAATAGATTTTGCGGTAGAAGTGGCAAGGCTCGGTTCTAGGGAACAATTGGAGCAAGCTCTGAAACTTGCCGACGTTTTGAAGGCATCCCAAACACCAGCATCGCAAATATTAGAGTTCAGTGGCGAAATAGAAAAACAAGCTGAGGGTATTTTTGAACGGTATAATCCGTGTTTAGTGGCCATCACTGGAGGAATTCAAGGTTCTATTCTGACTGATGGTATTCAAACTATTAGATCATCACCCAAACCAGTGGAAGTTTATGATACTACTGGTGCTGGAGATGCATTTTTAGGAGGAATAATAGCGGGGATTTATCATGGGTTAAATCTAGAATCTATTGCTGATTTGGCTGAATCGAGTGGTGCCTCATGTTGTTGTGTGCCAGGGGCTTTCCCTCAATTAGAAGCCAGCCGTAAAGATGTTTTGAATCTATACGGTGGTACTCCATTGCCTATAAAATTATCTCCTGCACCTGAAAGAGATGAGTCGTTATTTTTTTCGAATCACCCAAAAGAAAAATCCACTACTCCAGTAGGATTAAAATTGATACTTCAAACGGCGGAATCGCTTACTAATCTTCATAGAAGTATGTCTAATAATTACTATGACGATGCGATCACTCTAATCAGGAAAGCTGAGAATTTGGGAAACCGGGTTCATGTAACAGGAGTAGGGAAGTCACGGCATATTGGCCACAAACTAACCGCAACCTTTCAAAGTACAGGAACAAAAGCTTATTTCTTAGATCCAACTGACTGTAACCACGGTGACAGTGGTCAGATAGAGGATGGAGATATTGTTATAGCCCTGTCTCACAGTGGTGAATCTGTCGAACTAATTGACGCGATTCGTACAGTTTTAGCGAACGGTGCTATTGCTATTTCAATAACTGGGAACGAATCATCAACTTTAGCATCTCTAAGTACGGTAGTACTTGTTGTACCTGTGACGGATGAAGCCGGCCCCTTAGGGGTTGCACCAACAGTGAGTACATCTTGCCACCTTGCAGTAGCTGATGGATTGGCAATGGCTCTAATGGCTGAGCGAGGCTTCACCAAGAAAGATTTTGCGCGATATCACCCAGGTGGAAGTATAGGGAAGAAACTAAAATATTCGGAAGGAGAATCATGAACACCCCTCTAAAGCCAATCAAATTGATTGCGTTTGACCAGGACGATACCGCATTGTTGCCCGACGGAAGACCATCCTCAGAAGGTTTGAGAGCAATAGAAGAAGCTCTCGAACAGGGTGTTGTGGTTAGTTCAGTAAGTGGCCGTAACATTGACCGAAGCAGTGAACCCTTCGGTGGTGCTCCGACATTGTTTGACAGACTTTACCTGATAGCTAACAACGGGGGGATTATTCTTGGGCCAGCGAAGCAGGGGAAACGACCATTACTTTTCGAACAGCGCCTAGCTCAAGATACTTTTAGAGAGCTCCTGGATTTCATAGAAGAAAACTCTTTTAATTTTGTATACAGTTGGCTTCGAATAACTGATGATGTTCCCGTTGATAGTGTTATAACTAATGAATATACCGCATCTATCGCTTCGATTGAGGACCAGAGCCGTGCTTCGGTTGACCAGGACACTAAACTTTTAGAACGTCTTAGAAGTGGTGATTACCCGCTTCCGCCTAAGATGTTAATTCTGCCTGGACTTTCTAGAAGGGAGGCTGTGTTGTCAGATATGAAGGCTCGTTTTGGATCAGACCTTTATCTTGTAAAAACAAATCCGGATCGTATCGAAATTATGCATGCAGATGTGAACAAAAGAGTTGCTGTTGAGTTTATTACGCGAAAACACGGTTTTTCGATGAATCAAGTAATGGCTATTGGTGATGGTGATAATGATTTGCCGATGCTTTTTAATGCTGGTTTGGGAGTCATAATGGGCAACGCACAGAGTGCAGTTATAGATAAAGGTAGATCGGAAGGGCTAGTCATTGCTCCGGCTAATCACGAGAATGGTTTTGCATGGGCGATAGACAATTTTGTATTGAAAAAAGAAATAAAAAAATAACTTCTTATAAGGGATGTTTGATTGGTCCTTCTGCAATTAATACTCTGCCGGTTTAGGATCCTCAATTACAGAACACGAGAGTTGTAAAACCAGTATTCAGATTATTGACACAGACCTTTACAGTTTCTATATTTGTTTATTCGAATTTCCCAACTTAATTTTAACTCACAAGGAGTACTTGATGGCCACGGTATATCGCGTTGGCATTATTGGGTGTGGAAGCATATCACACCTTCATATGAGGGGATATCTAGGGGAAGAACGTTTTCGAGTAGTTGCACTCGCAGATCCGGTGCCAGAGGCTCGGAGAGATTTTGGGGAACAGTATGGTATAGAAAAACGCTATGCCGACGCCCGGGAGATGTTAGATAAAGAAAGCCTTGATGTCGTAAGCATATGCACCTGGCATAAACATCACGCACCTATGACTATAGCAGCATGCGCTCGGCAGCCAAAAGCAATTTTATGTGAGAAGCCTATGGGTGTGAACATGGGGGAATGTGATGAAATGATGGTAGCCGTCCAGCGTAATAATGTTAAACTCGCGATCGCCCATCAACGAAGATTTAATCCGGTATGGACGGATGCCCGGAATCTTATTGCTGAAGGAGTTATTGGCCAAATTCGCCAGGTAACTTGTAGTGGTGGCCAGGGCTTACTCAACGACTGTTCGCATATGTTCGATTTTATGCGTTATGTCCTGGGCGACCCTTCTCCCCAATGGGTTATCGGAAACATTGAGAGGAAAACTGACCGTTATGAGCGGGATATTAGGATTGAAGACAGAAGTGCTGGTATTGTAGGTTTTGACAATGGTGCTATAGGGATGCTACTTCAGGAATTACACCCAGAACGGCGTCAAGGTGGTTACATTTATGGAACCGAGGGTATGATGGATGTCGATGAGCAGCGTGTGAGGCTGATCGGTCCTAAAACAAATGGATGGGAAGAGAGGCCGTCTACAGGAGAAGACCCCAGTGTGGGGCAAGCCATAGAACTAGCCGATTGGATCGAAGGAAAATCAGGGCATCGAGGTGAGGCCTCTAATGGTCGGGCGGCTGTGGAGATAATCATGGGTATTTACGAATCTGCGCGTTTACATGAGGTTGTACAGATGCCTGTCCGGACTCATAGTTCCCCAATTGAAGAGATGATTGAGGCTGGAGATCTACCAGTCGAACGCCCCGGCCGTTATGATATTCGGGCTTTCTTGCTGAGGGGAGAACAGATGCACGGCGGGAACAATGAACAAGAATAAATTGGTAGAGATCGGCCAAACTAAACTAAAAATTAACCGATTAGGAATGGGTGGTGCACCCCTAGCTGGGTTGTATTCTAGTGTCCCCGAAGAGACAGCTAGAAAAGTTATAAATACATACCTTGGTCATTGCCTAGGATTTTTTGATACAGCGCCATTATATGGTAGTGGTATTAGTGAGATACGTTTGGGCTCAGTATTATCAAGTTACGATCGTGACTCCTTTGTATTGGGAACTAAGGTAGGCCGTCTCCTTGTTTCAGATTCTAAAAGGGATCAAGACGTATGGTCCGATGATCTACCTCCCATAGGTCCCATTTCTGACTATAGTTATGATGGGACTATGCGTTCTTTTGAAGAGAGCATGCAACGTCTGAATCTAGAGCGTATTGATATTCTCTATATTCATGATCCAGATAATCACTACAATGAAGCAATACAGGGTAGTTATCGAGCGTTACTAAGCTTACGGGAAGAAGGTGTAATTAGGGCTATTGGTGTTGGAATGAATCAGGCAAAAATGCTTGCCCGCTTCGCTCGAGAGGGGGATTTTGATTGTTTCCTCTGTGCTGGCCGATACACTCTCATAGATTATACGGCTATTAATAACCTCTTGCCTATCTGTGAGGAACGAGGCATCAGTGTAATTATTGGTGGCCCATATAATAGTGGAATCCTTGCTCAGGGATCTATAAACGGCGCAAAATATAATTACCAGCCAGCTCCTCTTCCTATCTTAGAAACAGTACGTCAAATTGAAGCTATCTGCACAAATCATGGTGTCCCACTAAAAGCAGCCGCACTCCAGTTCCCTCTTGCGCATCCAGCTGTAATCTCTGTAATTCCCGGTGCGCGATCTCCCGAAGAAGTAAATGAAAATGTAAAAATGATAGAATTTGATATTCCTACCGAATTTTGGAGTGAACTACGTATTGAAAAATTACTCCCGGATAATGTTCCTTCCCCTTGAGGTCCAAGATGATAAAAAGTCGTTCCCTGATAAAGAAATCTACAAATAGCTCTAGCACCAAGAATGATATTTTCAAAAATTAGAACGAAATGTTTTAGTTTATAAAGCTTGTATGTGCAGGAGAAAATTTTAGAGGGGTGTCTATATTTGTATAACGCTAAACAGCTAGGAGTACCTAATGATTGAATGTCAGAGATATGGGATGATTCTTAAAATTCGTCCAGAGCGAATTGACGAATATAAAAAATATCATAAAAAAATCTGGGTTGATGTAGCAAAAATGATCACGGCATGTAATATTAATAACTACTCAATTTATCTGAAAGATGAATACCTATTTTCATATTTTGAGTATACAGGCGACAATTATGAAGCAGATATGGCTAAAATGGCCGCAGACCCTGTTACTCAGAAATGGTGGGAAATAATGATGCCAATGCAGGAGGCATTGCCAACTCGGAATGAAGGTGAATGGTGGGCAGAAATGGAGGAAGTATTTCACCAAGACTAGGGGTAATTTCAAGTCAAAAATCTACTCTAAATTTTTCAAGGATAACATATGAGAATTTAAAAAATAGGATCAATTGATTTTTCTAATTAAAATTTATTGGACTCTTTTTTTGCCCATGAGGAGACACATATGGCTCTTACTGATAAACAATTAGAACAATTTCAAGATCGAGGTTTAGTTGTTGCTGAGAACGTGTTGACTGATGCCGACCTTGATCCCGTGATTGATGTTATGAGTGATTTTGTTGATAGGCAGGGAGAGAAATTACAAAAAGAAGGGAAAATTACCAATCTTTATCAGGAAGAAACATTCCTAACACGTTATGCTCATCTTTTTGCTCAGAGTGCAGAGATCGGGAAGGGTATGGATATTTATGAATTGCTTGCCAAGCCAATCTTTGATTTTCTCCGTAATGACAATCTGCTTGATGCTGTTGAATCAATTTTAGGCCCTGATATTACTTGTTCTCCCATCCAACATATTCGGGCTAAGCCACCTTCTCGTTTAGATGATAGTCCATCATATAATGTCCCGTGGCATCAAGATTCAGGAGTAAGCTGGGCAGATTCTGATCAAACGCTAGCACTAACTTGTTGGATACCATTGGTTGATGCAACTGTTGAACGGGGCTGTTTGGAAGTGATTCCAGGTGTAAATCATACTGGACATCTAGACCATATATCAGATGGAGGCACTCGAATACGGACAGACCTTATGCCTCAAACTAAATCAGAACCGGCAGAAGTCCCCAAGGGTGGTGTGGCTTTCCTGAGTCAGTACACTCCTCATCGGTCAGTTCCAAATTTGACCTCTTGGGATGTCCGTTGGAGTTTGGATTTACGGTATGTAGCTTATGGAGAACCAACAGGTCGCCCCTTCTTTCCAGACTTTTGTGTGCGAAGTCATAATCACCCGGAAAGAATTTTGGTCGATCACGAAGTATGGAGAGAAAATTGGGTTGCGGCTATGGAGAAACAGACTCTTAATCCTAAACAAGCGCACCGTATATCTGAAAAAAAATAAAACCTGTTATGTAAAGTGAGGAAAATGTTATTAAATCTAGTTTAGACGGGTAATTTTAATAACAGCAACTTAGACCTAAATTTATATTGTAATATCGGGAGGCGAGTTATGCTCTGAAATTTAATTTCAAGTGCCAGGTTTGGTGCTACACTGGGAAGTCTCTTAATCCCCGGATTGGGACAGATTATTAAGGGAGAAAAGAATAAAGCACTCATACATTTTGTTCTAGCTATAGGGCTTTGGATTTTCTCTTATGGGTGGTTAATACACTTGTTTTCAGCAATTGATGCTGCATTAAGGAAACCTTATATAAAGGAATGTCATTAGTAGCTTCAAAACTAATTAGAGTCATACTCGTTACAGCGAGGTTGTACAAATTCAAAAAGTAAATAATTGTCACAATGGGAATTAGCAATAGAAAGCGAGGTTGCAGTGCAATTGGGTTATGGCGAATACACCTACGAAGTATCCGAAGATTGGTGTAAAAAACCTAACTCATGGGACTTTGGATGGGTCCCAGGAGTTGCTTGTGATTCTTTAGATCAAGTCTATGTATATTCTCGGAGTCAGCATCCCCTTGTAGTTTTTGATCGTAATGGTAAATTTGTTAGGACAATAGGGGATGATATACTAAAAGATGCTCATGGAATATTCATTGACAGTGAGGATAATATTTTCTTGACCGATTGGCTGGATCATTGTGTCCATAAGTTTGATAATCATGGAAACCTTGTTCTGACCCTGGGGAAACCCGGAGAATATGGTAAGAAGGATGGCGTTCCATTTCGGAAGCCGACAGATGCAGTTACGGCGCCCAATGGTGATATCTATGTTTCTGACGGGTATGAAAATGCAAGGGTTCATCGTTTTACTAAAAATGGTGAATATCTTTATTCTTGGGGTGAATGGGGTTCGCAGCCAAGTAAATTTGAGCTCAGCCATTGTATCCGCATTGATCGCTATGACCGTCTCTGGGTGTGTGATCGAACCAACGACCGTATCCAGCTCTTTGACCTCGAAGGGAATTATCTTGACCAGCGAAAGATAAATAAGCCTGATACTATTTACTTTGATCCGGTAGATGATATAGTGTATGTGGCAGAAATGGAACATCAGGTCAGTGTATATACCCTAGAATGGGAATTGGTTTCTTATTGGGGAGGTCGGGAAAAAAGTAATCAGCTAGGACATTTTTCCGGTTGTCCACATGGTATATGGATGGATTCCCAGGGAGATCTCTATGTAGGCCAAGTCCAAACAAATGCTGGATTACAAAAATTTGTAAAAACATCACGATAGGATCTATATTGAACACCTCGAGATAAGGTAAAAATAACATATTTTTAGTTTGTTGGTTTAGGGACCATAATACCGAAGAATATAGTGAGGGAATACGAATGCGTATCATTGATCCACATACTCATATCTGGATTAACCATCCAGATTTTCCATGGCCACAAGAAACTGAAAACCCTCCAGTTGAGGATAGATCAGCAGAAACTCTGATAACCCTGATGGACCAACATGGTGTAGATAAAACAGTTCTGGTACAGGTTATTCACTATCGTTGGGATAACAGCTATGTTGCCCACGCTATCCGGAAATATCCCAATCGGTTTGCTGGTGTTTGTCGTGTCAACCCAGAAGACCGAGCTGCACCTGACCACCTAAGCTATTGGGTGGAAAATCAAGGGTTCCAAGGTGTTCGAATTAGTCCGTCAGAAGGACCTGAAGGGAATTGGTTTCGGAGCCCGATTATGCCAGCATTATTTCAGAGAGCTACTAAACTTAAAGTTCCTTTGTTAATTCTAACTCGTCCCGGGCGATTGCCAGATCTGGCAAGTTATTTGGAGCAATTCCCAGAATTAGATGTTGTTGTTGACCATATGGCAGATGCACAACCCGATCGGCCTGAGGAGGTCTCCGAGTTGCTTGCTCTAGCTCGTTATCCAAGAGTTTATGTGAAAATTAGCCACACCTGGTCTATTTCAAAACAGTTGTATCCATGGAATGATACCTTCGCTATGGTCAAGGAAGTTTATAATACTTTTGGGGCCGACCGTATTATGTGGAGCACTGATTGGCCTGTATGTCTGGAACGAGCTGAATATGGACAGACTCTTTCCGTGGTGCGCGACGAAATGCATTTCATTTCAAATGAAGATAAATCTTATGTTTTGGGTGGTACAGCTCTCCGGTTGTGGCCTTTTAAACAAATAGAGGAGCAAGAAGAGATCCAGTAATAGTGTAAGGTAAATAGAAATCCAGTGTAACTTGGAAAGAAATAATGGAATCGTAATGACAGATGGGGTTTATTTATTTAAGCAGTTTGGAAAATCAGAAACAGACAATATTTCCGAAGTAGTATTTGGTAGTCATTAAATAGATCAGCCCTTTTGATTTTTAAAATATGTAAAGGAGAATTAATGAATATTTTGATCACGGGAGCAGCAACCCGGCTTGGGCAGACCATCGCTTCAATTCTCGAAGGACATGAGCTCCATTTAATGGATGAAGTCATTCCTGAAGTTCCTAAAAATTGTAATGCTATCGAAGGAAGTTTGCTTGACAATGAAGTTGTCTGGCGGGCAGTACGTGGTATAGATGCCATAATTCATACTGGTGAACCACCTAAGGACCTGCCTGATTCACCGGTCGAACGTGAACAATATTTACTGGAATTAGCTACTCGTGGCACTCATCAGCTTTTCAAGGCGGGGGTAGAAGCCGGTGTTAAACGTTTTGTGTATGGAGGGACACTAGATCTATTTAGGGCATATCCTGACGATGTTTACATAAGTGAATTATGGAAGCCGTTACCCGAACCCAATATGTCAGAAATGTCACGCTATTTAGGTGAACATACAGCGAGAGAATTTGCAAGAGATTATATGGTGACAATAACAGGATTACGCTTAGGAATGCTGGTCTCTGAAAACGAAGTCTCGAATCAAAATCCTGATTTACTTTGGCTGGATTACCGTGATGCGGCGCAAGCTTTTCGCCTAGCCTTAGAACGGGACGCTTCAGATGAGGTTTGGTGGACTAGGCGTTGGGCCATATACCATATCTGTGCTGATCTAGAAAATCCCAAATACCTTATAGACCAAGCCCGCACTATCGGATATAAACCGATACATAATTTTGCCGCTAACTGGTAGGAGAATAGAGATAATTATGAAAAAAGTTTTGGTCCTAGGTGCTTCGGGGCTTATTGCTCCCCATATTATACCAAAGTTGGCTGAAGATTATGATCTTATTCTTGCTGATGTAAAGGCTCACCCTAACGGGTTGCCTATCCAAAACGTTGATGTTCGCGACTATGAACAAGTACGTAGTTCTTTAGATGGCGTAGATGCTGTATTAAATTTTACGGTTCTCCGCCATGATAAAACCTCCAGTTTCCAGGTTAACGTTTTAGGCGCCTGGAACATCATGAAAGCTGTAGCTGATACTGGAATAAAAAAAGTGATTCACACAGGACCAGCACAGACACTCGAATGGTATAGTCATGATACTAATATCCCTGTAGATGCTCCAGATGCTCCCTCTACTGACTATTATTTGCTTACTAAACATCTTAGTAATGAAATTGTAAAAAGTTTTGCTCGAAAATATGAGATACACACTCTCTGTTATCTTTTTCAAGGATTGTCTGCCAGGCCAATGAAGCTTTCTCAAAAAACCTCAACCCGTGATTTTGTTATTATCTATGATGATTTAGCTGTAGCCTGTCGTCAAGGACTGGAACTGGATTTAGTTCCAGATTTTTATCAGGCTTTTAATCTTCACAGTCATTATGGTCCGGAAAAGTATAGTCTTGAAAAAGCAGAACGGTTATTAGGGTACGTTCCTCAGGAAAAATGGTGGGATTGGCAACGGAGGTCGGTTTAAAGGTAACGGTTGATAGTCAGGATTCGAAATATCTTATTAACCCATTTTTAATTCGGGTGCAATATTGCCCACATAAATAGGAGTATTATTTAATGTCCCAGACAATTCGTATATTTGTTGGAACCTACACTCAGACTAGTAGCAAGGGCATCTATGTTTATGATATCAATTCTGAGACAGGTATCATGGAATATGTTAGCCACATAGGTGATATTCAAAATCCCTCTTTTCTAGCACTTTCATCTGATGGTTGTTTTCTCTATGCAGTTGGCGAGACGAGCGAACCGCATGGAGGGGTTTTTGCTTATACAGTTGATAAATTAGGCTCATTAACTCGTCTGAATAGCCAATCTTCAGGTGGTGCGGGCCCATGCTCTATCGATGTCCATCGCAGTGGTAAGGTTGTTTTGGTAGCAAACTATGGTGGTGGCTCGGTGGCTTCTTTCCCGGTTAATAATGACGGGTCATTAGGCGAACCAGCCTCTGTGATTCAACATACTGGTTCAAGTGTTGATCAGAACCGGCAGAATGAGCCACATGCTCATATGATTCGTCACGACCGAGACCATAACTATGTTTTTTCACCAGACTTAGGAACGGATAAAATTTTTATTTATACAGTTGATCCCAAGACTGCAGTACTAACTCCTCATGGAGAAGCGGGGGTGCCACCTGGTTCTGGGCCACGACATATTGAATTTCATCCCAACAGAAAATTTGCCTATGTAATTAACGAGATGGGTAATACGATCACAAAATTTAAGTATGATTCAAAGGCTGGCATACTTACTGAAGGCGATACTGTTTCCACATTGCCTGTTGATTATAGCGGGGTTAGTCACACTGCCGATATCCATATGACTGATAATGGGAAGTACTTGTATGGATCTAATCGAGGCCATGATAGTCTTGCCATGTACCAAGTGGATGAGGATACGGGTAGTTTATCCCTGCTAGGTATTGTGCCAACGGGAGGTGAAAATCCACGAAATTTTTGTATTGATCCAACTAATAATTTTGTTCTTACAGGGAACCAAAGTTCTGATACAATCACCTATCATCGCTTAGATCCAAAGACCGGACACCTTTACCCTTCTGGTGTCGTAGCTGATATCCCTATGGCAGTATGCCTTAAAATGGTATTGGTGAACTGATTGTTCTCTGAATTATCTCATAGTCCACAAGCAGGGCAGAACTGCCGTGATAACCCCATCCTGAACCCAGCATGGCAATTATTTGTAGAGCGTGCTCGAAAGGAGAAAATCCCTTTTGAAACACACCTCAGAACTTACCAAGCTATTTTCAAGGACATTAAGGTAGAAGATGGCCCTCCAGTTGTTTGGATGCCTGATGATAAGATGATCCAGCGGTCAAATCTCATGCTTAATATGGAGACTGTTGGTATAGCTCAATATGAGGATTTTTATAAATGGTCTGTTGGTGACCTGCCTGCTTTTTGGACTCATACAATTGACAAGTTAAAAATTAAATTTACAAAAGCTCCCACCGCCGTGCTTGAGCCGAATATTGATATCAAGCGACCTAAGTGGTTTCCTGGTGCAGAGCTAAATATTGTTGATAGTTGTTTTACAGGCGAACCTAGCCGAATAGCTATTGTCGCTCCTGGAGCTAATGACCAGAGGCTAACTTATATCACTTATGGTGAGTTAGAAACAATGGTTAATAGGGCATCAAATGGCTTTTTGGAACGAGGCTTAGCTCCCGATCAACCGATTGCATTATACATGCCGTTAACTGTCGAATGTGTCATTGCTTATCTAGCAATTATTCGGGCGGGATCGTGGGTGGTTTCTATTGCTGATAGTTACCCAGAGGCAGAAGTTCGCCGCCGCCTGGCCCTTACTGGTGCAACTTGTGTCATAACTCTCGAAAAATATAAACGTGGAGAAAAATTAATACCTTTATATAATACGGTTGTTAATGCCGGGGCTTCAAGAGTGATAGCGGTACTATCATCTAACCAATCATCTGGCCTTCGCCAAAATGATATCGCCTGGTCCGATTTTCTTACGGATGTCGAAAAGTTTCAATCGATTACTGGTGAAGCAAATCGTACGAGTAACATTCTTTTTTCTTCGGGCACTACAGGCAACTCTAAAGCTATACCGTGGAACCATCTGACTCCTATCAAGGCTGCAATGGATGGTTACTACCATCAAGATATCCATGCTGACGATATTGTTTCTTGGCCCACCAATATAGGATGGATGATGGGCCCATGGCTTATCTATGCCAGCTTAATCAACGGTGCATGTATAGCGCTTTATCCAGGTGCAACTAATACAACTGATTATCTTCATTTCATTCAAAGAACAGGAGTGACAATTCAGGGATTGATACCTTCTTTGGTCCGGACTTGGAAACATTATAAGATACTAGATAACCTAACCCTTCCAACCATTCGCTTGTTTAGTTCTACAGGTGAACCTGCTAGTCAGATTGACTATTTGTGGCTTATGAGTAAGACTGATTACCGAGTACCTATTATAGAATATCTAGGTGGTACTGAGATCGGGGGGGGACATCTCACGAGTACAGTTTTGCATCCATCTTCACTGGCAACATTTACTACTCCTAACCTAGGAATAGAATTTCGTATTCTTAATGAGACAGGGTGCGAAATTCAAGAAGGTGAGACAGGAGAACTTTTCCTTAAACCCCCAGCTTTGGGGTTGTCAGAGTATCTCATCAATAGCAATCATGAGGCGGCCTATTTTGATGGCTGCCCTCACGGGCCCCACAATGAGATTTTGCGTCGACACGGAGATACAACTCAGTTACTACCTAGGGGATATTATCGGTCCCAAGGGAGAGCCGATGATTCCATGAATCTGGGAGGGATAAAAGTCAGTGCTCTCGAGATTGAACAAATTTTGGATAAACATCCTGATATTTATGAAAGCGCAGCGGTTGCCACCCAGGCAGATGAAACCGGCCCCGAACGTCTGAAGGTTTTTATCATTGCTAATAGGGATAGAATTAACCTTGATCTTATTATTTTAAAAGTTGAACTTCAAGCTTTAATCTCGTCGTGCCTAAATCCATTATTCAAGATTGATGAAGTAAGGCCATTGCCTAAACTTCCAAAAACACCATCTGGAAAAATTGTTCGATGTTTATTGCGAGAGGTCATTTAAATTACAATAACAACCAGAAGAAATATTAAAAACTGGTAAGTCGGTATACTAATTCAATCGAACTTTCAGTGAAGTTTAACTATTTGAGGCAAGATATAGATCGGTTGAATGTTTATAACTTGATTTATCTCTTGCATGAATTAGTCTTTGTAAAAAATATTATGCCATAGGATCAGTCGTTTGATATCAAGTTGTTACGGTTTGTTTCAGGTCTACTTTAGCTATCTTAGCCCGAAACTAAAATAAAAACTTACTTGAAGATATAAGGTAAAATTTATATGCCTCGAAGACGAGTTGCAATCGTGGCAGGTGGTCGAACTCCTTTTGTTAGAGCTGGACGTGCTTTCGCCGAAATTGACTCTTTGGGTATGGCGGTTCATGCTGTTTGTGGGATGTTAAAGAGAGCTGAAATCGATCCGAAGTTGATAGAATCCGTTGTCTTCGGTACGATGACTCCAGATCCACTGAAACCTAATTTAGCCCGAGAATTAGTCTTTGAGGCCGGCTTACCGAAGAGTGCGGAAGCTCATACAGTATCTTCCTATTGTATAACGGGCTTGAGAGCAACTACGATAGCTGCTGATGCTATAGCTGCCGGAAGAACAGAAGTTGCATTGGTAGGTGGGGTAGATTCATTGACAAGGGCGTCTTTCGATCTTTTCAAAGAGCCATCTACCGGGTTAACTATGGGTGATCACATGGAATTAACAGCTAAGAGCTGGCAAATTTCCCGTCGACATCAGGATGAAATAGCCTTAAATAGCCATAAAAATGCTATTGCTGCTCGGGAGAAACTTTCCTTGGAAATTCATCCATTGATGGGACAGAAGGTAGATTCAGGGCCTAGGGTTGATACTTCGCTAGATGCTCTATCGGTACTGAAGCCTGTTTTTGATCCGGAAAATGGCACCCTAACTGCTGGTAACTCTTCGCCAGTGACTGATGGAGCTGCTGCTATCTTGCTTATGTCAGAAGAAAAGGCTAATGACTATGGTCTAAACCCCCTCGCTTTTATTGAGGGGATGATTTATGCTGCCCAGGATCCATCTGATGGATTGCTTATGGCTCCTGCTATTTCTGTTCCCCAACTTTTGGGGAATCATGGTTTGACAATGTTGGATATCGATCTGGTTGAAATTCATGAAGCATTCGCGGCTCAAGCTATTGCTAGTGTTGCCGCTTGGGAGAAGGGGTGGAAGGGGAATCCAACTGGAGCAGTTGATTGGAATCGAGTTAATGTTAACGGGGGCTCTATAGCAGTGGGCCATCCCTGGTCGGCTACTGGTGCTCGTATTTTAACGACTCTTGCCAATGAAATATATAGGCGTGATGCTCATTGGGGCCTAGTAAGTATTTGTGCAGCTGGGGCTATGGCGGGTGCATTTCTCCTAAGGGGACCAGTAAAAAATTAGCAAAGTAGTAGGGCTAAAAAGACCTACCTTGGCTTGTGAAGTTGTATCTAATTTTTTAATAAAAAAAATAAATAGAGTAAAATCGGTTATATTTTGTAATAATTACTTGATTTAGAATTTAGACTTTAATATATTTTCCTGAGCTTGTGGAAGAAAAAATGAAAAAAGTTATTGACTTTAAGATATTGACTAGATTATCTACTTGTTTTCGTAGTGTAGTGTATTTATACTAAGTCTTGCTTTCCGTAGAGGTTTTGAATCTTGGAAGGCAGGACGAACTTGGTAAAGAAGCTGAAGTTCCTCTTCCGCCTAACGGTGGTGCTGTAGCAAAGGGGGGCGGCTGTCTGAACTTTGTATAGATAGCGATGTATTATAATTAGGGATGTTTAACTGCACGCACCTTACTAAAAGGAGAATCAATCGTATGTGTGCTTGTTTTTCGCGACCTGAAGCAGGTTTCAGTTCACATGTTGTATTCTCCCCACGGGAGTTCAGCGAAAGCTATGTTGAAATCTCGAGCAACTTCAAAGACTTAATTTGTGTGATCATCAATCCTTTATAAATAAGGTTTAAGGAGAATTTACATATGCGGTACATTTCCAGGTTCAAGGATCGAATAAGTGGTTTGAGCATTCACAGCCTGGCGTTCATGATGATGTTTTCGTTAGTGGCTGGTCTCTCAACCTATCAGGAGGCTGCCGCTCAGAACCCGTCAGTGACACTGACGGCGAACGTAGCTTCAGTTGACGAGGATGCTGCTGCTGCGGCCACGGTAACTGTAACGGCGACATTGGCGACAGCAATGGCGAGTGATCAAACTGTTACAGTAAGCGTTCCAGAAAATGCCGATCGTTATGATTCGGATGGTGCTGGGACAGCTATAGCAGATTTTGATATTGTTGTAGGGGCAGGGAATCTCTCTAATACAGGTACTTTCGACATTTTTCCGACCGACGATGCCGAATACCTGGGTGACCTTACGGTTGCCATTTCTGGTGTTGCGACCGGCTCGTTTGTTACTGGAACTTCCTTGACCATAAAAGATGAGGATGCGGATCTAGTGATAACTAGCAATGTAGCTTCTGTGGGTGAAGCTGCTGGCGAAACCTCTATAACTATAACGGTAGCAACCGAAGATAACGCTAATCTTGCCGATGCTACCACTATTAATCTGACCTTTGACGGAGCTTCCGGAGGTTACACTATCGGTGGTACGCAGTCTGTAACGATTGCTTCTGGTAGTAACAGCGCTGCCTCTGTGATAACACTTACGCCAGTCGTGGACGGGATTTATACAGGTGATAGAGATATCACGGTCTCGGGTACTGCCGGAGCTCTTACAATCTTTGATGCGACTATTGCTCTAACAGATGCTGAGGCAGCCCCTACTGCAACACTAGCCGCGGCTGCTGCTTCAGTGGCTGAAGATGGTGGAGCCGAAACTATTACGGTAACGGGTACGCTTTCCCATGGTTCAGCAACTGACGTTTCGATTGATATAACTGTAGCTGCAAACGCTACATTCTGGGAAGCTACTGCACCTTCCGCAATCACGATCGCAGCTGGTCAAACTGAAGGTACAACTACCTTTACATTGACCCCTGTAGATGATGAAGATTATGACGGTGACCAGACTGTTGCTCTTAGTTCGACAACGAATACGGGTCTCTCAGCTAATCCAGCCAATGTTAACGTAACAATTGTGGATGAGGATTTTGACTATGACTTCTCCGCAAGCGTTTCAGCTATTACCGAGGATGGCGGTGCCCAAGCAGTCGTAGTTACAGCGACGGTCGCTGATGGTGGTACTGCTGATGCGATAACGACCGTAGACGTCGTTCTTAATGCCGGCGCACCAGGTGGACTCACCATAGGTGGAACTCAGTCGATTACAGTCGACGTAGGCCAATCAAGTGGAACCGCGACCATAACATTAACGCCGACCGATGATGCTATTTATACCGGCGATCAGGATGTAATAATTGAGAGCAATACCGCTGGATTAGATGTTGGGCCAGTTACGATAACCTTGTCTGAGGATGAAGCGGTGCCTACGGTGGTGTTGACCTCGGACGTTGCTAGCATTGCTGAAGAAGTTGGTGCTACAACAACGGTAACAATTACAGCTACCCTTTCTGGGCTGTCAGCTGTTGATGAAACTATTACCGTAAGTGTTGCCGAGAACGCCGATCGTTGGGATGCTGATGGTGCTGGTACCGCTATAGCAGATTTTAACATTGTTGTTGCAGCGGGTAATGCCTCTAATACCGGTACTTTCGACGTGGAAGTAACGGATGATGATACTTATCTGGGTGACGCAGTAATAGCTGTTTCAGGTGTCTCTG
>MDTE01031944.1_pt1 | contig 98872 bp, 86 predicted proteins | sample 811231 | NCBI WGS metagenome assembly MDTE01 (sample SAMN05326651, study PRJNA326480) | marine metagenome | isolation source: seawater | place: Indian Ocean: Red Sea | collected 2010 | reverse complement strand
CGCCGACCACGACGGCGAGCCGGGCCGGTGACAGCCAGAACCACCTCGAGGCCTAGCCCTGGCGCCGCCTCGAACAGAGCAGCCAGTGGAGGAACGGCCGTCTCGGGATTGCCCAGATAAGCGAGGCGCCGGGGACGCGCCGGCACCGCGACGGTCATCGCAATCTGAGACCGTCCACCCCATCCGCCTTCGGAAAGGTGCTTTGAGAGGGCTTCAACGCCAGCTCACGCAGTGCCCGCTTGGCGTCCTTCTTCTGACCATCATCGAGATGGTCGATCAACAGAATGCCTTCGAGGTGATCCAACTCGTGCTGAAAAAGACGGGCCTCCAACTCATCGGCCTCTATGGAAACCTCGTTGCCATCGAGATCGACGCCAACCAGATGGATCTGCTTAGGGCGGATGATCTCCCAAGAGAGGCCGGGCACCGATAGACACCCCTCGTCAAATGCCCACTCGCCGTCCGACTCCACGATTCGTGGGTTAAGTACCACACCCGTACCAGCGCCATGGTCATATACGAAAAATCGGCGCTGAACTCCGACCTGAGGGGCGGCTAGGCCAATACCGGCTGCTTCGTACATCGTGGTGAACATGCTCTCAACGAGACTCACTAGAGACCCGTCGACGTCGGTTACGTCAGCAGCGACAGTTCGCAGCACAGGGTCTCCGATGACCCGGATCTCGTGTGGGGACACGAACCGAGGCTACCGTCGCTGCCATGGAGGCCCGGATCACATGGCCGGTAACCGTGGCGTGAATAATCGGCAGTACTGGAACGGTCAGCCCGAGGTGGCCTCCAAGCCGGGAAGCGTGCCGCTTCTACTACCCGACGTTGACCTTATTTTGGCCACCGACCGGGGTGTCTTCTCAGCCGACCGTTTGGACCGCGGGACCCGGTACCTGCTGCTCGACGGTCCCCCTCCTCCGGCGGGGGTCGTTGACTTACTAGATCTTGGCTGTGGCTATGGACCTATCGCTTGTGCTCTGGCCGTTCGGAACCCATTGGCACGAGTCTGGGCTGTCGACGTAAACGAGCGCGCGCTCAATCTGTGTCGGGCCAACGCGCTCGGCGCCGGCTTGGACAACCTTAAGGTGGCGCGTCCGGACGAGATCCCTGACGACCTGCGGTTCGACGGCCTGTGGTCGAACCCGCCTATCCGCATCGGCAAGGTAGCCCTCCGCGAGCTCTTAAAGGGCTGGCTAGACCTCCTTCGTCCGGATGCATCTGCTCACCTTGTGGTGCAACGCCACCTCGGTGCCGACTCCCTAGCCCGTTGGCTGACAGAACAAGGCTGGACCACTAGCCGCCGGGCGTCACGCAAGGGCTTCCGACTGCTAGACGTTGCTTCCCGAGCCAATACTTCAACGCCGGAGGACGGCCGTTGGGATTGCCCGTGAGAAACCTTGACGGTACCGGCCTGAAGCGCCTTCACCGGGAGTGGCGCCGCAAGCACGAGCCAGACGTAGCAATGTTTCTGGACAGTGTTCAGACGCCTTACAACGTGGGTTCCATCCTTCGAACGGCTGCCGCATACCGCGTGGCCCACCTTTGGCTAGTTGGAGCGACAGCGCTCCCTACGCACGCCAAGACGGCCAAGACAGCACTAGGAACTAGTCGGTACCTATCTTGGACCGCATGCGAGGAGGCGGACGAGGCAGTGGCTGCTGTAGCCGATGCCGGCTACAGCCTGGTAGGCGTCGAATTGGCTGACGGAGCGGTACCTATTCACGGGGCTCAGCTTCCCGACCGGCCATGTCTGGCCCTTGGTCACGAGGATCGAGGTCTTTCCACCTCTGTTCTGGAGGCCTGTGAAATCGTAACCTTCATCCCGCAATTGGGCAGGGTGGGGAGCCTTAATGTGGGCACAGCAGCCGGAATCGCCCTTTACGAGGTCAACCGCCGGGGCTGGTAGTTCAAGCCCGACCGGGATCCACTTCCACCCGAAATCGACCCGTCGGTCGTTCAACCGCAGCCAGTAGATCAGCCAAAGAGTCTGGATCGGGTGCTCGGATAAGCCAGGCACCTTGACGCGGACCAAGCAGGTCAATCCCCTTGGCAACATGTTCCCGCTCGGTCTCAATCCGTCGGACGTAATCCTCGGCGGATGCTCCCGACACACGGGCAATCGCACCGAACGGCGGAAGTCCCAGAAGGATGCGCCGATTGGTCTCTTCAGGGACAGTCCGGGCCGGATCGGCATGAAGGACCGCCTGCAGGACCTCATGGTCAGGCTGTCGCGTCTGCACCACTAGGCGGCCCCCAATTGCCCGCGAGCCAAGAAGTCGAGCTGCACGCGCTAGAAGGGCTAGCGCCTGTTGAGCGGCCCTCTGACGGAGGGCCAACAACTCCTGATCAAACTCTAAAAAGATCACGTGGGCGACACGACGCTCTAGACGATGGAGAACAGCCTCTGTCCCAACGAAAAGTGCTGGAGTGTCCGGCCCGGCGAGGTCGGTAATCGGGGTGTCGGCGGTTACATCAATTACTGAACGGCCAGCCAAGGCCTCGAGTTCCTCTCGGACCCGGTTGACCCCGGCTCGGAGATTCCGAAACCGGGTGGTACCGCACGCGTCGCACACCACCGGACGCCTGTCGTCATCGACCGGGCAACGCATCCACTCGTCCAAGCCGCCTACTCCAGGTGAGGCCGTTTGCTCGCTCGTTCTTGCCTGTTCGAGGACAAGAATCGAACCATGGCGGTCACACCTCGCTAGCTCACCGCAGCTCTCACAGGCAAGGAGCTTGGATCGACCCTTCCTGTTCAGGACACATACCACCGGATCGCCAAACTCGCCCCGAAGCATGTCGACGATGGCCGGGCTGAACAGTCCGCTACGGACCGGGTCGTCAAGGCGCCGGTCCACAATGTCAACCACTGGCCATCCAGCTCGTTCTTCTGAACGGGAGGGGGCGACTATTCGCCGGTCAGTTGGCTCCACGCCGGCGGCGATTAGGGCTTCCAAACTTGGCACCGGTGATACCAATACGCATGCTGCCCCAGCCCGACGAGCTCGCTCCACTACTACGTCGCGGGCATTCCATGTTGGTGACCTTTCCTCCCGATAGGACTCGTCGTGCTCGTCTAGGACTACCACTGAGCGCAGATCGCCGACTGGCGCCCAAGCGGCGGCACGACTCCCAACGACTACGCCCCCGGTTGCCGCCTGCGCCCAATCTCGGGGCATCGAGGAAACCGTCACTCCGGCACGGCGCAGCCGTCGGGCAATACGCTCAGCTCTCTCGGTCGTCGGGACGAGAACTAGGGCGTCTCCCCTGCGGGCCGCAGCAAGCACCAGTGGAACTGGGTCGGCGCCCGGCGGCAGGCGGACCACTGCCGGACGGCCAGCAGGATCCGGGGTGACGGCCTCGTTATACCTCTTATCGTTCAAGGACCAAGCGCTCGGCAGTAATGCAGTCTTGGAGGAGGAAGTCGGTGGAAGGGCGTCGACCATGGTGGGTGGCGAAGCCGTGGTTAAGAACCCAGCAACCGGTCCCGCCCAACGATGGGCTGCCCACCTAGCTAGGTCGATCAGTTCGGCCGATGGGCCAATACCGCTGAGGTGAGCCAGCGGGCGCAGTGCCACGCCTTCAGGTGGCTCCACGCGATCCTCCACTACCCAGCCGCCAACGCGACGTCCTTGGAGAACGATTCGGACCCGGCTACCCACAGCTAGCCGCTCAGCTCGACCATCCTTCTTCCAGGTCTCGGGGACGACGTAGTCGAAGGTGCGGTCGATGGCCGCCACGTCAGGAAGAACCCTTACTACGCGCCCCTCGGCGCTTGCCTTGCTCGCGTCCCTCGAAGACTCCGTAATCGAGGCAGGCGCAGAACCAAGGTCGAGCTGACCTTGATGCAACTTGGCGCGTTCAGCTCGACTATCGGCCACGGGGCGCGCTGGCCCCTTCTTCAGCCCAGACCCAGGAACGACCGAACGTCATCGGCACGGTCCGTGGACTCCCACGGCATGCCGTGACGCCCGAAATGCCCGTAGGCCGCGGTTGCCCGATAAATCGGCCTCTTTAGGTCAAGGTCGCGGATGATTGCCGCCGGGCGCAAGTCAAAGATCTCCTGGACACAGTCGGCGATCCGCACGGGATCAATCCGTTCTGTGCCGAAGGTCTCAACCAAGACCGAGACCGGACGCGCCATACCAATGGCATAGGCCACTTGAACCTCGCACCGGCTGGCTACGCCAGCCGCCACCAAGTTCTTCGCCACCCAGCGAGTCGCATAGGCCGCCGACCGATCGACCTTCGAGGGATCTTTTCCCGAAAAGGCGCCACCTCCGTGCCGAGCCATGCCGCCGTAGGTATCCACGATGATCTTTCGGCCGGTAAGGCCTGCATCGCCGACTGGTCCACCAATCACGAAGCGCCCAGTCGGGTTTACATGCACCTCGTAACCGTCTTCGGAAAATTCAGGCGGGATAACCGGCTGGATGACCTGGTCGATGAGGTCCGGCCGGATCTCCGAGTCGCGGTCGATTCCGTCGTTGTGCTGGGTCGACACCAGAACCGTCTTCAGGCGAACTGGACGGTTGCCCTCATACTCGAATGTGACCTGGGTTTTGGCATCGGGTCGGAGGTAAGGGACGGTTCCCGCCTTCCGCACCTCCGCGTGCTTCTCAGCCATCCGATGCGCTAGGTGAATGGGCAGGGGCATTAGGACGTCGGTCTCCTCGCAGGCAAAACCAAACATCATTCCCTGGTCGCCAGCCCCTTGACGGTCGAGATCGTCATCGTCTGAAGCCCCGGACCTCACCTCCTCGGCAGCATCAACACCACGGGCGATATCAGCTGACTGGCCATCGAGGGTGACCATCACCCCACACGTTTCCCCATCAAAGCCAAAGTCCTCACGGTCATACCCGATCTCACAAATCGTCTTACGAACCGTCTTTGGAATGTCGACATAGCCACCACAAGTAACCTCACCGGCCACTACCACTAGGCCAGTGGTAATGAGCGTCTCGCAGGCAACCCGGCTCTCGGGGTCCTGGGCCAACATGGCATCGAGAACGGCGTCTGAGATCTGGTCAGCCATCTTGTCGGGATGACCCTCCGTCACCGATTCTGAGGTGAAGGTCCAGTTTTCGCTCACTTGTCGTCTCCGTTCAGAGACCGGTTGGTTCGGAGACGGTTCACCACTGCGTCAACCACAACCCGAGCCACCTCTCTCTTGTCAGTCAAGGGAACCTCGACGGCACCCCCGACGGAATCCAACAGAACCACGGCATTGGTCTCGTGCCCGAAGCCCACACCAGGGACCGAAACGTCATTCGCCACGATTAAGTCAACGCCCTTGCTCTGCAGTTTTGCCCTGGCATTCTGGCGCAAATCATCGGTCTCCGCAGCGAATCCCACCAGGACCTGGCCGGGAAGGCGATCGCGGCCAAGCGTGGCCAGAATGTCCACCGTTGGCTCGAGGCGGATCTCCGGGACACCACCTTCTTTTTTGATCTTCTGGTTGGCAACCTCAATCGGTCGAAAATCAGCCACTGCAGCGGCCATCAGAATGACGTCGGCCTCCACTGAAAGCCCGGCAACCGCCTCGGCCATCTCTGCCGCGGTGTCGACAGAAGTAACACGGATACCTGAGCCGATCGGAGCGCTGTCCGGATGGGTGGTGACACAGTCCACGACGGCACCGCGGGCAGCAGCCTCGGCAGCTAGGGCATGGCCCTGACGACCAGAAGACCGGTTGCCAAGGAAGCGAACCGGGCAGATCGGTTCCCGAGTCCCACCGGCGGTCACTACAACGCGCTTACCAGCCAGATCTCCCCCGTCCGACCCGGTGGCGACACCAAGCACCTCGTGGGCTGCAGCCACAATTTCCACTGGTTCGGCTAGCCGCCCTTCTCCCGAATCACCGCCAGCTAGACGACCGGCAACAGGGCCGACAATGTTCACGCCGCGATCGGCTAACACGGCCACGTTCTCTGCCACCGCGGCCTGCTCCCACATCTCGGTGTGCATGGCGGGCGCAACAATCACAGGTGCCCGGGTAGCCAACAAGGTGGCGGTCAATAGGTCAGCCGACCGGCCAGTCCGGTAGTCGGACAGCACGCGGGCCGTGGCCGGGCAGACAATCACTAAGTCCGCGCCCTGACCCAGGCGGGTGTGTGGAATCGGGTATTCCTCGTCGAAAAGCGAAGTCTGAACCGGCTCGGAGGCAAGGGCGTCAAAGGTGGCACGCCCGACAAAACGCAGAGCCCCTTTCGTCATCACAGGCGCCACGTAAGCTCCGGCGTCGACCAGACGACGACACACTTCAACAGCCTTATAGGCAGCCACACCGCCGGTGATGCCGAGAACGATGCGGCGACCAGCAAGGGATCCCATGGGTGTCGCCCTCTTGGAGGGAGCGACCGGAGGTCCGGTCAGGCGCCCTCGGGCTCGCCGGAAGCAGTTTCGCCTTCCGAGACGTCCAACGCGTCGCCAGCTAGGTGCTCAGCCATTTCGGCGTCGATGGCGTCCAAAAGGGCGTCCACGTCCTCTGGTTCGTCCGGCGGTTCGACGGCTTCGATCTTGCCGACCGAGAGCTCCTCAAAGGCTATGGAAAGCGGCTTCCGAGAGGTGGAGGTCACCTGCGGAGGTATGGAAGCACCCAAGCCTTCACCCAACTGGCCAAAATAGGAGTTGATCTGCCGAGAGCGCTTAGCACTCACGGTAACCAGACGGAACTTGGAGTCGGCCGAGTCAAGGAGTCCCTCAATTTGGGGGTTGACCATGCTGTCGTAGCGCTGCACCAGAAAAACCCTTCTTCGTCAGGCCGACGGAACCCATGTCGGAGCCATCCGGATCGTCAGGGTAGCAGCGGCTTCGGATGAACCCTCGAAAACCCGAGTACCCGAAGGTCGCTTAGCGTCAAACTTGGCGGCGCGCCGCTTCGATCAGGCTCTGGATCTCACTTACTGTGGCTTGTAGATCGTCATTCACTACTCGCACGTACCCCAACCGATCGGCTTCAGCACGTTCCCGAATCGCTTCCTCAGCCCGTTGGTCGGCGCGTGATATCGAATCGCCACGAGCCAATAGGCGACGTCGGAGTTCCTCGTCGTCCGGAGCGTCAACGAAGAGGCATAGAGCGTCCCGACGGTGCTCTAGTACCTGATGTCCACCTGCCACATCGATCTCCAGCAGCAGGTCACGATCGCTGTTCGATACCGGCGTTCCATAGAGTTCGCCGAGGAACTCATTCCATTCCAAGAAGCCCCCGGCCTCCCGATGCTCTTCGAACTCCTCGCGGGTCACGAAAACGTAGGCGCCCTCAATGTCGTCGGCCCGGCGACCACGTGTGGTCCAGGACCGGCTCAGGTCTAGCGCTGCATCACCTTCAACGAGCGCACGAGCGATGGTCCCTTTCCCAGCCCCACCGGGGCCGGATAAAACGACTAACAGCACAGACGTCGATCGGACGGGCCAATGGCAGCCGAGGCGGCGATCCGAGTCAGCCGAAGCGGGCAACCAGCTCAGCACGCTGCTGAGCACCTAGGCCGCGTAGTCGGCGACTCTCGCTGATGCCGACCTCTTCCATGGTCCTGCGAGCTTTCACTTTGCCTAGTTTCGGCAACGACTCGAGAACGGCCAGCACTTTCAACTTGGCCAAGACTTTGTCGCTATCAGACTGATCCAGCAGTTCGGACAGAGTCAGCGACCCCATCTTTAGACGATTCTTAACCGCCGCACGAACCCTGCGGGCCTCAGCAGCCTTCTCGAGGGCGGCACGACGCTGTTCATCAGTGAGTTGGGGAAGTCCAGCCATGGCCCGGACCATAGTCCGATCAGCGGAACTGTCGAGCACTCCGCCGTGAACAAGATTTCAACCAAAACCATCAAGCATCGAAGTCGCCCGCCAAGTCGGCAGTTAGTTCGGCGGCAGCGGCTGGAGGATTTGGCGCCGCGGTGACAGCACGCCCCACCACTAGCAGATCAGCGCCTGCCTTCACCGCCGCGCTGGGTGCCGCCACCCGGGCTTGGTCATGGGTGTCTCCGCCAGGCATCCGGATCCCAGGTACTACCCGTACCAGACGATCCGCCCAAGCCTCAGTGACGTGAAGGTCCGGCGCCGCGCAAACAATGCCTTCACAACCCGAGTCGGCCGCCAGCGCACAGCGCTCCTCCAGCACGTGTCGTCCCGCCACCGTCTCGCTGGTCAACACCGTCACCCCCAGGATCCCAGGCGGCTCGGCGCCCACCCGGTCGGCTCCTTCTGCCATTCCTTCGACTGCGGCTTGAAGCATCGTGCTTCCGCCTGAGGTATGGACGGTGGCCCATCGGGCGCCCGAGGCTCCAATCACACGAGCCGCTGCACCGACCGTGTGGGGAATGTCGTGCAGCTTCAGATCGCAGAACACGTCGAAGCCACGATCCACAAAGACCGCAACAGCCTCTGGACCCGCCGCGGTAAACAGTTCGAGACCAATCTTGACCGTGGAGAACCAAGGTGCCAACTCGTCGGCAGTCCGACGGGCGAGCACCAAATCATCAATGTCGAGAACCAGACAAAGCCGTCGCCGAATCGTCTCAGCGACGTCGACTAAGCCAGAGGGAGATTCAGCCATGTGCTACTCCGATCAATTCGGCTATCCGGTCTACACCTCGGCGGTCGCACCATCGTCCGATGTCACGCAAGATGCGAACTGGAGCACGAGGATCGGCAAAAGTCGCTGTCCCGATCTGCACCGCTGTCGCCCCGGCCATTAGAAACTGGACGGCATCTTGGGCCGAGGCAATCCCCCCAACACCGATGATCGGTACGTCACTAAGGACCTCGTAGGTGTCGTAGACAGCCCGCACGGCAGCCGGCCGGATGGCTGGACCCGACAACCCACCGCGACCTGCTCCCAGGAGCGGTCGGCGGGCCTCGACATCAACCACCATGGCGAGGACCGTGTTGGCCACAGTCACTGCCTCAGCGCCAGCCGCTGCAGCAGCCGCGGCCACGTCCGGCAAGTTGGGCGTGTTTAGGCTGAGTTTGGCCCAACGTGGCCGACACGCCGCAGCTGACGCCTCGACGACTTCGGTGGTAGCCGAGGTTGAGTGGGCGAATAGCGCACGACGGTCCTCCAAGTTTGGACACGAAGCATTTACCTCTAGAGCAATCACCTCTGGGGGCGCCTCGGCCAGGAGTATCGCTGCCCGGGCAAACTCGTCGACCGTCCGACCCCAAATGCTGGCCACTACCCGAGCGCCGGTAGCAATTAGGCCCGGCAGGTCGTGTTCCAGCCATGCTTCTACTCCGGGGCCCTGCAGTCCCACGCTGTTGACCATCCCTGACGGCGTCGCGTGGACCCTCGGTCCCGGATTACCAACCCAAGGCTCAACGTGGAGCGACTTAACAACGACCGCACCTAGCTCAGAGGGATCAAGATGGTTGACCAATTCGTGGCCGTACCCAGCAGTACCGGAGGCAGTCATCACAGGGTTGTCCAATGAGAGTGACCCAAGATGAGTCGTCAGATCAACGGCTGGCAACCGAGCCATTCTCAATGTTGCCTCACTAGTCGTCGTCACCGGGTGGTCGGCAGACACCGTCGTGGTACTCCTGCAACGTCCGCACAGACAGCGGATGCCGGCGCCAGTCGGATAGGCCACGGGCTGCCGCCAACGCAGCGTTACCTGTAGTTAACAGTGGAATGCCTTGTTCGCCAGCGGCGGCGCGGATGTGCTCACCATCGGCCCGAGGACCCCGACCCCTGGGACTGTTCACCACCAATTGAACGACACCTGACCGCACCAGTTCAACGGCATCGGTGCCCTCTTCTCCCAACTTGGCCACCACGGTGGAAACCTCAATTCCATGCGATCGCAAGTAATTCGCCGTTCCGCTAGTTGCCACGAGTTCTAGGCCGAGCTCCACAAAGCCAAGGGCCGCCTCGAGTCCGACCGCCTTATCCCGATCGGCCAAAGACAGGAAAACTGTTCCGGTCTCCGGAAGGGCACCTCCCGCCGAAATCTGGGACTTAGTGAAGGCTAATCCGGTGGTCATGTCGATACCCATGACTTCGCCGGTCGATCGCATCTCAGGGCCGAGCACCGGATCGGCCTCCGGAAACCGGTCGAAGGGCAGGACTGCCTCCTTGACCGCAACGTGGTCGCCGACTACTCGATCGCGTAACAATCCCTCGGCTCGTAGTTCAGCCAGGGTGGCACCCAGCATCACCCTGCTGGCCACCTTGGCTAGTGGCACGCCAGTTGCCTTGGCCACAAATGGAACCGTCCGCGACGCTCTGGGATTTGCCTCGATCACATAGACCTCGGCGGCGCTCCCTGCAGCTTCGACCTTGACGGCATATTGAACGTTGATAAGGCCGCGTACGTCGAGGGCCTCGGCGATGGCCCGTGTGTGTTGCTCGATGGTCGACACCACCTCCGGAGCCAGATGGGGAGGCGGAATGATGCATGCACTGTCGCCACTGTGCACACCCGCCTCCTCCACATGTTCCATGACGGCACCAATCACCACCTCGCCGACATGGTCACGCACCGCATCCACGTCTACTTCGGTGGCATCCTCTAGAAAGCGGTCAACCAGCACTGGCCGCTCCGCCGACAGACCCCCCTCGATGCCTAGGCTTCCGAATCCACTCAACTCGGACATCGCCCGTTCGAGTTCTGCGTCGTCATAGACGATCTCCATAGCCCGACCGCCCAGCACGTAGGACGGGCGGACCAAGACTGGATAGCCGACGTCAGCAGCTATAGAGCGCGCACCATCAGCGTCGATAGCTGTGCCTCCGGGTGGCTGAGGGATGCCCAGACGGACACACATGACGTTCCACTGCTCCCGATCCTCCGCTAGATCAATTGAGGCAGGGCTGGTCCCTGCGACCAGTTCGACGGGCAATTCCGATGCAAGCTTCAGCGGCGTCTGACCACCAAGGGACACGATGATCCCCACCGGTTTCTCGGCAACTGCGACATTTAAAACATCCTCTGCGGTCAGCGGTTCGAAGTAGAGACGGTCGCTAGTGTCGTAGTCGGTCGACACCGTCTCCGGATTGCAGTTGACCATGATCGTCTCGTAGCCAGCCTCACGCAGAGCGAAACTGGCGTGAACGCAGCAGTAGTCGAATTCGATTCCCTGCCCGATCCGGTTGGGCCCGGACCCGAGAATCATGACCTTGGGTCGGTCTGATGCCCGCACCTCGTCCTCGTCCTCCCAGGCCGAATAGTGGTAGGGAGTTTCGGCCTCAAACTCAGCGCCGCAGGTGTCAACCGTCTTGTAGGTGGGCAGTACTCCAGCCATCTCACGGGCCATCCGGACGTCAACCGGGTTGCAGCCCCACAGGTAAGCCAACTGGGCATCAGCGAAACCGAGCTGCTTAACCCGCCGCCAATCCCGCCGATCTAGTTCGGGCACTAAGCCTCGACCCTCAACCTCAGAACCGACGAGACTCTCTAGGTGCAGCCGTTCCTCTGAGATGGAAAGAATCTGGTCCAAGAACCATGGGTCCACCTTTGTCGCTTCGTAGACCTCCTCCAATGGAACACCACGCCTAAGCAAGGCCTCTATCTGAGTAATTCGAGCCGGCGTGGCGACCGACGCCGCCAGCAGCAGCGCACCATCGTCCAGTTCGTCGACGGCCGCCTCTGCAGGGTCGCCGTTCAGACCCAGGCGTCCATTCTCGAGCGAACGCATGCCCTTCTGGAGCGACTCGGGGAAGGTCCGGCCGATGGCCATTACCTCGCCCACAGACTGCATCGAGGTTCCCAGCACTCCAGAGGTTCCGGGGAATTTCTCGAAGGCCCACCGGGGGATCTTGGTAACCACGTAATCGATGGTCGGTTCGAAGGCGGCCGGCGTCTTTTTCGTTATGTCGTTGGGTATCTCATCGAGGGTGTAGCCGATTGCCAGTTTGGTGGCGATCTTGGCGATCGGAAAGCCCGTGGCTTTTGAGGCCAATGCCGACGAACGACTAACCCGGGGATTCATCTCGATGACCACTTGGTCTCCGGTATCCGGATCCACGGCAAACTGCACATTGGAACCGCCGGTTTCGACACCAACACGGCGAAGACAGGCGAAGGCAGCATCGCGCATCTCCTGGTACTCCAGATCAGTCAAGGTCTGGGCCGGCGCCACGGTGATGGAATCGCCGGTGTGGACACCCATTGGGTCCAGATTCTCAATCGAGCAGATGACCACGCAATTGTCGGCGTGGTCCCGCATCACTTCGAGCTCGTATTCCTTCCAGCCAGCGATCGACTTCTCAATCAAGATCTCCGATATGGGGCTGGCGTCAATTCCTGTAGCAGCCGCCTTGTCGAACTCCTCGGGCGTCGAGGCGATTCCAGTACCCCGTCCTCCGAGGATGTAGGCAGGTCGGATGACGACGGGCAGGCCGATGTCCTCTACCACCGATCGGGCTTCGTCCATATTGTGGGCGATTCCCGACCGAGGAACCTTGAGACCGATTTCCTGCATGGCAACCTTGAACCGCTCCCGGTCTTCAGCGGTAGCGATGGCCTCGGCATCCGCACCGATCAACTCAACGCCATACTGCTCAAGTACTCCAGCCTCGAATAGTTCTATAGCTAGGTTCAACGCTGTCTGCCCACCCAGTGTGGGAAGGAGGGCATCAGGGCGCTCTTTGTCGATAATCGCCTGGAGGACGTCGGCTCGCAGGGGCTCCACATAAGTGGCATCTGCAAAGTCCGGGTCGGTCATGATCGTTGCCGGGTTCGAGTTAGCCAGAATCACCCGGTAGCCCTCGTCGCGCAGAACCCGACAAGCCTGGGTTCCCGAATAGTCGAACTCGCAGGCTTGACCGATCACGATCGGACCAGAGCCAATCAGCAGAATGCTCTCTAGGTCTAGGCGGCGGGGCATTAGGAGTGTCCTCCATCAACGCCGCTGTCGGTACCTTCGAAGACACCGCCTTGAATCAGATCACGGCCACGGGTCGGACTGCGGAAAGCGGCCATAAGTTGGTCAAACTCGTTGAAAAGATACCGGCTGTCATGCGGGCCTGGTCCGGCCTCCGGGTGGTACTGGACGCTGAAGGCTGGGATGTCCCGACAGCGGATGCCCTCGACAGTGTGATCGTTCAGGTTCACATGGGTGAGATCGGCGGACGCTATCGAACCCTCAGTGACGCAGTAGTTGTGATTCTGACTCGTAATCTCGACGGTGCCCGTAATCAGGTTGCGAACTGGATGATTGCCTCCGTGGTGGCCAAACGGAAGCTTGAATGTCTCGCCGCCCAAAGCGCCCGCAAGCAACTGGTGGCCTAGACAGATCCCGAAAACCGGCACCTCACCAAGTAGCGCCGCAATCTCCAATCGAATGTTTACTAGTGGCTCTGGATCACCGGGGCCGTTGGACAGGAAGACCCCATCGGGATCCATGGCTAGTACCTCATCGGCAGTGGTCGACGCAGGAACAACCGTCACCTCTCCTAGCTCAGCCAAGTGACGGACGATGGTCGCCTTGATGCCGAAATCGAAGGCGACGATGCGTCGTGCGCCACCCACAGATCGCACGGTGGTAGGCGCTTCGCGAGTTACCGAGGCGACCAGGTTGATGCCGTCTGTTCCCGGCTCGGCGGCCGCCGCTTCAGCCAGACGAACCTCGTCAACTGTGCCAAAGGCGCCCGGCATTGCGCCGGCGTCGCGCAAGTGGCGAGTGAGGCGCCGGGTGTCTAACCCTGCGATGCCAGGAATTCCATGGGTGCGCAGCAAGCCGCTCAAGTCATCTGTTGCCCGCCAGTTGCTGCGACGCCTTGCAAGATCCCGGACTACCACGCCCCGACAAAACGGCCGAGGGCTCTCGTAGTCATTTTCGTTCACGCCGTAATTGCCGATGTGCGGCACGGTAAATGTGATGATCTGTCCGGCATATGACGGATCGGTGATGACCTCCTGATATCCCGACATCACCGTATTGAAGACAACTTCGCCGGTAGTAAGGCCATCTGGCGGTAGGAAGCCGATGGCCTCGCCTTCGAAAGTCTCCCCGTCGGCTAAGACGAGCGCGGCGGCTGCCGGGCGGACGCGTCCGGAAATCAACGGCAGGCCTCTCCATCAACAACGACCGGTTCTCCGGCCCGGATTGTGTGTCGTACTCGCCCTCGCAGGCTCCGCCCCTCGTAGGGGGTGTTGAGACTCCGACTTGCCATGGCTGCTCCCGAGACTGTCCAAGTCTCGTCAGGGTCGATTACACACAGATTGGCAGGCGCTCCCGGCTCGACGAATATCCCGTGGCGGTCGGTTAATCCGGCAATAGCTGCTGGCCGCCAGGAAAGGACTGCCAAAACTTCAGGAAGGTCGAGTCCAGACTCAGTAAGCGTTAGAGAGAAGGCCGTCTCTAGGCCAAGCATCCCCGGCGGCGCCTCGTCGAAAGGACGTTCCTTCACATGGGGAGCATGGGGAGCATGATCAGTGGCCACTGCGTCAATCGTGCCGTCAGCAAGGCCCTCTTTGATGGCGGCCACGTCCTCGTCGGTCCGAAGTGGCGGGTGGACTTTGAAAACGGGGTCATAGGAGGCGCATGCCGCATCAGTCAGTGTGAAGTGGTGGGTGGTGGCCTCAGCGGTCACCGGCAGGCCAGCAGCCTTAGCGCCGCGAACCATGGCTACCGAACTGGCTGTCGACAAGTGCTGAAAGTGCATGTGCGCACCCGTGAGTCGTACCAGAGCGATATCTCTCATGACCATCAGTTCCTCAGCTTCGGCAGGCTGTCCGGGAATGCCAAGGCGTGACGACCATTCGCCTTCGTGCATGAAGCCGCCAGCCGACAATGCAGAAACCTCGCAGTGCTGGGCCAGGATCACCGGACGACCAAGCCGTCCAGTCAGGCCGGTGCTGTACTCCATGATTCGGCGCATAAGTCGAGGATCCTGCAGCCCAGTTCCGTCATCGGTGAAGATCCCGACGCCAGCATCGACAAGTTCACCCATGGGAGCCATGTCTTCGCCCGCCCTTTCGACGGTCATGGCCGCTGACGGGACTATCTCACACATGCTCTCTCGGCCAAGACTGCGTACCTGTTCGACGACAGCAACGCTGTCGGTAGCGGGTTCGGTGTTCGGCATGGCTACTAAAGCTGTGTAGCCCCCCAGAGAGCCGCCACGAGCACCGGTCTCTATTGTTTCTGCCTCCTCCTGGCCCGGTTGACGTAGGTGGGCATGAAGGTCGACGAAACCCGGAGAAACGATGCAGCCCGAGGCGTCTAGATCTGCTTCGGCAGACAATCCGGTCCCTACCGCAGCGATACGACCATCGTCTCCGATCTCCACATCAATCTTCCGCTCGCCCTTCTGGTCAATGACCCGACCACCTCGGATCACCAAACTCATCGCTTCACCTCTCGGTCAACTTGGTCAACCACTGGTCCAACGTCGCCACTAGCTGACCTTCCGGATCCGAGCAGCAAAAAAAGGACCGCCATTCGCACCGAGACTCCGTTGGCGACCTGATCGAGAATGACCGACCTCGGATCAGCTGCGGCCTCGCCGGAGATTTCCACGCCGGGATTTGTGGGCCCGGGGTGCAGTATGAGGGCGTCCTCGCGCAGTTGTGCAGTGCGGGTTGCTGTCAGGCCGAAGTCGGTGGCGAACTCTCGGATTGATGGAATGAGACCCTCGGTGATCCGCTCTCGCTGTATTCGCAATAAGTAGATGGCGTCGAGGTCCGCAAGGAGTGGGTCGAGCTCGTGAGCGACAACGACAGGCCATCCACCAACCCCCGGAGGTAACAGGGTGGCGGGGGCCACTAGCACCACTTCAGCACCGAGGGCGTTGAAGGCAAGTACGTTTGATCGTGCTACCCGGGAGTTTCGAACATCGCCGACGATGGCTATCCGCATGCCGTCTAGCGAACCTCGGTGGTCCCGCAGCGTGTAACAGTCAAGCAAGGCCTGCGTCGGGTGCTCGTGACATCCGTCACCGGCGTTGACCACTGCGGCGTCAGTCCACTCAGCCACCCTATGAGCGGTCCCGGCCATTGGGTGGCGGACCACCATGGCATCGACCCCATAAGAGGAGACGACCTCAACGGTGTCGCGCAAACTCTCTCCCTTGCTGAGCGAGGATGAGCCCGAAGCAAAGGAAATGGTGTCAGCGGACAAGCGGCGGGCCGCCGTCTCAAACGACATCCGGGTTCGGGTTGAGTTCTCAAAAAACACGGTTGCTACGGTCCGTCCCCGGAGCGCAGGGACTCTCGGAATAGGACGGCGCCCGATCTCGGCGAAGGCGTCGGTCAACTCCAGAACGTCCTCCAGCGTCGAACGGTCCATGCCATCGATACCCAATAGGTGCCGACCGAGCGCGCCGGGGTCGGCCACTTCTAGAGTGCCGTCCGACGTCTCCTTCTCAGCAGCCGCACTCACTTCTGCATCACTCCGAGATCGACTCCATCGCCGTGTACGTCAACCACCTCGTCACGTCGGGTCGGCAAGTTCTTACCCACGAAGTCAGGGCGAATGGGGAGTTCTCGGTGCCCCCTATCGACCATGACCGCCAACTGCACCGCCCGAGGTCTCCCGAAGTCGCAGACGGCATCGAGGGCAGCGCGAATCGTTCGGCCGGTAAAGAGCACATCATCGACAAGGATCACGATCTTTCCGTCTAAGTCAGCCGGGAGGTCAGTAGTCGCTTCAGGGACGACCGGTCGGATACCAATGTCGTCGCGGTGCAGCGCCACGTCGAGCATGCCGAGGGGAGGCCGGAGGCCGTCGATGTCCTCAAGGGTGGCAACCAGACGCTCTGCGACGGGCACGCCGCCGGTCTGAAGACCCACCACCACAATCTCCTCGAGGCCGTGGTTGCGCTCGATGATCTCGTGGGACATGCGTCGAACAGCCCGACCCATGTCATCGGCTGTCATGATCCGCGCGTGGGGCATGAAGACGCCCCCGAACGGGGGCGTCTGACTTCGTTCTCTTTCGGCCATCGGCCTCGTTCTCCTCGATCCGTCCAGGCCTCTCGGGACCCGCTTCACGGTCGAGCATGCAGCCTATACGCGCGCGTCGTCCCCGTGGCTCTGACCCTCGACCTCCGAGACAAGGGTGAGGCTTGTTGGACTATCGCCGATGGGTCCGAGAGGTCGGTAGCCAGCACGACGAGCCACGGCGATCGATGCTTGGTTCCCGTGTCCGATCTCAGCGATTACCACCCGAAGGCCGAGCGGTCCGTCATGGGCCCAGTCGGTTAGGGCTGAAACCACGGCGGCAGCAACTCCCTGTCCTCTCTCCTCTCGCGCCGTCCACCATCCAATACGGGCCGTCCGTCGTTCACCTTGAAAAGAAGTTAGGCCGACCTCACCTAGCACCCGGTCGTCTTCTGGATCAGCGGCCACAAGGTCTAGCGACAATCGAAGCCTGCGACGTTCCTCCCACCCAGCAATCCACCTTTTCGCAGCAGCGAGATCGGCCACCTCTGGGACAACCGTCCACTGTCGAATCGCGGGATCGGACCAGGCGTCAGCGAGGGCCTTGGCATCTGCTTCTCTCCAAGGCCGCAGGACAAAGGAGGGCCCAATGGCCCGACTAACGGACCGAGCATCGGGCACCGGAAGCAATTCTGGATACCAATCCGAAAGGTGACTCAACGCACTAGGCGGCGCAACCTGCCGACGAATGGTTAGGCACTACGACGGCGACTGAAAGCCAAAATTCAGACATTATTACTGGTATTACTGGTCGGTATCGGTTCGGACTTCTTTGGCCACCGCAGCCGCAACCCCGTTAACAAACCGAGGAGACCGGTCCGTCGAGTATTCACTAGCTAACTCAACCACCTCCGAAAGAACGGCAGCGGTAGGTACGTCGGGCCGGTACAGGAGTTCAAAGACAGCGATACGCGCCAACGCGCGGTCGACGACGGACATGCGGTCGGTCGCCCAGCCTTCGGCAAAACGACCGACCAGGTCATCCAACTCGCCAAGAACATCAGCTATCCCAGATACAAGATCCACGGCGTATTCGGGAGGTTTCACAGGGCGCTCGTCGAGGAAAGCGTGAAGGTCGCGGCTCTGAACGTCGGCGGCGTAAAGGATCCCCAGCGCCGTCTCCCGTGCCTCTCTTCTGGAGCCGATGGCGTCAACTGGGTTGACGGAATTTCCGGAAGGCACGGCAATAAACCTTCTCAGGCCCGACTGAGGTATTCGCCAGAGCGTGTGTCGACCTTCACACGCTCACCGTTCTCGATGAATAATGGAACCTGCACGATTAGACCAGTCTCTAGGGTGGCGGGCTTACGGGCACCAGAAACTCGATCACCCTGCACGCCCGGTTCGGTTTCCACGATCGACAACTCGACTGATGCTGGCAGTTCGACGCCCACCACCTCGTCGCCAAAGAACTGGATCAAGGCCGTACTCTGCTCGACCACATAGTCGACAGCAGTCCCAAGGGTGGCCGGAACGACCCGCATCTGGTCATAGGTCTCATCGTCCATGAAGACATACTCCGTGCCATCCCGATAGAGGAACTGCATCGATCGCTTGTCGATCATGGCGCGTTCGACCTTCTCTCCAGCTCGGAAAGTCCGGTCTACTACTGCTCCCGTCCGTACGTTTCGCAGTGTGGTCCGCACGAAAGCATGTCCTTTGCCCGGCTTGACGTGCTGAAACTCGACGACCTGCACGAGGTCCTGATCAAGTTCAAGCGTCATCCCGTTCTTGAGTTCGTTAGTAGTGATGGTCGGCATATCGGCTCCGATGCGGCGTCTCTTTTGTCCCTTGATTTGCTCTTGGCCCGTTGGATCAGAACCGGGCGTTCAAAGTTCCTTAGGCGACCCGGTTAGCAGGCGATGGCCGTCGTCGGTGACCAGAACCGTGTCCTCCCAGCGGACCCCGCCTAGTCCGGCGACATACACCCCCGGCTCGACTGTGACTACCTGTCCAGTCCTGAGGCTACCGGTGGCCGCCGAGGAGAGACCCGGTCTCTCGTGGACATCCAAACCCACTCCATGGCCAGTGCCATGGGTAAAAGCACTGGCTAAGCCCGCTTCGGCGAGCACGGCTCGGCAGGCGGCGTCGACCTCGGCAACAGCCACACCATCGGCAACTATTGCAAGGCCCGCTGCCTGCGCTTCCAATACGGCAGCCAACATCTCGGCCTCCAAGCCCGCGCCCGTGCCGCCAACCCGCATCGAACGCGTCATATCTGATCGATAGCCATCGAACACTGCTCCGAAGTCGCACACAACAAGATCGCCATCCTCTAGCGATCGCTGGCCTGGCCTGGCATGAGGTAACGCGCTATTTGGACCGCTCGCCACAATCGTCTCAAAAGCCCGATCAGACGCTCCTCCAAGGCGCATAGCGTGATCGAGGGCAGCAGCCACCTCGCCCTCTACCGCTCCTACTTCGAAGGTCGGCCCAACCGAAGCCAAAGCACCGTCGGCCACGACAGCAGCAGCAGCGATCCGGGCTACCTCGCCCTCATCCTTGACTTCCCGCAACCCCTCTACCAGCCCCTCAGTGGCCAACACCTTGACTTCGAGCAGGTCGGCTAATCGGCGCTGTTCGGCCCAGGCGATCGAATCGGCTTCTAGTCCGATCTCATCAACTTCAGCCGAGAGCAACCGAAGTGGTGATGAGTTCTCGCGGCCACTCACGATGACCTCGACATCCGCACCGACTGCCTCTACCTGGTCGGGGGCCTGATCCTTGTAGCGCCCATCGGTTACCAGTACGGCACGGACCCCATCAACCCAGAGCGTTCCCGCGGAGCCGGTAAACCCTGTTAGGTAGCGGACGTTGGACGATGTGGTCACCAGCAAGACACCGACTCCAGCCTCGTCGAGATGGTCCCGCAGGCGACCCAGTCTCTCGGCGACTCTCATCGGAGGAAGGTCCTCCAATAAGCCGGCCATAGCGTTGTGGCTGATCATCCCTCCAGAAGTTCGGCGACCGCGCGCACGGCCATGCGGTAGCCAATCCCTCCAAATCCTGCGACGGTTCCAGCAGCCACCGGCGCCACCACACTGGTATGTCGCCACGGCTCGCGGGCCGCCGGGTTGGAGAGGTGGACTTCCACGATCGGACCATCAAAAGCAGCGAGAGCGTCGTGGATCGCCCATGCGTAGTGAGTAAAAGCACCCGGGTTAATAATGATGCCGACGCAACGGCCGCGCGCTGAGTGGATTGCATCAACCAGTTCACCCTCGTGGTTCGACTGCACGTGCTCTATGACCAAGCCACGTTCTTCAGCCGCGATGGTCGCCTCCGACACGTGGTGGGTCAGGGTGTCACTCCCATAGATCAGAGGGTCCCGGTCACCAAGCAGATTGAGGTTCGGCCCCGACAGCAGCAGGACAATGAGATCGTTCATGGCCACCAGTCTTCCATCGAACGTTGGCGTTAGCCGGTTCGGTTGCGATCGGGGTCTCTTCGGATAACGGTCACCGGATCAACTCAATCATGTCCCGCACTATGGCTGCGTCGACCCCCGCAACAACCTCTACACCGCTCGGACCATCAAGAGCAAAGGTGAAACCGTTAACTGCCTTCTTGTCCCGCGACATCACCTCCATGAGTTCGTCGGCATTGGCACCCTCAGGTAGGCGGCACGGCAAGCCGTAGCTACCAACGATACGACGGTGCTCAGCGACCCGGTCTCCGTCGATCCTCCCCAAGGCCCGGCCGAGCTCGGCTGCGTAGATGAGGCCGACGGCGACTGCCTCTCCATGTCGGAGGCCGTAACGGCCAGCAGTCTCGATTGCGTGGCCGAGGGTATGTCCATAGTTGAGGACAGCACGACGGCCCGATTCTCGTTCGTCAGCGGCAACGATCTCAGCTTTGATCTCAACGCATCTTGCGACGCGGGCATCGAACTCCCGCTCGTTTAAGTCGTCACCACCAAGGAAGTGGTACTTGGCCATCTCGCCTAGACCGCACCGGATTTCCCGTTCCGGAAGAGTGTCCAGGACAGCCGTGTCGCAGAACACCAGAGACGGATGCCAGAAGGCGCCGACCAGATTCTTGCCCTCTGGCAGGTTCACTCCAGTCTTACCGCCGATAGCCGCATCGATCTGCGCTAGCAGTGTCGTAGCCACGTGCACCACAGGCACCCCACGGTGATACGAGGCTGCAGCAAAGCCAGCCACGTCCGTGACCACACCCCCTCCGACACCGATCACAACGTCACCGCGTGTCAAACCCCATGAGGCAAACGACCGACAAAGGTCTTCGATAGTGGTCAGGGATTTAGCCGACTCACCAACGGGAATCTCAAATATTCGGGAGTTAATACCCGGATCGATTTCCACGTCGATCCCAGTCTGGGTCACTATGGCAGCCCGCTGGGACGAGGGCAGTGCGGCCACCAACCCGCCAGCTAAATGGTCCACGCAGCCGCGCCCGACCAACACCGGATAGGACCGGTCATCAGCAAGAGGAACGCGCACTTCGATCACAGCCGGCCTCCCGCAGTCTTTCGGTTGGCTAGGGCATTCAGCAGGGTGTCCGCCACCTCGTCGACACTCAAGCCATCAGTGTCGACTACCAGATTGGCAGCGGCCTTGTAGGAAGGGCTGCGGACTTTGGACAGATCGTCGAGAATTGTCAGTGGATCACCACCAGCCAAGAGCGGTCGTCCCGCACCACCAGCCACGCGTTTCGCCAGCGTGACCGGTGTCGCCCGGAGCCAAGCCACTGTGACAGCAGCCATCGCCGCCCGGTTCTCGTCCCGTTCGAGAACACCGCCGCCAGTCGACAACACGATCGGATCCTTTGCCTCCAGTTGCAGTGCTAGACACTCGGATTCAAGTTCGCGGAACTCCTCCTCTCCACTCTCGTGAAAGATCACCCCGACGGATTTCCCAGCCAACTGGGTAATAGCGCGGTCCAAGTCGACGTGGCGTCGACCCATTCGCCGAGCCACTGCGGCACCCACCTCAGTCTTGCCCACCCCCATCAACCCAACTAGGGCCAGATGATTGCGCAGTTCACCGCTCCCACCCTTAGATTCAGGCGCACCGGAAGAACGAACCATTCCGACAGGCTACCGACGCCCCTGCTAGCGGATCAGGAGTATTTCGATCCAACCTGAATCGATCACGGGCGGACCTCGCTAGGTGAGTTCGCTAGATCGCCAAAAATCCCACAACTCCAACCGGCCGCACCGGTAAACATCCAAGATGTGCCGGCAGTATGACATCCGGCCGGATATCCACCGGTGTGGTCACCCATAGTCCGAGGAAACCCGCCGGAGACTCGGCCAATCTCGTGCTTAGCTGAACAGTCGACTTTGCTAGTCGACCAATCGATCAACCTTCGTTCAGAGCCGCGCGAGCAGCGGCTTCCATCGCCGATAGTGGCGCTGCTTTCCCTGTCCACAGCTCGAATGCGCAGGCTGCCTGGAAGACCAGCATCGAGAGTCCTCCATAGACCTCGACCCCTTGGCGGCGCAGGGCAGACATCCAAGCGGTCTCGGCGGGATGGTAGATCAGATCGACCGCCACCGCGTCGACTGGAACCAACTCCGGGTCGACGGGAAAGTCGGCGATAGAACCGGCGTCCGCCATGCCGAGCGGCGTAGCGTTAATAACCAAGTCGGCGTTGGCCAGGACAGCAGCCAACCCATCCTTGCTGACGACTCTGCCGACGCTTCCAGCTAGCGCCGCTGCTTTCTCGGCCTGCTCCTGAGTCCGGTTCACAACTGCTACGTCGCTGGCCCCAGAACTCGCCAAGGCTCGCACCACTGCCCGAGCCGCCCCTCCGGCCCCCATGACCACAGCATTCCGGCCGGCAACTTCCGTCCCGGCATCGTGGGCTAAACCGCCCAAGAAACCATCGCCGTCAGTGTTGTGACCAATCAGCAACCCTGCCTCGACTGTGACACAGTTCACGGATTCGAGCACTTCGGCTTCTGGGGTACAGCGGTCGACAGCTCCAGCGACGGCTGCCTTGTGGGGCATAGTCACTGACAGGCCTTCCAGACCTAGCGCACGCACAGCATTGAGCGCGCCCAAGGCATTGCCCTCGGCTACCTCGAACGCGTGGTAAGACCAGTCCAATCCAGTGGCAGCAAATGCTGTATTCATAAGTACGGGCGAAAGAGAGTGCCGGACCGGATCGCCGATGACGGCGGCCAGCCGCGTATGCCCGGAGACAGGGGGACGTAGATCGTTGGTTAGCTCAGCCACAGCCCAAATCCTTCTCCACACAGACCTGACGCGCTGCCTCAAATTCGGATGCCGATGCAACAAAGGTGTGCGCCCCGATCACCCCCCCCTCGTCGGTCCGCACGTAGTACAACCAGTCGCCAGGCTCCGGCGACACCGCAGCCTCCAGAGAAGCCCTGCCTGGAGCAGCGATCGGTGTCGGTGGAAGTCCGACTACTACCCGGGTATTCCATGGGGAGACCACGTTCAGTTCTTCGGTAGTCATAGGCTCGCCAGCAGTCTTACCCACTGCGTAGCGGCTAGAAGCATCGATTCCTAATCTCCAGCCCCTAACTAGACGATTGTGGATAACCCGACTGATCTTTGGCCGCTCATCGTCAAGCCGAGCCTCTTCTTCAACCAACGAGGCCAAAACGACCGCCTCATACGGCGTAAGACCAACCTGAGCAGCTCTTTCCTCCAACTTCAGGTCGTCTACCACCTTTAGGAACTGCTGGTGCATACGAACGAGCAAACCCATCTCGTCATCAACCGTGGCCTCGTCCAACTGGTAGGTATCAGGGAAGAGGAGGCCCTCGACAAGACGGTACGGCAGATCGGACGGGTAATGCTTCCAGACGAGCCGCTCGCTAACCATGGCGGCCCGCAAGTCATCCTCGTCAAAGAGCGGCATCTCAACCATCAGCCTTTGTATGGTCTGATCCACCGTGAGCCCCTCGGGAACGGTAACCCTGATGATCTCCTCGGGAAGCGGCCCACCTTCAAGAAGCACAACTGTGGCCTCAAAACTGAGGTTTTCCCGCAGAATGTAGTCACCAGCTTGGAAGGTGTACTCCCGTCCAGTTGGGCAATCGATGAGCCATCGGATGGCCGCTGGACAGCGCATCCACTGACGAAACATGGCTGGGTTGTCCACCACCCCGGCATCGCCGAGAGCTGCCACGACGTCATTAGTCGACCATCCCTCGACTATCACAAACTCGACCTCAGCCCCGGTTAGCCCCTCGGGCACCGTTTGGTCGCGCACCCAGTCCACGAACTGGCGCACACCAACGACTGCCGCTATCAGGACTACGGCTATTACCAGACCCCAACGAGGCAGAGGGCCCATAGGAGGACGGTGGCGAACCCATCGGACGTCCGGTCCAGCCCCTTCAGACGATGATGTGGAATCGGACCAACTGTCGAGGGCCTGGTCGGGGCGCGTTGAGTGGTCGATCACCCTTGAGTCTCTCCGCCCATAGTCCCGGAATCAGTCTCTGTTACCTGCCGCGAGTCCAACCAAGCCTGAAGCATCACCGCTGCGGCCACCATGTCGACCACCCGTCGACGGTTAGGGCCACGAAGGTCCTGGTCCCGGAGGGACCGTTCGGCGGTCACAGTGGTCAGACGTTCATCGTAGGTCTCTACCGGGATACCCAGTCGGTCACCCAGGAATCCGGCCAACTCTTGTGCCTCTGCAGCTGCGGCTCGGGCCATTGGACCAACTGAACCGTCGAGCGAATACGGCATGCCGACTACAACCACCTCTGCTTCCCACTCGGCCGCCAGAGCGGCCAAGGTCCGGTGCTCCCGCTGCCGATCGCCTGTGCGGTGTACCACGTCGACTGGCGTGGCCAGAAGTCCCTCGCCGTCGCTGACGGCAACGCCGATGCGTTTCGTCCCGAGATCGAGGCCTAGAGCCCGCACCGGATTTCAGCCGGCCCGCGCCGCCGACCGTGCCTGCTCGAGGGCCTCGTCGAGTCCTTCGGGCGTCTTTCCTCCAACCATCGTCACCTCCGGGTTCGGACGACCACCACCGCCAATGGTTTTCGCCGCGTCGGCCAGCAGCAGACCAGCGTCCAAGCCGCTGTCTGCGGTCACGGCGGAAACCAGGGCAGCCCCTCCCCCATCGGGCGCAGTTCCCAGGATGGCGGCCCGCACTCCGTCGTGATCCCGAACGGCCACAGCGAGGCCGCGAAGACCATCGCGGTCGACATCATTTACTCGAGCCACCACAATGCCATCCTCTGCGGTGGCTGCTAGTTCGCCAGCACGGCCTTGAGCGGCCTCGCGCAGCGCCTCGTCCAGTTCTCTTCGCATAGCCTTGATATCGGCCAGTCGCCGTCGGATTCCATCTATCAGGTCGTCAACAGGAACACCGATCAGTTTCGCGGCCTCGGCCAATGTCGCTTCGGAGTCCCGGAGCCGGCTAATGGGTGCTGTCCCTGTGACCGCTTCGATTCTCCGGATGTTCGAGCCAATAGAACCCTCGGACACGATCCTTAGCAGGCCGATGTCACCTAGGGCATTTACATGAGTCCCGCCACAGAGTTCGATTGAGTGGGGTCCCGCCTCAAGTACACGGACCGTCTCGCCGTACTTGTCGCCGAAGAACGCAATGGCTCCCGCCGCCTCGGCCTCCTCCCGCGTGGCCTCGTAGTGCCGACAAGTCGGGTTGTCGAGAACATCGGCATTAGCAAGGTCCTCGACAGCTGTGACCTGCTCATCGGAGAGGGCCTCGAAGTGACTGAAGTCAAACCTCAGTCGGTCAGGACCGACATGCGAGCCCTGCTGCTTGACATGGTCACCCAAAACACGACGAAGAGCGGAGTGGAGCAGGTGGGTACCGGTGTGGTTACGACGGATAGCAGAGCGACGCTCCACGTCGATGGTCGCCCGCACCTCCTGACCGACGAAGACCTCACCATCCACCACTTCAAATCGGTGCTGGTGGAGGACCTCTAAGGCCAAAGTGGTGTCTAGCACTCGCAGTGTCCCGGAGTCCGATGCAAGCATCCCGGTATCGCCAATCTGACCTCCCGACTCAGCGTAAAACGGGGTCCGGTCAAGCACCACCACCTCATCGTTTACGTACAAGACCGTCGCAGTCGCCTCGTCCACGTCGCGTCCCACAAAGTCGGTCGGACCGTGCTCCTCTAGCACTGAGCGCAGCTCTCCAATCGACGCACCGTCACCGGCGACCCTTCGTGCCGCCCTAGCCCGGGACTGCTGGTCGACCATGGCAGACCGGAAGCGATCGAGGTCTACCACTAGTCCCCGCTCAGCAGTTATTTCTTGGGTCAACTCCAGCGGGAAGCCGTAGGTGTCGTGGAGCTTGAAAACCACGTCACCGGAGAGGACACCGTCGTCGCCCAAGCCGTCGAGGGCGTCATCGAGAATGGCTGAACCGGTTCGAAGAGTCTCCCGAAAGCGCTGCTCTTCTCGACTCAGGACGTCTCGCACAAAGCCGTGGTTCCGCTCTAGTTCCGGGTAATCGGGTCCCATGATTGCCACCACGGCATCGACCAGTTCCGGCATGATCAGGTCTTCGACACCTAGCAACCAGGCATGGCGGACTGCCCGTCGGATTATGCGACGCAACACGTAGCCGCGATCCTCGTTGCTGGGAAAGACCCCATCGCTGATCAGGAAGGTCGACGATCGGGCATGGTCAGCAAGAATGCGCTGCGAAACGTCAGTCCGCTCCGACGAACCGTGATCCACGCCGCTGAGTTCCGAAATCCGATCCAGGAGTTGACGGAACTCGTCGGTCTCCCAAACTGAATCCACGCCCTCCAATACGCTCAAGATGCGCTCTAGCCCAAGCCCTGTGTCAATAGACGGGGTGGGAAGTGGCGTCATCGAGCCATCGGTGTGCTGCTCGAACTGCATAAAGACGAGGTTCCATATTTCGATGAATCGCTCGTCGTCGCCATGGGCTGGCCCTCCGCCCTCACCAAATTCAGGACCCTTGTCCCAGAAAATCTCCGAACACGGTCCACACGGACCGGTATCGGCCATTTTCCAGTAGTTGTCCTCATCGAGTCGCTGAATCCGCTCGGCTGGCACCCCCACCTCGTCACGCCAAATAGTCTCAGCCTCGTCGTCACTTACATGGACGGTGACCCAGAGTCGTTCGGGGTCCAAACCCAGGTGCGCTGTCACGAACTGCCAGGCAAAGGCACAGGCCTCAGACTTGAAGTAGTCGCCAAAGCTGAAATTGCCAAGCATCTCAAAGAAGGTGAGGTGACGACTGGTGCGGCCTACCTCATCGAGGTCGTTGTGCTTGCCGCCGGCTCGGACACACTTTTGAACGGTTGCGGCCCGGGGCCACGGTGCGGGCTGTTCACCCACGAAGTAGGGCTTAAATGGAACCATGCCGGCCACTGTGAACAGGAGCGTCGGATCGTGCGGAATCAGGCTCCCCGACGGCTCGTGGTGATGACCGTTGGTGGCGAAATATTCAACGAAGGCGCGGCGAACGGCGTTCGCGGTAGTCGGGATGGTGGACGTGCTGTTCATAGCCGCCCCAGCCTAGGGACGCCGCAGAGGTACCCGAACCGGCCGATGATTTCGGCGAGGGGGTAACCGGTGATCTAGGGAGTGTCGGGTTGCCCTTGCCTCGTCAGCACCGTCCCGAGTGGCCGCCACAACCTCACGGGTAATCCGACGGACCCCATCAATTAGAGCCGTCGTCCGATCGGACGCCTCCTGTCTCAGCTGTTCTGGGGCATACCGACGGACACCCTTCCGGATGCGCCGCCGCAGCCAAGTAGCGGTGACTGTACCAATCGCCCAGCCCCCGACTAACCAAAAGAGACGGCTGCGCATCAGGCATTGCCCCCAGCCCGTCGACGCCGACGGCGATCAACCGTGGCTGCTTCGATGACGTTGCCGGACCGACCGGGCTCGGTCAAAGAACCGCTAGTTGTCTCACCGCGGAGGCGGCGCAGAAACCGCCCGATACCCGCCGACACCGAGGCCGCACCGACCAGCGGTGGGGCGAGGGCGCGGTAGGTCAGCCGGGACGCTGCATCCACAGTTCCAGAAATGTCCTCGGCGGCATCAAGCAGGTGGTCCACTCGGTCCAATCCCTCAGTGGCGCGGTCGACCACTGATCGGATCTCGGCCAACATGGGAATGGTTTCTTCACGGAGGACGTCAACGACCTCCCGGAGAGCTCGAAGTGTCCGCACGAGAGAAATAACAGCAACAACTAGCACTGCAATAGCAGCGAGACAGGTAATAGCCACTAGCAGGGCCGCCAAGTCGCTGGCCGCCATCAGCCGTTCTGCTCCCTCGTTCGCTCCATGTCACGCTCTTTCGGCGCGGGCTCTAAGCCCGAGTCCGTCTTACGCATACGTCCCGCAACCTCCGCCTCGAAACCCTTTGAAGATGGATGGTAGTAGCGCCTCCCCTCCACCTCGGTCGGCCGGTACTGCTGGGCGACCCATCCGTCCGGATAGTCATGCGGATAGTCGTAGCTCTCGCCGTGTCCGAGGCTGACTGCTCCGCGGTAGTGGGCGTCGCGCAAGTGCATTGGCACCTCGCCCGCGCCTGCTGAACGGGCATCGGCCTCCGCTGCCCCGAGAGCGGTCATCACTCGGTTGGATTTTGGAGCTGTAGCCAGATAGACGACTGCCTGCGCAAGGTTCAGCTTTGCCTCCGGAAGACCAACAAACTCAACGGCACGGGCCGCAGCGTCGGCGACCACTAGGGCCATCGGGTCAGCCATTCCGACATCTTCGCTAGCCAAGATGACCAGACGTCGAGCGATAAACCGAGCATCCTCGCCAGCATCGAGCATTCGCGCCAGCCAGTACAACCCAGCATCAGCGTCTGATCCCCGGATGGCCTTGATGAAAGCGCTTATTACGTCATAGTGGGCGTCCCGCCCGTACCGGATGAATTTGGTTCCCAGCGCCGCCTCGACGTCATCAACTGTCACCCGTGCCCGTTCGCCCTCACTGCGGCCGGCGGCGAGCGCTACCGATACTTCAAGGCTGGTTAGTGCATGGCGACCGTCTCCCGCGGCGCGGTCAACCAACAACTCCAGAGCCTCTTCGTCGGCCACCACGTCTTCAACCACGAGGCCGCGGTTTAGCAGACGTAGGACGGCTTCATTGTCTAGTGGCTCGAGGCGGAAGAGGGTAGATCTGGACAACAAGGGAGCATTGACCTCGAAGAATGGGTTCTCAGTCGTCGCTCCAATGAGGGTCAGCAGGCCCGTCTCCACCGACGGTAGGAGCGCGTCCTGCTGCGCCTTGTTGAAACGGTGCACTTCGTCAAGAAAGAGGATCGTTCCAACGTCGCGTTCACCAAGACGCTCCTCGGCAACCGCCACCAGTTCCCGAACGTCTTTCACGCTTGCACTGACCGCCGACAGCGCTGCAAATTCGTGTGCAGTGACCCGGGCGATCAGACGGGCCAAAGAAGTTTTACCGGTTCCAGGTGGGCCCCAAAGGATCACCGAAGATAGGCGGTCGGCCTCAATTAGACGTCGAAGCGGTCGACCGGGACCCAGCAGGTGGTCCTGACCGACTACATCGTCGAGTCGCGTGGGTCGGAGCCGGTCAGCCAGCGGAGCGCGCCGGGCTAATCGCTCGGACGCCGCACTGGTGAATAGATCCCCGATCACGTGGTCGACGGTAGCCCCACCAGCGGCCCGGACCCTGTCCCCTATACCCGAAGACCCTCGGGATGGGACTTAATCGGTCGGAGGAAGAAGCCGCAGGCCCAATTCCTCGAGATGCCGGTCATCAATGGATGTTGGCGCACTGGTCAGCGGGTCGGTCCCAGACTGGGTCTTCGGATAGGCGATGACCTCGCGGATGTTCTCCTCACCGGCAAGGATCGCCGTAAGTCGGTCCATGCCGAAGGCGAAGCCAGCGTGGGGCGGAGTTCCATAACGAAAAGCGTCGAGCAGGAAGCCAAACTTGGCCTGAGCTTCCTCGGATCCGATTCCCAGAACTGAAAAGATCTTTTCTTGGACATCGCGCTCGTGGATCCGCACGCTTCCTGATCCCAACTCCCAGCCGTTCAGCACTAGGTCATAGGCCTGTGAGCGGATGGCAAGCCTGTCGCCGTCGTCTAGCAGGCCGATGTCATCTTCGTGGGGCATAGTGAACGGGTGGTGGGCCGGAATCGGATTACCCACATCGTCAAGGCCCTCAAATAGAGGAAAGTCAACCACCCACAGGAAATTGAGGCCTCCCGCTGTTAGCGGAGGGCGTCCCAACTCAAGGCGCAGTAGGCCCAAGATGTGTCGGACGGTTCGTCGCTCATCAGCCACCAACAGCAAGAGATCACCGACCTCGGCGTTCATTGCTGTCCGCAATCCGGCACGCTCGTCGTCGGTCAGAAACTTGTCGACGGGCGAGTCGAGTTCGTCAGGGGTAACCCGCATCCAGACAAGCCCCTTAGCCCCCCATGCCTTGCAACGGTCAGTTAGGTCGTCCAGGCGGCTGCGCGAGATATCAGACCCGCCGGGCACCCGGATGCCCTTTACACAGGGGGCCTGGAAGGCACGGAACTCCGTATTAGCAAAGACCTCAGTCAGTTCAATCAACTCCATGCCAAAACGGACATCGGGTTTATCGGAGCCGTAGCGTTCCATCGCCTCTTCCCAAGAAATCCTGTCGATGTCGCCGGGACGCTCACCGGTCACCGCCTCAGCGGCTGCCGACACGGCGAAGGAGATAAAGCCCAGAACGTCTTCCTGAGACACGAAGCTGGCCTCGGCGTCAAGCTGCATGAACTCGAACTGGCGATCGGAGCGAAGGTCCTCATCTCGCAGACATCGTGCGATCTGGTAGTAGCGGTCAAGTCCACCCACCATGCACAACTGCTTGAAAATTTGGGGGCTCTGCGGCAAGGCGTAGAAGGATCCGGGCTCCTTACGCGATGGAACAACGAAATCCCGCGCACCCTCCGGAGTGCTGGCCACCAGCATCGGGGTCTCGACTTCGATAAAACCTTGTTCCTCCATGGCCCGTCGGACAGCGCTGTTGACCTGCGCTCGGACCTCGAGGTTGTGCTGGAGACGTGGCCGTCGGAGGTCCACGTAGCGGTGACGCAGCCTGAGCACCTCGTCTATATCAGTTCTTTCGTCAAGCGGAAAGGGCGGGGGCTCGGCAACCGATAGCACCTCAACGGCCTCAATCTCGATCTCAACTTCACCGGTCGCCAGGGCCTCGTTGGCAGTATCGGCAGGACGCTCCCGGACAGTACCCGTCGCCCGAAGCACGAACTCGCTACGCAGATCATGAGCGCCGTCCACAACTAACTGGACGACGCCGCTGCGGTCGCGCAGATCAACAAAGGCGAGGTGTTCGCCGTGCTCCCGTCGTCGATCGACCCAGCCACAGAGAGTGACCGTCCGTCCGACATCGGTGATTCGGAGGTCACCGCAACGATCGGTGCGCATGGTGGTGGAGTAGTCAGTCAACGGAGCCTCGCTCGCAGAATGTCGGTCAGTTGGCCTATTTCAACAGTCTCTTGTCCGCCATCGCCTCGCAGGTCCCGCACGGTTGCCATCCCCGATGCCCTTTCGTCCTCGCCGATGATGACTGCCAAGACGGCCGCACTTCTGTCGGCAGCCCTCATCTGGGCCTTCATAGATCGTCCGTCCCAAGCTCGGTCTACACGTAGACCAGCGGACCGAAGTCGGTCGGTTAGGACCACGGCCTCGGTCCCGTCGGTTGCATCAACCACAAACACGTCGACGGCCGAGGCCGGTGCAGCGAAAACACCCTCTGCATCACAGGCAAGCAGAGTGCGGTCAACGCCCAGAGCGAAGCCCACCCCCGGCGTCTCGGGTGCTCCCATCTCGGCGGCTAATCCATCGTAGCGGCCGCCCCCACCCACGGCATTCTGCGACGCATCAAGAGCGTCGGCGGCAAACTCAAAGGTGGTTCGTACGTAATAGTCGAGGCCACGCACTAAGCGGGGATTCACCGTGTACGGCACCCCAACCGCGTCGAGGGCCTCTGTGACAGCAGTGAAATGTTCAGCAGAATCGTCCGACAGATGATCAAGCATGAGGGGTGCGGCATCAACCAGTTCGATATCAGCCTCTCGTTTGGAGTCCAGTACCCGCATCGGATTTGCGGCCAACGTGGCACGGGACTCCTCGCTGAGAGCGTCCCTATTTTCCTCGAAGTGGACTCGGAGGGCGTCTACATACCGATCCCGGTCCTCGGCGCTACCCAGCGAGTTAACCAGCAAGGTAACCCGGCGAAGCCCTAGCCGCTCGTAGAAACGCCAAGCCAACGTGATTGTCTCGGCGTCCAGGTGGGGGTCGTAGGGGCCCAGGACTTCTACTCCTACCTGATCGAACTGGCGGAAACGCCCCTTCTGGGCACGTTCATATCGGAAATTTGGGCCGGCATACCAAGTTTTGTATGGGACGGCCGGCCGGTGCTCAGCAAAACCCCGAACAACTGAAGCTGTCTGTTCGGGACGCAGAGCAATCGTCCGTCCTCCCTTGTCCTCAAACGCGTACATCTCCTTGCGAACCACATCGGTGGCTGGACCAAGTCGCTGAAAAACCTCAATGTGCTCAAATATCGGAGGGACAACCTCAAGGTAGCCGGCCGATCCCACCACTTCAGCGAAGACCTCCACCAGAAAACGCCTCCGCGCCGAATCCGGCCATAGAACGTCGCGCGTGCCCTTAGGGGCACGAAAGGCGTGGTCGCTCACAAGGATGCAGGTTACCGGCGCACCGTCGGCGCCCTGATGAAGTCAGCGACCGGAAGCAGCTACCTCAGTCGCCTCCACCGGGAACAGCTCGATGAACGTCGTAGATCGAGTCGATTCTTCGGAGCATGCGCAGGAGACTCTCTAGGTGTTCCGGGTCTCCGAGTTCAAAGTCGAACCGCATGGTCGCCACCCGGTCGGAGCCACTTGTCGATGTCGAATTCGCCAACACGTTCACATGATGATCAGCCAGCACTCCACTGACGTCACGGAGCAGACCCGGACGGTCAAGAGCTTTGACAACGATAGACACCACAAAATAGCCCGCCGACTCCTCGTCCCACTCCACATCTATAAGTCGATCCACCTGATCTGCTGCCAGCGAAACGGCATTCGCGCAGTCGGCCCGATGCACACTTACTCCCCGTCCCCGGGTGACGAAGCCGATAATCCCGTCGGGTGGGACTGGCGTACAGCATCTCGATAGTCGCACCATTATGTCGTCAAGGCCCTCGACGTGGACCCCGACCGAACTCGTGTCCTGGCGCGGACGGCGCGGTCGAGACGGTTCGATGACCGGCTCCACAATCTCGTCAACCCGAAGGGCTCGAGATAACCGACCGACCAACGACCGAGCCGACACATGGTGTTCGCCAATGGCCGCATAAAGGGCATCGAGATCCGTGTAGTTCATCGCCGCAGCGATTTCAACTAGTTCCGGCCCGGCGAGTATCTCCCGAGCTGGCAGGCCGGAACGACGAAGCTCCGCCACCAAATCCTCGTAGCCAGAGTCAATGGCATCCGAGCGACGCTCCTGCGAGTACCACTGCTTGATCTTGCTGGTCGCGCGATGGGTGGCAACAAACTTCAGCCAATCCTGGCTCGGACCGGCTCCCGACTGACGAGAAGTGACGATCTCGACCGTGTCCCCGGTAATCAGGGGGGCATCTAGGGGCACCAGCCTGCCGCCTACTTTGGCACCAACGCAGGTATGTCCGACGTCGGTGTGGATGCTGTAGGCAAAATCGACAGGTGTGGCACCGACTGGGAGTGTGACAACCTTCCCGCGTGGCGTAAAGACGTAGACCTCGTCCAGTTCGAGGTCGGTTTTGAGGTTCGCCATAAAGATTCCGGGATCTTCGGTCTCGGCCTGCCACTCCACAATTCGGCTCAGCCAAACCATCTCGTCAGACGGCGATTGCGCCTTGTAGTCCCAATGGGCGGCTACCCCGTGTTCGGCTCGGGCGTGCATCTCGATCGTGCGGACCTGAAACTCAACCTGCTTCCCCTGCGGCCCTACCACGGTGGTGTGCAGAGACTGGTAGAGGTTGAATTTGGGCATGGCCACGTAGTCCTTGAACCTGCCCTGAACTGGCTTCCATGTGGCGTGGATAGTTCCTAAGGCGGCGTAGCAGTCGCGAACATTTTCAACCACCACCCGCACTCCGACCAAGTCATGGATCTCGTCGAACGAACGACCCTTGACGATCATCTTCTCGTAGATGCTCCACAACTGCTTCGGGCGGCCATCAACCTTTCCCGCAATTCCGACCTCGGCGAGTCGAGCCTCCACTTCGCCGATGACTTGAGCCAGGTAGAGGTCGCGTTCCGGGGAACGATCCTGAACCATCTGGTCGATCTGGCTATAGCGCTTCGGATGAAGAGTGGCTAGAGCAAGGTCCTCCAGTTGGTCCTTGACCTCCTGCATCCCCAAGCGGTTGGCTAACGGCGCATAGATATCAAGGGTTTCTTGAGCCACCCGCTGCTGCTTGAACTCCGGCAGAGCAGCCAACGTTCGCATGTTGTGTAGTCGGTCAGCAAGCTTGATGATCAGAACCCGGAGGTCCTTTGCCAGTGCAACCAGCATCTTCCGAACGCTTGCCGCCTGCTGGTCCTCTTTGGTGTCAAAGTTAAGCCGGTCCAGTTTCGTGACGCCATCGACGATCGTTCGGACGTCGGCCCCAAAGTCGCTCTCGAGATCGTCGAGACTCACCAAGGTGTCCTCAACGGCATCGTGTAAAAGCGCGCTGGCCACCGTGACGTCGTCCAAACCCTGCCTGGCCACAATGGTGGCCACCGACATCGGATGGTGGATGTACGGCTCACCCGACTTCCGGGTTTGGCCAGCGTGGGCGTCCAGCGCCACTCGATAGGCCCTCTCGATCAACGAGGTATCGGCACCCGGGTGGAAATCCCGGAAGGTGGTCAATAGCGAGGACGTCTCGTCGACCTCTCGACGGGGCCGCCGCCTCCATGGCAGCACCCGGGTTATCGTCGACATTGTGTGACGCTCCTGACCGGTCCTCCTCTGGACTTCCTCATAGCCCCCCACGCTACTGCCGGCCTCTAAAGGCCCCGGGGGTTAGCGCTTCTTCTTGCGGGGTCGAGGTGGCACGCCACTAGTTCCTGCCGACGACATCGGCGGTCGGCGTCGAGCCGGTCCGCCACCAGGCGACCTTCGTTTTGTGGACCGAGCCTCGGTCAGAGCCGCCTCACTTCTGTCAATGACCCGTGTACCAATGCCGCCGCTGTCTGCACGGCTGCGGACTTTTTCTCCGATCCGGCGCCAACGATCCTCGCGTTCTTTCATGCGAGCAACCAGCGCCGAGGCTACGAAGAGCGACGAGTACGACCCGACCACGATTCCAACTAGTAACGCGACCGCGAATTCCCGCAACGTGGCCGCTCCCATGATCACAGAACCCACCAAGAGCATCGACACGACCGGGATGGCCGATGTGATGCTGGTGTTGATCGATCGCATGGCGACGCGATTCAAGGCAAGGTTCATGAGTTCGCGATAGGTGTAGCGCTCAGTAGGGCCAAGACGACCAACTATCTCCCGCACTTTGTCGTAAACAACGATCGTGTCGTACAGCGAGTAGCCCATGATGGTCAGGAATGCGATAACCGTGGCCGGGGTGATCTCGAAGCGGAACACCGAGTAGACGCCGACACTGAGCACAATGTCGTGTGCCACGGCGACTAGAGCGCCGACTGCCATCTTCCACTCAAGCCGGACTGCGATGTACAGGGCCACCACCACAAAAAAGACCAACAGGGCTGTGACCGCCTTGTCAGTAACTTCGTCGCCCCACGTGGGGCCGACTTGCTCAAAGGCGATCACCTCCCCAAGGTCCGCCTCAAGACCTTCCCTCAATTCAGCTGCCCGGGCAGGATCTTGAACGTCGGAGCGGACCAGCACCCGATCATCACCCACCAGTTGGACACGGGCGTCTGTTGCATCCAAATCAGCCAGAACCGACCTCACGTCAGCAACCGACGCTTCCGGAGCCTGCACCTCGTACGAGGTACCCCCCTCAAAGTCGAGGCCAAGGTTCAGGCCCAGCACGACGAATGAAAGGAGACCGACAAACACTGCTGCTGCTGATCCGATGGCTGCCCGACGCCACATACGGGGGAAATCAAGAGCTGATTCGCCGCTGTAGAGGCCACTTAGCATCTTCATGCGCCCGCCCTAGCAGGGTCGGCCGCTCGACCAGCTGCAGAAGCCACCGCTCCGGAGGCGGGAAGCCCAAACCTCTGCGGATGATCGGCAAACCACCTCGTTGTAGCCAGTAGCCGGACCATCGGACCCATAAAGAAGTAGGTAGCCACCAAGTCGAGGACGGTAGCCAAACCTAAATACAGGGCGAAGCCACGAACTGCACCAACGGTCAGCGCCCAAAGCAAGGCAGCACCGATCAGTGATGCCACATCGGCCTTCACGATGGTCGAGAAGGCGATCGGGAAGGCTCGGTCGACAGACGATCGGGCGGTCCGACCATCGCGGACGTCCTCCTTGAGGTGCTCGAAGTAGACGACATTGGAATCTACGGAGACGCCGATGGCCACGATCAGACCGGTGACTCCAGCCAAGGTAAGAGCCAAGCCGGACTGCGTGCCCAGATGGGCGACGATCGCCCAGAGCAGCGCTCCTGAGATGCCGAGGCTCGCTAGGGCAACGAGGCCCAGAATTCGGTAGTAGCTAACAATGAAGATGGCAACGAGCAGAAGGCCGACCAATCCAGCGATCACTCCTGCACGCAACGAGTCCTCGCCGATCGTGGCCGAGACGACACGGGTGTTCTCAGGTTCAAGTTCGACCGGAAGTGCCCCATACCGGAGCGCCAGGGCCACGTCGTCAGCCTCCTCTTTCGGGAAACCACCAGAGATGACGATGGCGTCAGCCTTGAACTGTGGTGCCCGGATCGATGGGGCGGTGACTACCTGCCCATCAAGCACGACTGCAAGCCTGCCATTCGGCGACCCCTCAACCCGAGGGCAAGCCGGCTGTCCGGAAAAGCATCGGAAGGCCACGTCATTGAATCCGTCAACTCCTACCTGACCGCCATGAAGCTCTAGACCGACCTGCCACTCGTAGTCAATGAACAGCGCGTTGGCATCAGCCACCGCCTCGCCAGTAAGCACCGACGGACCCAGCAAATAGCGTTGGCCACCTGAATCACCTCTAAGGCCTAGGACAACGAAGTCCTCAGGCTGGTCATCTTCTGGAAGGGTCGTGCCGTCTGCTCCGACTGCCGGCACCACAGAACCGGACGTGACCTCGGAACACGGGGCGAACGGTCCACTGGCCTTTCCTAGGGGAGGGCTGTCAACCGCCGCCAAGTTGGAAACGGCGCAGACCGGCCGAAACCGAAGTTCGGCGGTGGTGCCCACCAACTCGAGAGCCCTCTCTTGATCATCGACTCCGGGTAGTGACACCATGACGCCGGTCTCGGTCCTCGAGATCTCTGGCTCAGCCACCCCGAGGCCGTCGATACGGTCGCGGATTATCTCTACTGTCTGATCGAGCATCTCCTCAGACGCTGGTTCGGTAGCCACTAGTCGAACCGATACGCCTCCCTGTAGATCAAGGCCGAGCAGGGGCCGATTACCCCAGACGACCGTCATCACCGATGCGAATACGCCGATTACGACAATGCCGAGAAGCAGGAAGAGTTGGCGACGCGGCACGAAAGTTCCTTGATCGGGCGAGAGGTCGACAGTTCAGGCAGGGGAAAGGTAGTCAAAGACAGTTGGTTCAGTCCCCGTCGGTATGATCCTCGTCGACCGCATCTAACTCATGTTGGTCCTCGTCCACCTCTTCTTCGGTGGGCAAAGGGGCGTTGAGGCGTTGCTCAACTGCACCGCGCCGAACCTTCAGTTCGATCCCCTGGTACACCTCAATCCACAGAACGTTCGGGTCGTCAGCATCAACTTCGTTGACCGTTCCGTAGATACCCGAGTTCAGCAGAACTTCGTCGCCAGCGGATATAGAGGCCACTAACGCCTGCTGCTCCTTGGCCTTCTTTTGTTGTGGACGGATCATCAGGACATACATCAGCCCGAAGATGAGAATCAGGGGAAGGAAGCCAGCCATCGAATACTCCTGTGTCGAGCGGGAGTGGACGGATCAAAACCGATAGTGCCGTCCACCGTGGGACCAGATGAGCCTACGCCCGACCAACCGGCGCCTGACGGTCCATCAACCCCAGACCTGCAAAGTGCGGGCCCGAAATGCTTCAAAGTTGCCGGATTCTATGGCCTCCCGAAGTCGATCCACGAAGGCCAGAAGCCACGCAAGGTTGTGCAGGGTTAGGAGGCGGCGACCGGTGGGCTCGTCGGTCATCAGTAGGTGCCGGAGGTAAGCCCGCGACCAGCGAAAGGCAGGACTTTCTGGAAAATCCGGGTCCAATGGTGCCTCGTCTGCAGCGAATCGGGCATTGCGAAGATTAAGGCGTCCATCCATGGTGAAAACGGAGCCGTGACGAGCGTGCCGGGTGGGCAAAACGCAGTCAAACATGTCTATGCCGGCCGCCACCACCTCAACCAAACCTGCTGGATCACCAAGCCCCATGAAGTATCGAGGTTGGTCCGACGGTAGTAGCCCCGTCACAACCGCCAGCGGTTCCAGCATTTCATCACGGGTCTCACCGACGCTCAAGCCACCAACCGCGTAGCCGTCAAAACCCACCTCCAGAGTCCGCTCAGTGCTCTCAATCCGCAAAGCCAGATCCGTTCCGCCTTGGACAATTCCAAACTGGCTCTGGCGAGCCTCTGCATCCGGGTGTTCCAAAAAGAATCGGCGACCCCGGGCCGCCCAATCGGCCGTGCGATCGACCGCCGAACGCAGGACACTGTCGGAAGCGGGTAGAGCCGGGCAGACATCTAGCACCATCTGGATGTCGGCCCCTAGGTCAGCTTGGATATCGGCTGCCGTCTCAGGCTTCAGGATCTGAGTTGATCCGTCGTAGATGGACCGGAAAGTCGCACCTTCATCATCGACTTTTGGTTGCAAGGAGAAAATCTGATATCCACCAGAATCGGTCAGCGTCAGGCCGTCCCACCCTGCAAACGCCGCTAGGCCACCGTGCGCACGCACAACCTCCGCACCTGGTCGAAGCATGAGGTGGTAGGTATTGCCAAGGACAACCTCAGCACCCAAATCGGCCAGGTCCGTTGACGACAGGTGTCGAACGGCACCCCTGGTTCCTACCGGCATAAAGCATGGCGTCCGGAAAGTCCCGCCAGCCAACTTCACGATGCCGGTGCGTGCCCCGCCATCTGCGGCCACTGCAGCGAAGTCAGCCTTCACAAGCCAGAACTCTCTTGCTCTTCCCCACGGGACACGAGCATGGCGTCTCCGAAAGACAGGAACCGGTAGCCAGCATCAAGGGCTGTCGCATATAGATCCCGCCAGCGGGACCCGACGAAGGCCTCCAGCATCACCAGCAGTGTGGACCGGGGAAGGTGGTAGTTGGTCATCAATACGTTCACCATCTGAAAGTCGAACGGTGGACGAATGAATAGGTCGGTCTCGCCATCCGGACCAAAGCGGGCAGCGGACTCTAACGCGCGCACTGTGGTGGTCCCCACCGCCACCACCCGGCCCCCAGCAGCCCGAGCCCTCATACACGCTTCAATCACTTTCGCGGGAACTCGATACGCCTCTTTGTGCATCCGGTGATCGTCGAAATCGTCAGCGACCACCGGTCGGAAGGTATCGAGACCAACCACCAACTCCAGTCGCTCGATCTGGACCCCCTTGACCTGACACGCCTCCAAGACCGCCTCGGTCAGGTGCAGTCCTGCGGTAGGAGCAGCCGCAGAGGCCGATCGTTCGCTGTAGACGGTCTGGTATCGCTCGGGATCTTCAATACCCTGAGTCAGGTAAGGCGGCAGGGGGACCATACCGTAATGGTCGAGCGCATCGAGTAACTCCGGACGGTCCATTGGAATCCCGTCTCTGGTCATCGGCCGAACCCGACGACGGCCCTCACCCAAATCATCTTGGACTTCAACAACCAAGCCTTCTGAGACGACAAGACGGGTACCAGCCTCTACCTTCCGACTAGGCCGAACCAGCGCTTCCCAGTCCAATGATTCTCCCTCCAGGGCGTCGTCCTTCACCGGCCGCAGCAGCAACACCTCAGCAGATCCACCAGTCGGCCGGACTGAAAGGAGACGAGCATGAAGCACGCGGGTGTCATTGAGGACCAAGACGTCACCTGGTCGGAGAAGATTGGGCAGGTCACGCACGGTCCGGTGGATCACGCTGGTTCCAGTCGCATCCAACAAGCGGGCTGATGCCCGATCGGTCAGCGGAATCTGGGCGACGGCACTCTCGGGAAGCGGATAATCAAAGTCTTCCGGCCCCATACGTCTATGAGCCTAGGGATCGGTGTCTTTCCTATCGAGGCAACTGCTTACGAAAAAGCTTCTCCGATTCCCAACGTCTTAGTCGTCAAACAATGATGCGGAGGGTGACTGGGTCGAACGCATCTCTACACCGAGGTGCGCATAGGCCGCTGGCGTGGCCACCCGCCCCTTAGGTGTGCGCAGCAACAGGCCTTGCTGGATTAGGAAGGGTTCGTAGACGTCTTCGACCGTGTCTTCCGGTTCGCTGACCGCTATGGACAGAGTCTTAAGGCCTGCCGGACCACCGTCGAACCTTCGGCAGAGCGCGCTGAGGATCTCCCGCGATGCCTTGTCGAGACCGAGGGCATCTACCCCAAAAAAGGCCAGTCCATCGCGCGCCACTGCGCCGTCGACTACACCAGAGCGTTCGACTTCGGCGAAATCACGCACCTGACGAAGCAGGCGGTTACCAATCCGCGGAGTGCCTCGGCTGCGCCGAGCAATCTCAGTAGCACCGTCGTCGTCAAGTTCAACGCCGAGAATGCCGGCGGCCCGAATAACAATGTCGCGTAGGTCACCGGATTCGTAATAGTCAAGGCGAGCAGTCAGTCCAAACCGGTCCCGCAGGGGACCCGTGATGAGGCCAGTCCGAGTCGTCGCCCCAATCAGCGTGAATCGGGGCAGATCTAGACGAATGGAGCGCGCTGCAGGTCCTTTGCCGAGAACGATGTCCAACTCGAAGTCCTCCATTGCTGGATAGAGGACCTCCTCAACAACCCGAGAAAGCCTGTGGATCTCGTCAATGAACAGAACGTCACCCGGCTCAAGCTTGGTCAAAATGGCGGCCAGATCTCCGGCGCGCTCGAGAGCCGGGCCGGAGGTCACGTGCATTTCAGCCTGCATTTCCGCAGCCACGATGTGAGCCAAAGTGGTCTTTCCTAAACCAGGTGGGCCGGCGAAAAGGAAGTGGTCGGCTGCTTGGCCACGCCGCCGGGCCGCTTCCAACATCACCCGGAGGTGACCCTTCAACTCAGTTTGTCCCACGAACTCATCGAGGCTCCGGGGTCTCAGACCGGCCTCTACCAATACCTCGTCAGTCTCCGGATCTCGGTCAGGCGATAGCAATTCTTCGCGCACTCGTCCCCCTCCTACGCTCGCGCTAGGCGCTGCAGCGCCTCGCGCAATAGAACCGCAGGATCGTTACCACCCAGATCGGCCAAGACGGCCCGGACTTCGTCTTGTGAGTAGCCGAGCCCGCCGAGAGCTTGTTGGACTTCAACCAGTGCGGAGTGGACTGGCGTTCCCTCGCTGTCGGCACCGGGCACTCCATCAATTGGCAATTCAAGCGAGTTCTTCAATTCGACCAGCAGACGGGTAGCTGTCTTCTTGCCTATGCCAGGCACCAGACACAGGGCGGCTACGTCGTCATCGGCTAGCAGCCGAGCCAGTTCGACGGGCCCGTGCACACCTAGCACGGCCAGAGCCAACGACGGCCCTACTCCATGGGCTGACAAGAGCGCCTCGAAACATGAGCGTTCAGCGCGCTCCATGAAGCCATAGAGGGTCTGGTCACCCTCCCGGATGTGATGGTGCACGTGAACAAATACTTCAGTGCCGACTTCCCCGAGACGCAGCGCCGTAGTCGGTGTCACCACTACCCGGTAACCAACACCAGCTACGTCAACCAACACCTCGTCACGGCCACTCTCCTCTATACGCTCTAGCAGGAGTCCCCGCAGTGATCCAATCATCAGCCCACAACCAAGTCTCCGAAGCGCTCTGATCCTCGCCGGGTTGGAGCCATACGGGCCAAGTGGCAAAGGGCCACAGCCACCGCGTCGGCGGCATCCACCGGACGAAGCGGCGTGTCGATTCCCAACTGGGTCCGAACCATTCGTTCAACCTGCTCCTTGTCGGCATTGCCCCAGCCAGCGACAGCCTCCTTCACTTCGTTTGGCGAATAGAGAGTCACAGGAATGCCGGCACCTGCCACCGCAGCCATCACCACTCCCGAGGCTTGACCGGTTTGCATCGCCGTACGCACGTTGACCTGGAAGAGAACGCGTTCGATTGCCACCTCGTCAGGTCGATACTCGTCAACCAGTAGGCCTACCTCCCGATGGAGATCTGCTAGACGGACAGCCGGCTCGGCACCTGAATCGGTCCGCAGCACTCCAGCAGCTAATGCTTCGAGGCGTGAGCCGTCTCGGCGAATCACGCCATAGCCACAACGGGTCAGACCGGGGTCGACGCCTAGAACGAACATGTGTACGACTCTAGCCTTGTGTCCACTACCCGAGCGGCCACCCGGTTTAGCCCCCAAAAGTCAGGCGTCAAGCGCCTCGAGAACCCCGCCGGGTATGTCGAAGTTGGCGTAAACGTCCTGTACATCCTCGTTTTCGTCCAACAAGTCCATCACCCGCAGCACAGCTTTCGCCTGTTCGACCGTGTCTATGGACACCGAAGTGGTTGCCAACATCGTTACATCGGCATTCTCAAACGGCACGCCGGCCTTCTCTAGCGCATCGCGGACTACCGGTAGGTCGGCGGCCTCACAGGTAAGCCTCCAGGTCCCATCTTCGTCGACCAAATCTTCAGCACCGGCGTCTAGCGCTGCAAGCATGATTTCGTCTTCATCGACCGATCCGTCCAGCAGCACCACGCCCTTACGTTCAAACTGCCAGGCCACCGATCCGGGCTCGGCCAACGAACCCCCATTCTTGGACAGCAGGGAGCGCACCTCTGACCCGGTCCGGTTCCGATTGTCGGTAAGGGTCTCGACATATAAAGCGACGCCGTGCGGCGCATACCCCTCGTAGGTGATCGACTCGTAATCGACGCCCTCCAGCTCACCGGTACCTCGCTTAACAGCCCGCTCAATGGTGTCTAGCGGCACCGAGGCATCCCGAGCCTTTTGGAACATTGTGCGCAACGTCGGGTTGGCGTCGGGATCTCCGCCACCCTGCCGAGCCGCCACCTCGACCTGCTTGATGAGCTTGGCGAAGAGTTTGCCGCGCTTCTTGTCAGCGGCACCCTTCTTGTGCTTGATGGTCGCCCATTTGGAATGGCCCGACATGTCCGACCTCCGTCTCGTCTCTTGTATTTAAAGCTGTCCGCAGCAGCGAAGCCGATCAGACCGCGAACGCCCAGTCCAGAAAACACCCGTGGATACGATCATCGTTAGACATCTCCGGGTGAAAGGCTGCCACTACAACAGTGCCCTGCCGACAGAGCACAGGGCTTCCATCAACCCAAGCCAGAACTTCGACATCTTCGCCGATCCGTTCCACCACTGGAGCCCGGATAAAGACGCCATGGAACGGCTCATCAAGTCCTGCAACCGCTAGTTGGGCCTCAAACGAATCCACTTGACGGCCATAACCGTTTCTTTGCACGTCTAGGTCAATTGCTCCGAACGAGCGCTGATCCGACCGACCATCGGTCACCCGGGCAGCCAGGAGGATCATCCCAGCACATGTACCCAACACAGGAAGGCCACTGGACAGCCGTTCGGATATCGGGCGACGAAGGCCTGAAGAGTCGAGCAGCATCGATATTGTTGTGGACTCTCCACCTGGCATGACCAAAGCGTCAACAGAGGCAAGCTCCCCGGGTGTTCGGACTTCGACCCCCGAGGCGCCCAAGCCATCTAAAACCTTCAGATGTCGGGCAAACGCGCCCTGCAGGGCCAATACGCCGACCTTCACCATCCCTCCGAGAGACGTGAGTGACTACCAGCCGCGGTCGGCAAGGCGCGTCTCCAGCGAGCCCAACTCTATGCCGGGCATGGCCTCCCCCAGACCGCGACTTACCTTTGCCAAAGCTGACGGATCGGCAAAGTTGGTGGTCGCCTCGACGATGGCACGGGCGCGAGGCGCAGGATCGTCGCTCTTAAAGATGCCTGAACCCACGAAAACGGCCTGAGCACCCAACTGCATGACCAGAGAGGCATCAGCCGGCGTGGCAATTCCTCCGGCACAGAACATCGGAACCGGCAACTCGCCAGTATCGGCGACCTCCTGGACCAACGGGAGCGGGGCTTGTAGACGCTTTGCCCAATCGAAGAGTTCGGCTGATTCGGCCTGGGTGATCTTTCCGATGTCCCCGATTATCGACCGGAGGTGCCGGACTGCTTCAACAATATTTCCAGTCCCCGCCTCTCCCTTGGACCGGATCATGCAGGCACCTTCAGAAATTCGACGAAGAGCCTCGCCGAGGTTGGTAGCGCCACAAACAAAAGGCACCGTAAACGCCCACTTGTCAATGTGGTGGGCTTCGTCGGCGGGGGTGAGAACCTCGCTTTCATCGACGTAATCCACCCCGAGAGCCTGCAAGATCTGAGCCTCAGCGAAATGACCGATTCGGGCCTTTGCCATGACCGGAATGGTCACCGCCTCTTTGATCCCCTCAATCATCTCCGGATCCGACATGCGAGCTACTCCACCGTCCCGTCGGATGTCCGCAGGTACACGCTCGAGAGCCATCACCGCTGAGGCTCCAGCATCCTCGGCGATCTTCGCCTGCTCAGGATCGACAACGTCCATAATGACGCCACCTTTGAGCATCTCGGCCAAGCCACGCTTCACCAACTGAGTCCCGGTAGCCCGGTTCGATTCGGTCATTAGCTCAGTCTAGGAACCGAGGTCGTGGATCCGACCGGCCCAGGCTCGCATCATCCTGGCGTCGGGCTGATTGGAATCAGCCGACCAACTCCGCGATGCGTTCCGGCCCTAGAAGGACGCCTTCCCCCAGGCGGGCAAGGGCCACCCAGGTACGACCGGAACGCAGGCCCACCGGCGATCCGGTCTCATCATCGACCAGACGCCAAGGCTCAGCTGTAAATGGCCTGCTCCACGTAATACCGGTTACCGTCCCGTCCCGCAGCAACCAGCCGTCTCCTGAACCTGTGCTGATGGCTTGCGGCGACTCCAAGTCAGCGTCTGAGCGGCGATAATCAACGTAGAGGAGGAGAACGTTGTCGGCGGCAAGCTGGACGCCGGCCTCATCGAGAAGTGCTGCACCCCGGTGAAATCGAAGCCAACGCTCCGTACCTTGATCCCAAACCCAATCAATCTCCCGACGGGGCGTCAGCCAGCCCACTCCGCGGACCGGCACTGCCGCAGTCGACAACGGACCCATCTCAAAGACAGCCTGCGGCGCCGAACCATCGGCCCGGACCGCCATGGCCGCAGCATCCACAAAGCCGTTGTAGGGCGGCTCACCACGGGACTTGTCCCGGAAAAAGAACTCCTGTCCGTCGCCAGTGGTGGTCATGGGAACGAAGGTTCCTTGCCGTTCCGCTTCGGCGACTTCGTCACCTACCCCCTGATTGCTCCCCCAATAGGCGAAGACCGGACGGTTCAAGTTGCCAATGAGGTCGATGTCGCTGGAGCGGGCCGATCGCACCGGACCGACCTTCAGGGGGACCTCGCTCTGAAATACACCAAGGAAGCGGGTCACCCCGTCCTCAATATGCACCTCATAAACCAAGTCGGCCGACTGAAGGCCAACCTGGGGAAGAGACTTGGAGTCGTTGTTGCCGATCTTCACCACGAGCGCTGGGCGATCGGCCAAGCCGTCAACGGCGGGCAAACCGGTCAACGGGTGAACTGGTCCGGTCCAGTCCTCAATGGTCGTCGTGCTGGGCACAGCGAGATCTTCGTTAGGAGACTCTTCCTCTGGACTGGTTGTTGATACCGGGACTTCACTAGCAGCGATCGACGTCGACGCCGGGGCTGCAACTGTTGACCCAATGGTCTCCAGAGAAGGGGTGGGCGCACCCTCGTCTGTGCTTGAACATGCACTTAGCGTCAGAAGCACTGCGCCCAAAACGGTGGCAAAAGAGCCGAGCGCGCGATGCAACGACCGAAGCTTCACCGCTCCCCCAGAGCATCGATACGGACCACCACCGGTGGATGTGCGGAAGTAGCAGCGTCTGTCCGGCCGTCAGGCTGGAGGAGCCAAAGTGCCCCCGTGGTGGAGGGTGCGTTCACGGCGGAGCCCAGCCCTACTAGCGCCCTGAGGGCGCTTTGCATCCCCGGCGGAAAACGAGTCAGGTCGGCACCCTCGAAGTCGGTCTGCAGCACTCGGTCTCGACCAATAGCGTTCGCCCCCCCAGAAAGAATCCCCATCGAACCCATGCCAGCTCGAACAGTCTCGGTCCGGAGTCCGGGCTCCCGGCAGCGGACCAGCAGGTGAGCCACTAGGGACTCCAACTCGACTAAACCCAGATGGTCAACAGCACCGGTGGTCAACACCAACTCGGCACCTTGTGGTCCGACCATGGCAAGTGCGTTGCCAGACACCGAGTCGATCACAGACAGGACAGGTTGTTCCATTCCATGAGTGAGGCAGAGGCCATCAACGATGTTGTGCAGACGGGGGAACTCTCCAACATGGGCTGGTCGAGCGCCAATGCCCTTCCGCAACCGTGTAATCGCATGCCGCTTAGTCACTACCGCAAACACCGCGCCGGCGAGCACGCCAAAAAACAATGCAGCAACCGGACCGCTATCGACCTTCCAGGCGATAAGTCCCGTGGCGAAACTGGCACAAAGTGCCGGCATCGTGATCGGGTGGCGAAGAATGGACATGTGGCCGGTGACTCCTCAGAGTCTGGTATGTGTGGGCGACCCCAGTGAGACTAAGACGGTGCGGTCAGTCATCCCCATGGGGCCGACCCGCATAATACGCCCGCTCCTCGGCAACAGCCGCGTACGCCTCGAGGTAGTGCTCAGCCAGCCGTTTCATTGAGAACTCCTCCGCCCGCTGAAGACCACTATCCACTAGGCGGTCTGCCAAATCTCGGTCGGCCAAAACCTTTCCCAACGCTGCGCCGAGCGCTTCAAAGTCCCCCGGCGGAACGAGTAGGGCATCATCTCCACCTCGGGCCACGCGGGCATAACCCCGAATGTCACTGGCGACGACCGGCGTCCCGCAGGCCATTCCCTCTAGCAATACAACCCCGAACGACTCCCCGCGCAAGGACGGCGCGCAGAAGGCATCAGCTCCCCTAAGCCTCGCCGTTCGTTCGGCATCAGGGATTCGGCCCAACCACTCAATCCTCGGATCACCCGCCACTCGTGAACGCAATTCTTCGGTTTCCGGACCAACACCCGCGACCCAAAGTCGGACTTCCGGACCCAGCATCCCCATCGCATCCAGCAGAACCGACAGGCCCTTGCGGGGCTCATGTCGACCGATAAAGAAGATCGTCGGCCCATCGGTAGGCCAGGGCTCTACTTGTGCGCCGCGGTCCACCTCAACGCCATTGAAAAGGACCTCATACTCTCCACCAAGAGAACTCCGCGCCATGGCCGCTGCATCATCCGAAACAGCAAAGGCCCGCTCAAGTCTCCGACTCAACCAGCGGACTGGACGATTGAGGAGATCGTAGGCGAGGCTCCCCCCGGCAGCATGGAACGTTCCCACCATGGGCGTCTGGGCTAATAGAAGTGCTGTGGTGGTTGGTCCGGGAGCCAAGGGTTCGTGAAGATGAAGGACGTCAAACTCCTCATCTCGCAGAGCGCGGATTGTCCGCAGCGCACAGGACACATCAGGGGCTATCGGCGCAACTGACCCATTGGCAGCAGTCGGGAGGCTGTCGCCCAACGGAGTGACACCAGCGTCTGGAGGTGGCCCATCACAAGGACCCAACACCCTTGTCGGATGGCCGGCAGCCCTCAAGACTCGGGCCAGACCTAGGACCTGACCCTGCACGCCTCCGGGCAAGGTCAGGCTGTATGGGCATACCAGTCCGACCCTCACAAACGAACCCCAGAAGTGGAAGCTGGATTCGCCAACCGGTCGGAGGGCCAATTGGGTTGCAGAAGATGCCACTGCTCAGGAGCGACGGAGATCAAGCTCTCGATCTCTCGCGCCAGATTCTGGGTCACTCGAACCACGTCGTCGCGGAGACGACCCTCACGAACAGTGCGCAGAGCGGGACGAACAACGCCGTGACACCCCCCCGGTCGGTCATACACAGCGATGGGGAGCAAGGTGGCACCAGTTCGCAGGGCAAGGGTCGCTGGACCAGCGGGCAGCATCGTCCGCTCCCCGAAGAACTCAACTTCGACCCCAACACCACCAACGTGGCGATCGCTCGGCAGGCAGACAGCTCGGTTGGCGCGCAGCATCGCAACGGCTTGAGTTCCCGCTGACGGTCCCAAACCGACCACCTCCATTCCCAACGACGTCCGAAACGACCGGTACCACTCGAAGAGTTCCGGAGGCTCCAGACTCTCGACCACGCAGCCCACAGAAACTCCTTGGTGGATTGTCAGCCAGTGGGCCGCCCACTCCCAACCACCTAGGTGGGGCATAGCCATGATCACGCCTTTACCAGCCCTTAGGCCCTCGGCAATCCGCTCATAGCCTTCCTCGCTGAAACCGCCCACGATCTCTTCGGACGTCATAGACGGAAGCCGAAAACTTTGGAGGTAGTAGTCCGCGTAAGAAGCGAACACTGCGTCAACGCTTCGACGCAACTCCCGTCCCACTAGATCCGTCCCCTTAACGCGCTGGAGGTGCCGTTCCACAAGACGACGCCGGTCACGATCGAAATGCCCAACTAGACGACCGATGCCACGTGCCACAGGGCCTGAGAGGGCAGGCGGAAAGAGACGGGCCGCCATCGATGCGGCCCGGAAGGCGTGAACGATCGCCGGAGCCATGCCAACCGGAACGGTAGTGGCCTGCTCGACGTTTCGGCTAAAGAGCGGACGCTCTGGGGTGAACCAGGCTCAGCGGCGAACAGGGCGTCGACGGGAACCCAGTCGCTGTCGACGCTCCGAACGGAGTTGTCGGCGGCGCTCGGATCGACGCTGGGACGGTGACTCTCGTCCAGCGCTCGCCTGTCGCCATACCTTGGCAAACCGTTGCGCCGCCGTGACCAGGCTGAGAACCAGCATCACCCAGAGCACAGGTATCAGGATCTCGGCGAACAGCAACCCAAAGGCCAGCACGATAAACCTCTCAGCCCGCTCCATCAGTCCGCCCTTGGCGTCATACCCCAGTGACTCAGCCTTGGCACGCTGATACGAGATGAACATTGCCGTAGCCATGATGGCCACTGGGAGCATCATCATTCGGTCTTCGCGGGATCCAGCCAGGTACCAAGCCACACCGCCAAACAGCAGCGCGTCGGTCAGGCGGTCGGCAACCGAATCGAAAAAGGCGCCGCGTGATGAAGACGTCCCTGAGGCTTTAGCAACGGCGCCGTCAAGGGCATCGGGCACTCCGGTGAGGACCAGAAGGAGGAAGCCGAGGCGCAGATATCCGAGACCAATAGACATGGACGCAGCGGCAGCCATAGCTATGCCGATAATCGTCACAACATCGGCGGTGATCCCTGTGCGGCGCAGGCTTCGTCCAATAGGTGTCAGTCCGCGGTCGACAACGGCTCTCCAACTGCCGTCAAGCATGGTGGTCTCTCCAGTCAGGCCCGGTCGCGTCTCCGGAAGGTCAGGCTACCGGCACCGCGCCGACTGGAGCGGGGACGGTGTCCGACGAGGACTGGAGCCGAATGTTGCAAAGTCGGCCCAAGCCGTCTTCTAGTCAATCCTGATCTGACCAGTCCTCAGGATTGTCCTCCGCGTGAACTGCAACAACCGAACCATCTACGCCATCGACGAAGACAAGCCCCCGCCGCTTAGGTGGTGACTCATTGGAATAGACAAGCACTCGCCACGTTGGGCGGCTCCTCAATCCCCGCCAAGCCATCTGTGCGGAGGCGTGTCCGACAGGAAAGCCCACGGCCCGGACAGAGGCCACCAAGGCATCAGCCTCGTCGACTCCGAGGCTCCATCCTGCTTGCAGGTGGTAGAGGCCGACCAAAGCCAGCCCAACCGCACCAGCCACGAGGCCCGAATCGACCAAGGAAGATCCATCGGATAGCAGGACAACGGTGCCGGTGACAGCTGCCAACAAGAGGTAGAGGATTCCGGGAATCCTCCGCCGGTCATTGTCCGGGAAAACATAGGGGCCGACGAGTCCGGCGCCGCGTGCGTCTAGGTCTTCCGGTAATTCATCGCGCACCTCGTCGACTGGCGCCGGTTGATCCGGCTCAGCCGATTCTTGACCTATGGGCAGTCCAGACTCGTCGGCAATATCCACGATGCGGAAACATACAGGCGTCACCTGCTTCGAACCTGCCGAGACCGATATATCGATGAATCTACGGAGGGGTGGCGAACGTCCCTTCTAGTCGAACGACCATTTGGTCCACGGCGTCGACCACCATGTCCACGTTCCGTGCTAGTTCGCCCGCACCGTCTAGCAAGAGGTCAGCGTATTCGCCGCTTGGAACAACATGTGTTTCGTGCATCGGAGCCACGGTCGCCGCGAACTGGGCACGGACACTTTCGGGCGTCCGGCCGCGCTCTCTTACATCGCGTTCTAGGCGACGCCCCAGACGAACCTGTTCGGGAGCGTCCACGAACACTGCCAGGTCAATGCGGTCACGGACTTCTGGCACAGCCAGGACAAGAATGCCGTCGACGACTACAACAGACCGGGGATCCACCCTCCGTGTTGACCCAGTCCGAGTGTGGGTAGAGAAGTCATAAATCGGAACCTCAACGGCTCGTCCAGTCAGGAGGCTGTCAAGGTGCTCAACGAGCAATGCGCTATCCAGCGAGTCTGGATGGTCGTAATTGACAGTGGCTCGTTCATCGGGATCTAGGTGGATCAGGTCGTGGTAGTACTCATCGAACCAAAGCACAGTGGCCCTGTTGCCAAGGCGCTCCACCACGCGGTTGACGAGCGTGGTCTTGCCAACCCCACTTCCTCCGGCAACGCCTAGGACCGTGCTCCGCACGGCCCAGAAGCCTAGGAGGTTGCGACCCAATACCTAGCGTCGACCATCCCGACAAGGACGGTGCCCGACCTGGCGAGCACACCGTCGGATTAATACTTGTAATGCGCTGGCTTGTATGGACCATCAACTGGCACCCCGAGGTAGTCAGCCTGCGGTCCAGTCAACTCAGTGAGCCGAACCCCGAGTGCATCCAGGTGTAGCCGCGCTACCTTCTCGTCGAGTTCCTTAGGCAAAACTGCCACCTCGGTCCCGTAATCTTCAGCCCGAGCGTGTAGTTCGATCTGAGCCAGTACTTGGTTCGAGAAACTCGCCGACATCACAAAGCTGGGATGCCCGGTGGCGTTGCCCAAGTTAAGCAGTCGCCCTTCCGACAGCATGATGATTGAGTGCCCATCAGGGAAGACGAATTCGTCGACCTGAGGCTTGATGGTCACCCGCTGCACATCAGACATCCGGGCAAGACCGGCCATATCAATCTCGTTGTCAAAGTGTCCAATGTTGCCAACGATGGCCTGATGCTTCATCCGGGCCATGTGCTCTGCGGTGATGATGTCCTTGCACCCCGTGGCAGTGACAAAGATGTCGGCCTCATCTAGGACTCGCTCCAAGGTGTTCACCTCATAGCCCTGCATGACTGCCTGAAGGGCGCATATGGGATCCACCTCGGTCACGATCACCCGGGCCCCCTGACCTCTCAGCGACTCAGCGCAGCCCTTTCCAACATCACCAAAGCCGCAAACGACGACAGTCTTGCCGCCAATCATCACGTCAGTCCCGCGATTGATGCCGTCAATCAATGAGTGACGGCATCCGTAGAGATTGTCAAACTTCGACTTGGTGACAGCGTCGTTCACATTTATAGCTGGAAAAAGCAGTTGTCCTGCATCGCTCATCTGGTATAGCCGGTGGACTCCAGTGGTCGTCTCCTCTGAGACACCGCGTATGCCGGAGGCAATACGGGTCCAGCGACCAGGGTCCTCGTCCAGAGAGGTGGACAGAGTCGCTAGCACCACTTTCCACTCGTCCGAGTCGTCCTCGGAAGCCTTCGGCACGACACCGGCCGCCTCGAACTCTGCGCCCTTGTGGACCAATAGGGTTGCGTCGCCGCCGTCGTCCAGGATTAGGTTCGGTCCCGTTCCGGCCGGCCACTCAAGTACCTGACGAGTAGCCCACCAGTATTCCTCCAGGGTTTCGCCTTTCCAAGCGAAGACCGGCACGCCGCGCAAGTCGTCGGGCGATCCGGCCGGGCCACATACAACGGCAGCCGCAGCGTGGTCCTGAGTGGAGAAAATGTTGCAACTGGCCCATCGGACCTCTGCCCCAAGCGCAACCAGAGTCTCGATGAGCACCGCCGTCTGGACTGTCATGTGCAACGAACCGGTGATACATGCTCCGGCCAGTGGTTGCTCGTCGGCATACTCGGCCCGCAGGGCCATCAGGCCGGGCATCTCGTGTTCGGCTAGACGAATTTCGTTGCGGCCAAACTCATACAACGAGAGGTCAGCAACTCGATGGTCTTCTGCGAGGGGACGGGGCGACGCGGTCATGAAGGCTCCTGACAGCGCCTTTGCAAGCGCCGTTAGTCGTACCGACCGGTGGACACCGAACGGCTCGGTTGACTGAAAGCCGGGCTGGGGTCGTCTGACGCCTGGTTCATACAGCCACGGTCGTTTTGAGGCTAGCGCTCCGAGCAGGTGAGGGTAGGGCAGGTCCTTGTCGCATCCGTCCTATTCAGCCGGAGCCTCAGAGCCAGAACCACTCCCCCGGTTGCATTAATAGGGAGGTAGCAGACCAGACCACCCCCTTGGCCAGATTGGCCGTCGAACCAAGTCGTCAGGGCCCCGCGAAGATCAGGTAAGCCGTGCCATCCACGGACAATTCAACAGGGCCGTCGCGTGGACCGAGCCATGCAGCCTCACCAGCTCTGATACGAAGCTCAACGCGGTTGGACCCAGTAGTCGTCGCAAGGATGCTTCCGTCAGAACAAACGACCACAGTCGGTCGTTCACCGTCGAACGTGGTACTCGCAACCTGACTTAGGCGACGAACGGAAAAGGCGGCCGTCGGCAGGTTATAGAAATAGTCACTCCCCTCGGGGCGGTGAACTAGCGGGATTGCATCGGTGTCTATGAGATCAAGAAACAGGTCTGCATCCACATACTTGGTCGTTAGCCCTGCTCGGACAACCGAATCTGAGTTCGCCATTACCTCGATGGCCATGCCCGACTGATGAGTGTGAAGCATCCCGGGCGGAACAAATAGGGCTTCTCCTGGTTCTAGGACCACATGGTGCATCAATGGCAAAAGCAGAAGCGCTGGATCTTCTGGATGTTCTACGGACGACCGGTTCAACGCCTCCACCACCGGAACCGGTAAGAGGCCCGAACCCACAGCTCGGACCGCCTCCAAAACCCCGGGCAGCACTTGAGCGCCGTCGACGGCCAGCGCTCCAGCAACAGCCTGTCGTCTGTCCCCGTCGACCAGTGGCCCGACAATGCTGTCAGGCATCCCAAGGGCTCGGGCCACGACGAGCGCTTCAGAGGACGGCAAGAGGCCGCAGAGGCTCGAGAAGTAGTCAACGGCTACCACGACCTCTGGTTTGCCAACCGGGTCCCGAAAGCAGCGTCGAGCGTCTCCAGCCGACAGTCCGCACTGCTCCTCGCGTCGGTAGCCGGCAACAGCAGCGGCGTCGTCAGGGTGGACCTGCAGAGATAGAGGCCGTGCCACGGCCAAGAACTTTGCGAGGACCGGCAATTCCATTTCGGTCACCGCCCGACCATCAGCGGCAAACGTCGCTGGGGCCGCCGGGTGAGCACCAAACCACAGTTCAGCTTCCGGGAGTTCGCTGGGCTCAACGCCGCGTAGCTGAGCCAGCTTGGTGCACGACCCCCAGTCGTAAGAGCGGACAACGCCAACAAGACGGTCCACGGTGGCGTCAGAACCAGTGCTCGGCGACCATCAAGCGCCGAAAGTTGGACGGATGCCCTCGGCCTCCGCCAGCGCGATTAATCGGTCGTGCTCTCCATCGGCGACGGACTCGGCCTCATCAATCAGCATGACCGGGATCCCGTCGCGCACCAAGTACCGGCGCCGCAGGCGCGGGTTGTAGAGAGAATCCTCAGTGGCGAACCACAGCAATGGTCCTTTGTCCTCTGGACAAGCGAGGATCGCCAACAACTTCGGGTCAAGGCCCATATCGGAATGCTATTGGGTCCGAGAGCCCTTGGACCTAAAGCTCACCCCACTAGAGATCTCCTGAGTCAAGTGGGCGAGATGTCCGGGCAAAAAGGGCGCTCACCTCGGCAACTCTCGCCGCACAAGCCTTCTCGTCAGCAGCTTCGACGTTGAGCCGCAATAGCGGCTCCGTGTTAGACGGCCTTATGTTGAACCACCAGTCAACGAAGTCCACCGTCAAGCCGTCGAGGCGGTCCTGGACCGCATTAGGCGCCTGAGAGGCGTAGTGATCGGCCACCGCCTCGATAGCGACCATCGGGTCGTCGACTGTCGTGTTGAGTTCCCCAGAGTTCGCATAGCGCCGGAAGGGTGCCACTAGCTCACTAATCGGGCCGCCGTCCACCGACAACGCCTCGAGAACTACCAGCGCGGCGATCAGACCACTGTCTGCCCGGTAGTTGTCGCGAAAGTAGTAGTGCCCGGAGTGCTCACCAGCAAAGATCGCATCCTCGACAACCATCATCTCCTTGATGAGAGAGTGGCCCACCCGCGTCCGGACCGCCCGACCTCCAGCCTCGGCGATGACCTCAGGAACCGACTTGGAACAAACCAGGTTGTGGAGCACTGTTGCCCCGGGATGGCGGTAAAGCATTTCCCGGGCGACGAGCGCTGTCACCGTGGAACCGGAGATCGGCCGACCCGCCTCATCGACAAGAAAGACCCGGTCAGCGTCTCCGTCGAAAGCCAGACCCACGTCAGCCCCAGTGGCCACCACGCGTTCCTGGAGGTCGCGCAGGTTTTCCGGCTGAATCGGATCGGCCGGATGATTTGGGAACGTGCCGTCCAGTTCCGGGTAGAGGTGATCTAATTCGAATGGAAGTTCGGCAAATACCGGCGGGACGACCAAACCACCCATGCCGTTGGCAGTGTCTACCACTACACGCAGCGACCGAAGTCGTCCGATATCAGCGAAGGAAAGGACGTGCTCGACGAAGGCATCCAAGAGGCCCAAGGCGGCTACGCGGCCGCGAGGACCAACTATCGGGGGGGCACCATCTGCTAGTTGGGCCACAGCCGATGCCTCCACCTCATTGAGGCCAGTCTCGTAGCCGATTGGAGCGGCCGATGTCAGACAGAACTTCATGCCATTGTCTCCAGCCGGGTTGTGGCTAGCAGTCAGCACGATGGCTGGGGCACGCAGGTGACCTGAAGCGAAGTAGACGAGGTCTGTCGAAGCCAAACCGAGGTCACCTACGTCCAGTCCAGCAGAAGTCACTCCTCGGATCACAGCCTCGCCGAGAGGGATGCCGCTCGACCGCATGTCGCGACCAACAAGAATCTGCGTGGCGCCTTCCTCCCGACGACGCACAAGTTCAGCGAAGCCCCGGCCCACAGCCTCGGCCAGTGCCTCGTCGAGGGCTTCCGGAACCGGCCCACGAACGTCGTAGGCCTTGAAGGCCGCCAGCCTGGCCGGTGCGGCGGTCAGTTCCTCTGAGCCAGCCTTGTCTTGCGACAAGTGAACCGGCCTCGATGGGTAGGCACCCCGGCGGGCCCGTTGGCGGACCCGAACCATGTCGGATACCAACCGGATTCCATCGCGAAGAGCCCGTACCGTAGATCGCTCCGAATTCTCTACCTCAACTGGAACCTCCACCAACGTCAGACGCCACCGTTCAGCGAGGTGAAAGAGCTCGACGTCAAAGGCGAAGCCGTCGAGGGTGGACGCTGCGAAAAGTGGACGTGCAACATCAGAACGGAAGGCCTTTAATCCACATTGGGTGTCCCGGTACTGGCCTAAAAGCAGAGCATGGGTCGCAAGATTGATCAAGCGACCCCCCAACTCGCGCAATCGACCCGCCCGCACCAACGTGCGTGTTTCGGTGTGCCGTCGGCTTCCAACCACTACGTCGAAACCCTCCTCAACCCGTTCCACCAGGGCCGCGGCCTGTGCCGGCCCGTAGGCAAGGTCAGCGTCGGTAAATAGCACGGTTCGACCGGTCGCAACCGCCACCCCAGCGCGCACCGCGGCACCCTTTCCGCCGTTCTCTTCGAGACGGATCACCCGGTCGGCTCCGGCCTCCCGGGCCGCCTCAGCGGTACCGTCGGTCGAGCCATCATCCACAACCACAATCTCTAACTGCTGACCTCCCTCCCTCCCCAGCGAGGGCGGACTAAGCGCCGCACCCAACTCCGCGCGCACCCGACGCACTGACTCCGCGATTCGGTCGGCCTCGCAGTAAGCGGGCAGAACCAGGGTTGCCCTCGCTCCGCCAGAGGCCGGGGCTCGGTCGATCGGCTGGTCCTGCTCGCGCCTTATAACCCGGAAGAGGAATGCCCGGTAAGCCACGGCGCGCACCCCTCCGGCCACTGCCACGGCGAGACTCTTGGCTAACAACAGACGACTCACCGGGGCCGAATCATTAATTCCACCGACGACCAATAGACCTGAGAGGACTCCGAGGTCGACGAGGCCTGCAACGACGACGACGAGGATAAAGACGCGAGGGATCCGAATCCACCGCGCATATGGGTCGTCGCGCAGAGTTAGGCCTCGATGAAGAAGTAACGCCACCACGGCGGCAGCGGCGAGAGCAGACGGATCGGCGAGCCAGAGTGGCCATCCGGCATCCGAAAGGATCACCAGGAGGCCAATATCCAGCGTCGTGGCAACCAGCCCGACTGCTGCGAACCGGCGAAGCCGCTCCCTCACCGGGAGACGTCCTCCGCCACCAACGGGTTCGGTTCTGACCCGGCTGGTCCATCCGTGACGCCGGGTGGGTCCGACTCGACGGAACGGCGCTCCACCCACCGATCAAGACGGCGATCACCATCCGGTCCGATGGCCGCTACGTCATACCAGCCAGCCAACGATTCCTCATCGACGGTCCGGCGAGGCCGACGGACCATCACTACCACCGCCCCTATACCGCTCAGCGTCAGGAGGACCGAAAAGAGGTCCACGGCGGTCCGGCCGTAGAAGAGTTCGACCTCTTCGGCGGTCGGCACTACCACCATCAGGTTCGGAGTAGCCCGCCAGGGACCGTCGGCTCCTGAAACCTTCCAGTTCGGAAAGTAAGAACTTCGCACGAGGACTGGCACGCCAACCCGGTCGACACGGAACCGGATCCGATCGACACCTTCGACAACGTCCGTAACCACCGCTACCGGCAGAACTCGCCTCTCTGGATCTTCATCGGAGGCCACCCGTTGCCAAGAGGCAGGACCTCCAATGGTCCGAGGCACTGCCGTGGAACCGCGTTGAAAGACCTCTACTGAGGGGTTAAGCCAGTCTTCGTGGTCAACGTCCTCAAAGACTGCTGGCTCCACCTCAAGGGCTGAAACGAGCGCCATCCCTTGGACCTCAAAGATCGTCCACGGACCAGAGGAGGCCACTTCGACAAGGTCGGGGTGGGCGCGAGCCTCGCGAACTGCCTGGTCTGAAAAGGCCGAATACCATCGCACCCCAAGTTGGCGCAAGTGGTCAATGCCGGCATCAAGGTCGAAACCTCTGTATGGCAGCCCCCGCTGGGCCCGCGACGGACTTACCGACAGCTCTGACTGGACGAGAAAGTGATAGGGCGTGGTCGTAGAGGCTTCGAAGTAAAGGCCCTCCATGGAACCGATGCAGCCATCCGTCCAGTGGGGTAAAAGCATCAGGGCCATAGGTGTGCCGTAACGAACGAGTTCGCTTCCGTACTCCCACATCAGACGCCCACAACCCGAACCGTCCCTATGGTGATCTGGGTCGGAATCGACGCCTGCGAGCGCTGTCATCTCGGCAACAAGCGCCCGCTTTTCCTCCCAGCCACCACCCGAGGCATCCCCGACCCGGTTCTCGTAGCCCTCGAAGTTCCACCGAACCCACGATCGGCCGAGGTTTAGTTCCGTGGTCTCGAGACCCATCCATCGGTAGGCATTGCCCTCGGTTGTCCCACCGGGCAGGACCCGCAATGGCATCCCCACTAACAGAATTAGCGTAAGGAAAACGACGGCTGCCCCTCCACCAGAAACAAAGCGCCCCGGACGGTTGGTGCCCGACCGCCGACAGCCATCGATCAGGCGGCCCATTAGGCGCAATCCATCGGCTAGAGCCATGCCGGCTAGTAGGTAGAGGCAGAGGTAGTAAGCGGGAAGGATGCGACCGTTGTAAAGGCGCCCTTCCGGAAGATGGACAAACGCCAGGCCCATGAACAATGCCGAGCCGGCGAGGACGAAGCCGAGGCGGCGGCGAAAGGCCACCGAGAAGATCAGACCGATGCCGGCCAGAACGATCACCGGCTGCAACGGGGGGTCATTGGTCAGAAAGTCGGCAGCCAAGTCGCTGCGATCCCACAGGTAGGAGCGAAAGGCGGTCAATTTGTGCCATGCCATGTCATTCAGGTGGTCGCGTTGCCACCAGAAAGGTAAAACCCAGAAGGAGGAGCACAATCCGGCCACCACTCCAGTCGTCACTAGCCAACGCAGTGCCTCCCGGCCCGGCCGAATGGCTAGGGCTACGACCGAAGCGACCAAGGCGAAGAAGGCGACCAACAGATGGCACAACCCGGTCAGAGCCAACAGCAGAGCTGCTGGAACCCTCCCTCGGCCGGTCTCGAGTCCCCGCACAAGGAGTCCTAGGTAGACGAGGCAGGCCGACACAGCCAGCGCGTATGCGAACTCGCCAGCCATGGTCGACATCAGGTTGCCGCCCATTATGTTGAAGGACCGGTCGAACACGAACGGCAAAGTGGCTGCTGACGTCAGCGCCGGTCCCGGAAACGGCAACCCAGCGAGATGGCCGAGAGCCCACCCCGCAACCGGCATTACGACTAGGCCGACCACAGTGATCCACTTGATCGCCATTCCGTAGTGAACAGGGGTCACCATGACCGCGAAGAGGGCCAAGACCAGCAGCCACCACCTGTGATTGTTGGGGCGACGACGAACTAACAGGACCCCAGCCGAAGCGATTGCCGGGAGAACGACTACCAGCAAGGGCGTCGCCAGACCAACGTCCACGGCCACAATGGCCAGCATCGGAATCACCATGTAGAAGTGGTAGGCGGGAAAGCCCGCGTACCAATCCGGCGTCCATCCGCTCAGGCGAAGGTTCGGCAGCAATTCGTCGCGAAGGAACGCCGGGCCCCAGACGTGCGCACCAAGGTCGCCGCCGGTCGGCGTGGTTCGGGAAAAGAGCACACCATCCGGGTTGACCACCCAGAGCACGAACCAGGCGCCACCGGCCACCACCAGCAGATTGACCCACCGAGTGAACGGAATCTGGCGCAGCCAGACAGCCAGCGGGCTCGCCGTGTCGTCCGCCTTGGATGCAGGGACGTCCGACACCCCCTCAAGAATCTCCGGGGTCACGGGAAGCATGGCTACAGAAGTACCGCCGTAGTCACCGCGTTAAAGCCCATATGGGCCCAGACCGCCCGGTCAAGTCGCCCATCTTTCTGGGTCAGCCAGCCACAGACCAGACCGATCATCACCAGGGCGGGCAACTGCAGCAATTGCAGGTGGGTGATCCCAAAGAGCAAGGCCGATGCCAAAAGGGCCAACCGTTGGCCCATACGAGCCTCAAATGCGCGCAAAGCGAGGCCCCGGAAGAAGAGCTCCTCTGCAACCGGTGCCATCACGACCACCATCAGTAGCAGTAAAGCAACGCCAAACCCGTCCGCCCGGTCAATCAACTCGCGAGCCGGACCGGACACATCAAGGTCATCATTCAGTAAAAGAATCGGCAGGTAGATCGCAGGAACAGCAGCGAGCTGCGCCACGACGCCTATTGCGAGACCTTGTAGTGCATCGCGCCACCGACGGGTAGATGGAAACTGCCAGCCAAAGTCCGACCAGCGGACGCCTCGTCCAACTACTAGCCAGGCGGGCACGCCCACCAGACCCAGGCACAGGGCTCCCTGAACCAGCGAGACGGCTATCAGGCTTAGATCGTCGGCCGTGTCAAAGCCCCCTAGAGCTTGGACGACACCCATGGCCGTCACACTGGCCAGCATCCCCACAAGGAGACCAGCAGCGACATGGCCGAGGCCCCAAGCCACGGACGGTCGGGTCTTACCCTCGACGGCACCCTCCATCAACCGAACCCTACCGAGGCAACCCTGCTGCCCAGTCGGCACCCAAGCGGAGGCGGCAACCTAATGATCACGGGGTCCCCGTACGATGGGGTAATGACGGATAAGCCCCCTAGCGGTGGTGATGGCTCCACACCGCCCCGGCGCGACCAGGATGCCAGAAGAAATCAGGGCTGGCCCAGATGGGGTATGTGGCTGGTCATGGGACTGATAGCCGCCGTTCTATTTCTACCCGGCCTGCTTCCCTCCCAGAGTCCCGAACAGGTCGCTTACGACCTTTTCCTTGACCAGGTTGCCGCCGGCGAGGTGAGCGAGGTTCTAGTCGACAACCAGACCGGTGAGATTGAGTTCAAAACCGCTGACGGCGCCTACGGCACGACCGGCCCTATCGAACTCTCGGTCGACGATCGCCGCCTGCTGGCTGACAGCGGTGCCGAGGTCCGCTTTGAAACCCCGAAGCCGAATTTCTTCCAGACCTGGCTGCCTCTGCTTCTACCAGTCGGACTGATCATTCTCTTCTTCTGGTGGATCAACCGTCGGGCCCAGGGCCAGATGAGCGGGATGATGTCCATCGGTCGATCAAGAGCCAAGACCTACACCACCGAGCGGCCGGGCACGACGTTCGATGATGTTGCCGGCTACGAGGGCGTTAAACAAGAAATCCGGGAAGTCGTCGACTTCCTCCGAGATACTGACAAGTTCGCCCAGATCGGCGCTCGGGTCCCCAAAGGAGTCCTACTGGTCGGCCCGCCGGGAACGGGCAAGACCCTCATTGCTCGCGCTGTGGCCGGAGAGGCTGGGGTGCCATTCCTGTCGGTCACCGGTTCCGACTTCATGGAAATGTTCGTCGGTGTGGGCGCCAGTCGGGTACGCGACCTGTTCGAATCAGCTCGGAAAATGGGCAAGGCCATCATCTTCATCGACGAAGTCGACTCGGTAGGACGGAAACGCGGTGCCGGCCTAGGCGGCGGCCACGACGAGCGCGAACAAACCCTCAATCAGATGCTTTCGGAGATGGATGGCTTCGAAGGCAGCGAGGGCATTGTGATGATGGCCGCCACCAACCGTCCAGACATCTTGGACCCGGCCTTACTCCGACCAGGACGCTTTGACCGGCAGGTTGTGGTGCCTCTTCCAGAACTGGCTGACCGCCGCCAGATCCTGGACGTGCATGTGAAGGGCAAAAAGGTTCACGACGACGTCGACCTAGAGGTAGTAGCCCGTGGGACACCAGGCATGAGTGGTGCTGATCTGTCCAACTTGGTCAACGAAGCAGCCTTGATCGCCGTCAGAAATGGCGACGACGCCATCCGGGCCGACCACTTCGAAGATGCCAGGGACCGCGCTCTGATGGGCCAAAAGCGCGAGTCGCTAGCCATGTCGGAGGAAGAGAAAGAGCTCACCGCCTACCACGAGGCAGGTCACGCCTTGTGCGCCACAGTGCTGCCCACCGCTGATCCTCTCCACAAGGTGACGATCATTCCCAGCGGTATGGCCCTGGGGGTCACCATGCAGTTGCCGGCCGAAGACCGACACACCTACCGACAGGACTACCTCGAGGACCGTTTGGTCATCATGCTTGGAGGCCGGATGGCCGAGGACCTTGTCTTCGAGGTGACCTCTACGGGAGCTGCTGACGATCTCATGCGGGCCACGGAGACGGCGCGTCGAATGGTTCGCGAATGGGGCATGAGTGAGCGAATCGGTCCAATGGCCTGGGGAAGCCAGAATCAGGTATTCCTGGGTGACGACCTCATGCACAGCCGCGACTACAGCGACGAGACAGCACACCTGATCGACGAAGAGGTCCAGCGAATCCTCAGCCAACAGGAGGACCGTTGTCGTCGGCTCTTGACTGACCACCGGCACGCTCTGGATCTCGTTGCCCGATCGCTGCTAGAGCACGAAACCATTAGTGGTGAAGAGGTCAGCCGCCTGACATCTGCGGCAACCGACACTGCGGAACCGTCGACCGAGCGACCTTCCACCGTGCTCGAGGACCCGACGACCGTAGACTGATACCTCTACTACCCGGGCATGGAACGCCTACTTCTGTTGCTCGCTGTGGCCACCGCGGCCGGCGCCGTCGCCCACCTCTTCCAAAAACGTCGGCCCGACGCCCCAATCCGCACCGGGTGGACGGTTCCTGAACAGATAGACCGCGATGACTTCGCCCGCCCCGAGGCGCCATGGCTAGTAGCCGTGTTCACATCTGCCTCGTGCAAGGCCTGTGAAGCTGTAGCTAATGCTGCTGCCCCCCTGGCTAGCAGCGCCGTGGCAGTTGAGGTAGTTGAATATAGAGAGCGCCGTGCCCTCCACGACCGCTACGACATCCACGCAGTACCAATGGTGATGATCGCCGATTCGCTCGGCGTCGTCCGTGCGAACCATGTCGGACCTGTCGGAGCCACCCATCTCTGGGGATCATTGGCCGAGGTTAGAGAACCGGGCTCCACGCCCGATGGCTGTAGTGCTGGGAACTAGTTAGCGACCGGCCTTACCAAGGCCTCTGTTGTTCCGGCAATTGCCACAGCCGAAGAGGCGGACCATCCGTCCGGACTGTCGTACCGGACCGATGTCACGACCGGCGACGTCGACTCAACCGCTAGGACCACCGGTCCCCCACCACCTAACGGAACGCCGAGCTGCCCTCCAGGCGGAACTTCCGCCTTGATCGGCAGATTCCCTGGTAGAAGACCGGCTAATACCTTCACCTCTACAGTGGCGATACCAGCTCCAGACGGATTGCTCACGGCAAGAACGTCGTCAGTCGCCCCGAACCGCGCCGGCAGGTCGATAACCCAACCTCTTGCTGCCACCGCCGAGGCGGGCCGAACATCGAGCCCAGCCGAGCCGTCGTCAGACCACCGGACCACGGAGGCTGCGACTCCGTCCTTTCCAAAGGAGCCCATGTCCAAAGACCGCACCTCAAGACCAAACTCTCCCCGTCCGTCAAGGCGTCCGTCCGACAGATCAACCATGTAGCGCTGACCTGAACGAAGCACGAGTTGCCATGGCTCAACAAAGGTGGACGGGTCGGCGAAGCGTGGAACCACCTCCACCTCCACGGGTTTCGCTCCGGGATTTAGGACCGACAAAGCCATTAGGCCAGCGGCGTCGGTCGACCCAACTCCCGGAAGCAACCAAGCTTCTGAGGTTCTCGCGACTCCCGGCGCTAGATCTAAACCCCGCAGGCTCTTCGGACCCGACCCATCCGATATTTGCAGACGCATCGTCACCACTCGACCGACCCGCACGTCCACGGTCGCAGACACCACTGACGAGTCGGCAATCCGCTCGGTGAGGTCATAGGCCACCACTGACCTGCCGGGGACCACGACGCCCTGGGAGTCGAGTGTTTCTCGTCGTCCAATGTCGCCCACGAACCGCAGGTCTGCCACCGCAGCGGCCCGGAACGGATTATGGAGCAACAACCAAGCGCTGTTCCCAGGTCTTGCCGTAGTCGACCAAGGCACCAGCCAGGTCACGTCCGTTCGGGTCGGACATGGTCGCCGATCTGTTCCGTCTGGTCCTTCTACGGCCTGAAACACCAGTGCTGCGCCTCCGGATACCTCAACCGTCACTGCAGCAAAAGAAGCTCCTGGCACTAAACGGTCGGGCTCCACCTCGAGACGTCTTCCGGCATCTATCCGGAAATCCCGCTCAATCGCTCGGCGACCGTCGTCTACAACAGTGACGCGGCCCTCGACAGGGTTCCCAGAGAGTCCAACTACCTCAATCCGTCGTTGATCGATTCCAGCAACCTCCGATGTTGGCCCGGCGCAGAACCAAAGGGTCGTGGCTTCCCCATCCAAGGGCACCGCAGAGTTAGCCATCGCTACGGGTCGGGAACCACCAGATGACTGGCCACTCGGCCCAATCGCAACTGCAGTGGCGACAAGGGCAGCCAGTACCAGCACGGCTGGTCCGCGCATGACATTCAACGCTGAACTCCTGTTCGAGCCCGTCGTCCGGTCCGCGCCCAACTGGCTAGAAGCAACAAGGCGAATGCTGCCACTATCTGGAATCGTCGCTGACCTTGATGACTGTCGTCGTCGAGAGTAAAGACCACTTCGGTTCCTGCCGCGACCCTCACTGACGGTCGGCCGTCTACGCCGCTCGGCGAGCCCGAGCCAAGGACCGGAAGGTCGCGACCATCAGCGGACAGCACCCACCTGTCGTCCGGACCGTGCATCCACCGGAGCGCACCATCGGCAGGGATCCCCAACGTGCGATGCCCAAGGTCTATGCGGCCTACTGAGGCGGGCACCAGCCGACGATTCCCGTCGCGCACGACCGAATAGGGCGCCTCCACCGCAGTATTTCGGTAGACGGTCGCCGCCCCATTTACCGCCTGTACCCGTTCGAGGTCCATCTGTCGAGCAAAGGCTCCGATTACTTGAGTGGACAGCGGTCGTTCGAGTCCCGGTTCGGGAATTGGCGCCGAGCGCTCGACTAGAACTACCCGGGCCACACCCCACCGTCCAACTTCTGCTCCAAGACGATGGAGATCTCCTTCCATAGCTCGAAGAACAGCCTCCCGGATCTCTAGAAGGCCGGTAGTCGAACCTGTCGCCCACTGGTCAGCCAGATCCGGTCGACCGTCGGTAACGGCTAGGGCCAATCCAGAAGCGCCAGGAACTATTTGCCTCACCCGAGACTCAAGTGGGAGTCCGACGGCCGGAAGGATCCTTGGGTCTCCTAACCACAGAATTCGAGCATCGCCTCCTATGCGTTGATCCCCATCCGCCGACCGCGGGCCAATCTCCGGGAGGGATGCCACTAGGTCGACTTGCGGTGCTCCCCACGAACCGTCAAAGGACCTGGCCATCACTGGTGCTGCGCCCACTCCGAGTGCAAGTACCACCAGTCCCAGAATGGTCGACCGACATAGCTGTCCAAGTCGCCCCTTCCCGACGATAGAAGAGGCTCGCATCAGAGCTTCCCCCAAGTTCGCCGCTCCAGCCGCGGACGCCCATGCCAAGCCCAGAGAGACGACCACCAGGAGGACCTCTGGTTCCACCACTGCGAGGAGACCGTCGATTCCACCAAACCAGCCGAGATCTCTGGCCACCAGTAGGCCGGCCGCAGTGGCCACGATGGACCAGGCCCTCACGACCACGGCAAGGTGGCGGCCACTGGTGGCAAAAAGGGCCAAGGCCGGCATAACGAATAGGGCGGAGGCTGCAGTTCGGCCATCCGCTCCCACGTCCAGTCCTAAGACATCAAGGATTCCGATGCCTTCCCCCATCGGCCGGATCCCTGCCCCGAGCGAAGTCGCGTCACGGCCCTCCAACAAATCCACTGCGAAGGGCAGGTGCACGACCGCCGCAAGCACCGCACCTCCTGCAACCACAAGGGTTAGGCGTCCAAGACCGTCCATTCGGCCCGCCAGAAGGGTGCCGACAACCAAACCAATCAGGATCACGCTGATCGGAACAACCAAAACCGGTTCGATAGCGACGACGCTGGCGAGAGCGACACCGGTAACCACGACGTCTGGCCAAAGGTCCCGTACCCGAGCCCCTGGACCAGGGTCGCCTCCCCGACTGCCGTATGGCGCCATTCCCTGCGCACCGACGAAACGCCGAACCACCCAGGGAAGCACCGCGTAGGCAGTCAGCGTCGCCAACCCACCTTCACGTAAGGCCTCGTATGGAAGAGGAGCCGAAAGATAGACCAGGACAGCCACGGCACGCGACCGGCCACCTCCAACCGGGCGGACGAGACGCCAAACACCTAGGGCGCCCGCCGCCACCGAGCCAACCACTACCAACGTCCAGAGCGAAGAGAATGAACCAGGCCAGATGCCGGCGAAGAAGCCTAGAACGGCCAGCCCATCAGGCCCAATGAGACCAGTTCCAGTTCCACCCGTACGCCAACCTGACCACCAGGAGGTCACCAACTCGGAGGGGTCGGTGTAGAGCCCCCTCAGACGTCCAACGGCGGCAGGACCCTCAGTCAGTAAAGTCCGCGAACCAAAGCCGATGACAACTGCAGCCGCTAGGAGCACTAGACCGCCTGGCCCGAAGGCGGCGTTGAAAACTCCGTTGAGGCGACGATGCGCGGCCCAACCCTCCTTGTCAGCGGGCAAATCCCGACCGGTAACCACCCGTCGGAGGGCATGGTGGGGAACCACCACCGGTTCTGCCACTCGATTGGTAGCTGCCGCCATGGACCGGTGCCACAGGCGCCTTGCGGAAGCCAAACGACGGAAGTTCCAGGGCCACGCTGCAAGCAGGCCCCATGCATGACGGAACCGGCCCACAGCCAAGCCATAGACCACACCGATCAGACTGGCCGCCAGCAATAGCGGCCCCAAGACTGACACTGCTCGACTATGGCCGGTCAACATGAGTCGGAGACGAAGCCGTGAACGTTTCGCCTCGTCTTGATCTATTCCCTTCAGCCGTCGAGCCACGGCTGAGGGCACCACGGCAACCGTCGCTCCTGCGCGGCGGGCCCGGAGGCAGAACTCCAAAGAACCGTCGATCTCATCGACCTCGGGATCCAAACCTCCTAAATCCGCGTAAAGATCTGAACGAACCATCCATGCCGAACCAGCCACTGCCAGCGGGACCAGGTCGGCGTCGTGCTGACCTTGGTCGGGTTCAGGGTCGACAACAATCGGGACAGGTGAGCAGAGTCGATCAAGACGCCAACCGGTCTCCACAAGGTCGCCGTCTGGCCCAAACACCTTGGGCCCGACTACTGCCGCGTTCACTTCCATGGCACGCTCGACAAGTCTCCGGACGGCCGTATCCCCGAGGACGACTCCACCCGGGACAAGAAGGAGAAATTGGTTTTCAGGAATCGGGTGTTGGGCAGCAAGCGCGGCGGCAACTGACGCTCCGTGTCCGATTCCGGAAGGGGCGTCAAGCACTACCGAATTGGGAAGCAATGCCGCAACCCGAGCTGAAATTGGCGGCGTATCGCCGCCTTCTATCCGATCTCTTTCCTGATCGGGAACCGAAACCACCACCACCTCAAGGCGACGATGATCCTGGGCGACAAGCCCAGCGAGGACCGCCTCGAGTTCGGGCGCTTCACCTCTGGCTACCACAACGGCTAGGACAAAAATGCCATCGGAACGCTGGACAGCAGAAATTTGTCGCGACTCGGCTGTCGACGCGGATTGCTCAACGGACGGGCCGCGCGGGTTGAGGGGTGAGACATCCAAGGTGGCTCGCAGACTACTTCCGGGCCCCAGTAGGACCCCGACGAACGTCGGCTCCGAAGAACATCAAGGGATCGTGTTTCGTAGGATGATGCAATGTTCCTCACAGCAAAGCAGTTGCGTTGAAGGTTCTCGTAACCGGCGCTGCCGGCTTCGTAGGTCGGCACCTCGTCACACACCTCCTAGAAATGGGTGACGAGGTAGTGACCACCGACCGCTCCAGTGGCGGTCCGAACCTGCTCGATTTCGATGCCCTTGCCATCTTGCTAGCCGAAATTCGACCCGAGGTCGTCTTCCACTTGGCCGGCCAAGCTGACGTTGCCCGCTCCTGGAACGCCCCCACCGAAACCCTGAGGGTCAATGCCGAAGGGACGCACCACGTGCTTTCTGCTGCCAGACTGGCCCGTGTCGACCGCGTGGTCACAGTTACTAGTGCCGACGTTTACGGCGTTGTCCAGCCAGATGAATTGCCTCTGGACGAGAGCGCACCGTTCCGGCCAGCGTCCCCCTACGCCGTTAGCAAGGCGATGGCCGACCTAGTCGCCCAACAGGCCTATCTCGGTCATAGTCAGGATGTGGTTCGCGCCCGCTCGTTCAACCACTTCGGTCCCGGGCAAGGAGACAGCGGAGTCTGCTCTGCCCTCGCCTCTCGAATCGCTACCTGTGAATCTGCTGGCGCTGACACAATCGCCGTCGGGAACCTAGAGGCCAGACGGGACTTCACCGACGTGCGTGACGTCGTGCGTGCCTACAGGCTCCTAGCTACCAAAGGTCAAGCTGGCCGCGCCTACAACGTGTGCTCTGGACGAGCGGTAGCCATCGCCGAGGTGCTTGAGGTACTCCTCTCCCTGTCCGGCCGGTCAATTCGCCCCGTTGACGATCCCGCCCTCCACCGTCCGGTCGACCTCCCAGAGCTTCGTGGTGACCCTAGGGCCATTCACAACGACACCGGATGGACTCCCACCATCAACATGACAAACACCCTGAAAGAAGTTCTGGAAGACCGTCGACTTCGACCAAGCGCGGCCCGGACGACAGACTGAACTCATGACCCGACGCGCCCTCATAACCGGCATCACTGGACAGGACGGCTCCTATCTGGCCGAACTCCTGCTGGACAAGGGCTATGAGGTCGTTGGCATGGTGCGCCGCAGTTCTACCGAGAACGATCAGCGGATTGCTCACCTAGTCGATCGAATCGATTTCCACTCCGGCGACCTCCTGGACCAACTCTCTCTGGTTGAGGCCCTACGTGCCCACCAGCCGACCGAGATCTATAACCTCGCTGCCCAGTCCTTCGTGCAGGCCTCATTCGGCCAACCCGTCTTGACCGGTGAAACCACTGGCTTGGGCGTCACCCGTCTTTTGGACGCGATCCGTCTTGTCGATGATGGCATTCGCTTCTATCAGGCCAGTTCGAGCGAGATGTTCGGCAAGGTACGCGAAGTTCCCCAGACCGAAACCACGCCGTTCCATCCTCGCAGCCCCTATGGGGTCGCAAAGGCATACGGGCACTGGATCACTGTCAACTATCGAGAGAGCTACGGCCTGCACGCCAGTTCGGGGATGCTCTTTAACCACGAGAGCCCCCGCCGCGGCCTTGAGTTCGTGACCCGCAAGATCAGTCACGGAGTAGCTCGAATAGCCCTTGGTCGAGCGACGGAGCTCCGCCTTGGGAACCTCGACGCAAAGCGCGACTGGGGATTTGCCGGTGACTACGTGGAGGCCATGTGGCGGATGTTGCAGCAGAATGACCCCGGCGACTATGTGGTCTGCACCGGAGAAACTCACACTGTTCGCGAGTTCTGCCAGGTCGCCTTCTCTAGGGTCGGTCTGAACTGGGAGGAGCATGTGGTGGTGGACCAGCGCTACTACCGGCCAGCCGAGGTCGACCTCTTGGTCGGTGACGGCTCGCTGGCCGCGCAACGTCTGGACTGGCGACCCACCGTTAGCTTCGCCCAATTGGTCGAAATGATGGTAGACGCCGACGTGGCCCTTCTTGAGGGTCAGCAGAGGAACCCCTCCTAGCCGATGGACGGCAAGAGATGACCTCGCCGAATCCACCGAAGGTGGCCGTTCTTGCCGGCGGGGTGGGCGCCGCCAAGCTTCTTCAAGGAATGGTTAGGGCCGTTCCGGCGCCACAAGTCACCGCTGTGGTCAACACGGCTGACGACCTAGTCCTCCACGGTCTCCACATCTCGCCCGACCTCGACACCATCACCTACACCCTTGCCGACATGGTGAACCCCGATACCGGGTGGGGACTCCGGGGCGAGACATGGCAAGCAATGGAAGTCTTGGAGCGTTACGGCACACCGACCTGGTTCAGGCTCGGTGACCGGGACCTAGGCACGCACCTCCACCGCTCGGGACGTCTGGCCGCAGGAGCTGGACTTGCTGAAGTCACGGCCGAGATAGCCAACTCCTGGGGTCTCGAGGCAACCATCCTGCCGATGACCGAAGAGCCGGTGGCCACCATGGTTACCCTCAACGATGGCTCTGAGGTCGACTTCCAGGATTATTTCGTCCGACTTCGCCACAGCGTGCCCATCCAGTCAATTCGATTCGTCGGTGCCGAAGATGCACGCTCCGGTCCTGGTGTGCACGACGCCTTGAGTGACGCTTCAACGGTAGTAATCGCTCCGTCCAACCCGATTGTTTCTATCGGGCCACTGCTCGCTGTGGCCGACATCGCTGAAGCACTAACTACCCGAAGAACCGATGTCGTCGCCGTCTCTCCAATTGTGAATGGATCAGCACTGAAGGGTCCGGCCGACCGGATGCTTCGAGAGTTAGGCCACGAGCCCTCAGTCGTTGGCGTCGCAAGGATCTACCGGGATGTGGCAGCCACCTTGGTCATCGACCAGGCCGACGCCGATCTTGCCGACCAAGTGGTCGCCGAAGGTCTGGCCTGTGTGGTCACCGACACGGTAATGACCAACTTCGACGTGGCCACCAACCTCTGCCGAACCATCCTCGACGTTGGCGACTCCCGATGAGTAGACCGATTGAGGTTCTGCCTGTCCATGGAATTGGTGAAATTCAGCCCGGTGACGATCTTGCGGAACTGATCTCCAAGGCGGCGGACCTTCGAGACGGAGACGTTGTGGTTGTGACCCAGAAGGTGGTGAGCAAGGCGGAGAACCGTCTGGTGGACATCGACCCCGAGATCGGCCACAAAGCTCTGGTGGAACGCGAATCAGTCCGAGTGCTGCGGAGGCGAGGCGACCTCATCATCAGCGAGACGGAACACGGCTTCGTATGCGCCAACGCAGGTATCGATTTATCCAACGTCGAAGAGGGTCGGGCCGCTCTGCTGCCACTGAACTCTGACCGATCGGCGCGACGTATTCGCGATTCTCTCAAGCACCGGCTCGGCTTCGCTGTGGCCGTGATAGTCAGCGACACTTTTGGTCGACCCTGGCGCAGAGGAGTCACCGACGTGGCCATTGGCTGTGCTGGTCTTCGGCCAGTAGTTGACCTACGTGGCACGACGGACGCCCTCGGCCGGGAACTTCAGGTCACCGAGGTCGCCATTGTCGACGAAATTGCCTCTGCGGCAGAACTGGTCATGGGTAAGGCCGAGGGCATACCTGTTGCCGTCGTTCGCGGTCTAGACGCCTCGTGGCTGGGCTACGGATCGATAGGCGACGACGTTGTTCGAAAACCAGCTGACGATCTCTTCCGCTGAACCTTTGTTGCAGTGTCTCTCCTGCGGAACTCAAACGGTTTCGAATCCCATCGGGTGGGCCTCACACCAGCGCCAATGATCCTGGATCATCTCACGGAGGCCTCTCTGCGCCGTCCATCCAAGCACCTCCGATGCAAAAGACGGATCAGCCCATATCCGCTCAGCGTCTCCTGGACGTCTCCCAACGATCTCGTAGGCAATCGATCGACCCATCACCTCTTCGGCCATCCCTATCACCTCGAGAACCGAGTAGCCGCGACCGGTTCCTAGGTTGACTGCCGTGGCACCAGGCCGAGACGCCAGGGCTTCTAGAGCTGCCACATGGGCCTCGGCTAGGTCAACCACGTGAAGGTAATCCCGAACGGCGCTGCCATCGGGCGTGTCATAGTCACCACCGAAAACCTGAAGTCGATCCCGTCGACCGACGGCCACCTCCATAAGGAGGGGAACCAGGTTCGTCGGGGTCCCAGTCGGATCCTCCCCAATCGAACCGGTCAGATGGGCACCAATCGGGTTGAAGTAGCGAAGAAGCATCACGTCGAGGCCTCCGGCAGACGCAATCACATCTAGTAATTGTTCGCCCTGGAGCTTGGTCAATCCGTATGGGTTGACTGCCGCAACCGGTGAGGCCTCGGTAACCGGCACGACCTCCGGCTCTCCGTAGACAGTGCAGGACGACGAGAACACCAGTCGCTTGATTCCTCGGGCCTCCATGGCAGCCAGAACGCCAAGCAGCGAACCTAGGTTGTTTCGGAAATAGGCCAGCGGCTCATTCACGGACTCGGCAACAGACTTTGATGCCGCGAAGTGCACAACTTCATCAACTCCGAACCGGCCCATAGCATCGTCGACCAAGCCCACGTCAGCGGCGTCTCCTTCTACAAACGGGATGTCCGACGAAGTCAACACTCGCACAGCGTCAACAGCCGCGGCCGAGGCATTGGACAAGTCGTCCAACAAGACAACACGGCGTCCGGAGTCGTGCAGAGCTATAGCGGCATGGCTACCTATATAGCCGGCACCACCGGTCACCAAGACCGACACGTCAGACCTCCTCCGGGAAACACCCACCGTCTAACGCCATTCCAGCAGGAACAGAGGCTCCAGGCCCGATAATGCATCCCCCGACCACCGACACTCCTTGACCGATGACCGCCTCGGGCCCTACCAAGGAGTCACGCACCAAGGCTGCCTTGCCGATCGATGCCCCTTCCATCACCACGGCATCACACACGTCGGCACCGGAACCTATGGAGCCTCTAGCCATCACCACAGTTCTAGAGATCAGCGCATCAGCGTCGACAACGGCATGTGGGTGAACGGCCGGAAGATCGGACCGTGTCCCGTCTATCAGGTCGAGGTTGGCCCGCAAGTAGGAGTCCGGTGTTCCGGTGTCCAACCAATATTCAGCAGACGGCTCCGCACAGAGGGACCCGTCGGCAGCCAAAGCCGGGAAGATCTCTCGCTCAATTGACACTCGTCGGCCGGCGGGAATTCGGTCTAGCACCTCAGGCTCTAGGACGTATATCCCAGCGTTGATCCATTTCGATGGCACCTTGTCCGCCGAGGGCTTTTCCACGAAGCAAAGGACTCGTTTCTCGTGATCAAACTGTACGACCCCGTATCGGGTCGGATCTTCAACCTCAGTCAGGGCGATAGTTCCTAACGCAGCAGAGGCCTTATGCCGACGGACCATGGTCGTAACGTCAAGGTCAGTCAAAATATCGCCATTAAGGACCAAGAATGCCTCGTCGATCCCGGCATCTTGAGCAGCGAAGCGAACAGCCCCGGCAGTGTCCAGCGGCTCAGGCTCAACGGCATAGTGGAGAGCCACTCCAGCGCATCTGGCATCAGGGTAGGTGGCTGTAAACGCCTCTGGCCGGAAACCCAGAGAAAGGACCACCCGACTCACGCCATGGGACGCGAGATGGGCAACCACATGTTCGATCATCGGCCGGTCAACAACCGGCAACATCTGTTTGGGCGTATGAGTGGTCAGTGGACGCAGGCGTGTGCCGAACCCACCGACGAGAACGACGGCCTGCACGGCCCGGCCAACTAATCGACGACGGTGGTCGTTGTCGCCAATGTCGGCGAGTCAGACTGCAGGCGCACAGGGTCGACGGTGTCCAAGAACGACAGCCGTTCGGTCCGGGGCCTCGGCGGCTCCACGCCCTCAGGGACCATGGCGATGGTAAACGCTTCGCGATTCTTCAGGAATCGGATATTGGCGATGTCCTCGATCACCACCTCGGGTTCCCGATCTAGATCGTCGGCGTCAAAACGTGCCACCTTGATGACGCCCGGCTCACCGTTGCAATCAGCACCCTCGAGAACCAGCTCGCCGGAGTCCAGAAGGAAAGACTCATCATCTATGGATCCGCCAAAGGCGGAGAAGAACTCCCCGAGAGTGGCATCGCTACCGGAAGCCAACTTGTTGAACGGATGCACATGGATGAGTCCGTCACCATGGGAATGAATCCCATTCGGGTCGGTTTCGATAACGATCTTAGATCGGAAGTCATCGCAGACGTAGACGTCATAGGCAGAGTGCCAATGGTCACCAACCCGAGGCGCTGAAGTGGCTTCTCGGTCAGTCCGAGCCCAAAATACCAAGAGTCCACCAAGCAGCACGACGAGGACTAACGCGGCCGGAAATCCAACCTTTCGCCTCTCACCGGCGCCTCCGGACGAGCCGGCGCGGGCGGCGCGGGCTACCTTGCTCGCTGAATCTCCTCGGGCCATGGCGGACGAGGCTATCGGCACCCCTCAATGGATCACCCGTGACGGCTGGCGAGGTCGGAAACCAGGTCGGCGTATGTCGTAGCTATTGACTCAGGCGAACGCCAAGCCTCCGCCCATTGCCGGCCTCTCTCACCCATCACCTGTCGTTCGGCCGGGTTACCTGCCAGTCTCTCGATAGCTGCCAGGAGGGCGGCAACGTCATCAGGTGGCACGGTCAAGCCCGCACCAGCTTCAGCCACTACCCGCTCCACCTCGGATCCCTCATCAACTGAGGCGATGAGAGGGCGGCCCGCCGCCAACACCGAATAGGTCTTTGACGGAACGCTGGATGCGGTCAGGCCGGCCCGCAGTAGCACTAGGTGCACGTCCGCCGTGGCCAAAACTTCTACAACACGTTCGACGGGCTGGTATCCAACCACTTCAAGATTGGGAAGATCGCGAGACATAGCTAGAAGTTCGTCGAAACGGACTCCACCGCCGTTGATCACGTAAACGAGGTCGCGTCGATCCCGGTGCTGGCGTGCAGCCTCCACCACGAGGTCGAGGGACTGCGAGTGCCCGAGGTTCCCGGCATACATGACCACCGTCCGGTCACCAATTCCAAGTTCTGAGCGATATCCAGTAAAGCGGCTCATGGGCCTGATCGCTTCTACATCCACGAAGTTAGGAATCACCCGGATCTGAGGATGTCGGTTTCCGCTTACCTTGGCCCTGACGTTGGCCGCCAGTTCCTCAGACAGGACGGTGATCGCGTCGGACCTTCGGTAGGTAGTGCGCTCCAGCCACCGGAAGAACCGGATACCAATAGGTGACCGAAGGGCTCCAACCTCGACGGCAGCGTCAGGAAATACGTCTTGAACGTTGAATACGAGTGGGCAGCGGTGGCGTCGAGCCAAGAGCCAGCCGGCAAGGCCAAAGGTCAGCGGCGGAGAAACTGCTAGTACACCATGGAACGGGCCACGGGCGACCAAACCGGCCACCGTGGCCAGACCCGTGAGGCCCAAAAAGCCCAGTGCTCTAGACGCCAGGTTCCCTTTGTCAGTTGGAAACGGGTAGAGGCGGGTCACGGTTGCTAGGCCGTATATCCCACGCCGGATCGGACGACCCTTCCAATCCTGCTCAACACTGTGGTTCCGGTACCAAGGCAACGAAGTCACGACATGCACCTCGTGGCCCCGACCGGTGAGGCCGTGGGTGATAGCCGAAACCACCTCGCCTGTCGGCGCTGTATCGGGCCGGAAGTGTGGCGAGAGGATCAGAAGGCGCATGCTCAATATCTCCTGTGGCCCACTAGCCGACGCCAGGCCTGGTCCAACGCCTCCGCCGTAGCCTCGCAGCCATACGCTGTCGCTCTTTCTAGCCCATCGACAGCCAAATCCTGACGGAGAGTTACGTCATCCAACACAGTTCGCAGCCGGGACGCCCACTCAAGGGCTCCGGCGTCAGCAGCTACGCGGCAGCGGGGGCCGGTCAGATCGGCGGCAGGAGTACCGTCAGCAACAAGGACTGGGACTCCTGCTGCCATCGCCTCCAACACAGGAAGTCCGAAACCCTCGTAGGCGGAGGGGAAGGCCACCACTGTGGCATCTCTCATTCGTTCGGCTAAATCGCGGGCGGGGATTCGACCTGGCCTATCGATCCGACCGAGGTGCCGACTGGAGGCGACGGAATTTCGAATAGCGCTCTCGGACCGTCCCGCACCACCAGTCAGCAGCAAACGAACTGTTGGGTGATCATCAGCGAGATACTCAAAGGCTCGAATCAGGAGTTCGTGACGCTTATGCGGGTAGGTAGCAGCGGGGTAAAGGACGGTCGGGGGATCGACAGGCGTAGTCGGAGTCGAAGCCACACACTTGACCCCCGCAGAAACCGTCGCGAGACGCGATCCGTCTACCCCAAATCTTCGTCCAACCGCCTCGCCCACCAGCTCGGACACTGTGACCACCAGGTCAGCTCGCTGGATTGATCGCGGCAGGGCCCGACCGAGGTAGTAGCGCTTAGCCATCGAGAAGTTCTCCGGATGATCCAGCGGCTGCAGATCGTGGACGGTCACCGCCACGCGGCGACCAGTTCGTATCGGGATCCGGCCCCCGAAGTGGTGAACCGCGTCTAGTCGGCGAACGCGACCAGCCAGCCAAGTCATCTCGGCAGCGACTCGGCGCCACCTGCGTTGGTTGGCGAGAGGTCGTGTCTCCAGGTCAAAGAACCGACCAAGGTCGGGATGCTCTTCGGCCGCTTGGTCGGATAGGAATACCACCGGCCGCAGGTCTGATGAACCGTGCCGTGCGTATGACAACAAAGTCCGAACTGCGTACTCCTCGCTGCCACCGACTCTGCCGGGAACCAGCCACAAGAGGTCGACTGCAATCAGCGCCCTCATTCGCCCCACCGTGCCATAGCTTCCCGGTAAACAGAAACCGTCGCCGCTGCAGTTGCTTCCCAAGTGAAGGATGACGCCCGTTCATGACCGGCTGCCACTAGTCGGTCAGTTAGGCGCCGATCCGATAGGACCGTGCCGAGCGCTTCACCGATCGCACCTGGATCGGTCGGATCAACCACTAGTCCGGCGGCGCCAACCACCTCTTCTGTTGCCGTCCCCGCTGAAGTAACGACTGGCGTTCCTGCAGACATTGCTTCAAGAAGGGGAAGTCCGAAGCCCTCACTCAGACTCGGTAGACAGAAGACAGTGGCGGCGGCCATCCACGCCTCCCGTTCAGAATCTGACACCGGACCCACTATCACAGCACGGCTCCCTAAAGGGTCGGTGATTCGACGAATGTCAATCCCCCATCCGGAAGGACCTACCAGAACCAGGGGCACTTCGCCCAGTGTCGAGACCATCGTCATGGCGGAAACAAGGGCCTGAAGGTTCTTCCGTGGTTCGACAGTCCCCACCCACAGGACAAACGGCCCGTCGACACCATGCTGATGCAGAACACTCCTAACCGCCGCCTCTGCTTCAGGGAAAAGGGCGCGGTCCGGTCTCACGCCGAGCGGGACCATGCGCAGGCGTTCTTCATCGAACCCAGCTTCGGCGAGTTCGCGCTTCGTGGCCTCCGAAGGACAGATCACCAGATCCGCTCGGCCGGCATCCGCAAGCCAATACTCGAACATTCGTCGGCCTCGACGCGTCGCCGCTTCGGGGTGCCGCCGCCAAGCCACGTCGTGGACCGTCGCTACCAGTGGTCTTCTAGTCGCCGGCACGGCCCCTCCAGAAGCATGAACCACGTCGAGTGAGTCGACAATGCCCTCAACACGCGGTCGATTCAACTGGTGCCAAGACTCGTATAGAAGGAAACGGGGTAGCCGCGATGACGCCATCCGAATATCCGCCGGGAAGTCGACTAGACCGATTTCGGGAGGCGGTCCGGCGTGGCGGGCCGTCAGGCCGACTAGTTCAACGTCGCCACGTTCGGCCATCGCCTCCGCAGTTCGAACTGCGGCAATACCTGTCCCGCCCGGCACACGGTGCCAAGCCTGTTCCAGAAGGAAGGCGACCCGAATTGAAACCGTCACGACCCGCTCAGGAACATGATGAACCATCAGGTCGTCGGCCATCCACATTCAATGGAACCTCCATCCCCAGCCGCGCTGCTGAGCGAGTGGGAAGTGCCGATAACGCTGGCGCACCCACTTCGCCAAATGCTTCCGGGTCAGAAACGGCAAGCCGTGCCAAGGCATCGACCTCATGATGGGCGCGAGGAACTAGAAGGAAAGATGCGAAGTCCCTACCAAGGACCAGTTCAACCGGTCGAGCGGCGGCCGCAGGGTCTTCGGTGAAGCGAAACTTCGGTGTAGGCGTCACCATCTGACCGACCAAGACTGCCGCAGCAAAGTCTTCCCGATGGGCGCGGACTTCGGTGATGTCGAGCGCCTCGGCTATAGCTGTCTCGACCGGAAAGCCCTTGAGGACCAACTGGGCATGAGCCGGCACAGACTCCTCGACCGGTCCCCGAGCATCGACCAGAAGGACCGAAACGTCTTCGGGGCGCAGGGCGATACCCCGAAAAACGTCAAAGACCCGCCGAGACTCTGGTCGAAGGCGTAATACTGAAGAAGAGCCGACTACATCGTCGTAGACCGGAAGAACGTGCCGGTCAAGCTCGTCTGGATCGAAGGCGGCGAAGGTGTTGCCGAGACTCAGCAGCGTGCGAATAGTCAGTCGGTCGTCCAAAACCACCGACCGGGCTGCTGCTTGGATCAGGTCGTCTCTCACGATGATCGACCGAGCCCCTGCGTTGACCACCTGCTCCATCGCGAGGATCAGAAAATCCTGCTGACGTTGATTTCGCTCCAGATCGTTCCAAAGGCCAACCCTCTGCCACCGACCCTCAACGAATAGTTCCAACTTCCGACTACGAACGAAGGCTAGGCCCGCCCGTCCATCAAGGACTGTGCATCCGGCCTCTGAAACATACAAGCCGGAGGCGACGTCACGAGTCGGGTAGGGAAACCAGACGGGCACTCCACCGATCTCGTCGACCACCTCTTCAAAGCCAAGGAAGTCAACGACCGCGAAGTTGTGGATAGGCACGCCAAAATTCCGGGTCACCGTCTCAACCAGAGTTGGTGCACCTAGTTCCATGCCCCCGACCAAAAGCGCTGAGGCCAGCTTCTCCTCCCGGACCGGCACACCCTCGCGATGGATCATCACGTAAAGGTCACGAGGCAATGACAAAAGCGACGCGGTACCCAATTGCGGGTCAAGACGGAGGAGCATGATTGCGTCGGCCAGCGCTACGCCTGGCGTTCGATCACGCTTCCCAGCCGGATCGTCCTCGGGAAGACCAACCGCGCTATCCGTCCCAATCAGCAAAAGGTTTCTTGGCGGCGAGGGTCGCTCTTTATCCGAGGACCCCATGTCCACCGATTCCGCTGGAGTGCCACCGTTCCCCTCTTCGGCTATAGGAACTTCGAGATCGGCGAGCACACCCGCTGGCACGTCAATCCGAACGATGCTGCCCACTGTCTCCTCGAAGGCGTTTAGACGTCCAGCAGCGACCAGAAGGCCGACGCCCACAAAGAGGCTTCCTGCGATCAGTAGTCGCTGAGGCCAGGTCCTTCGGCGGGCCGGCGATGGGTCTTTCCCCAAAGGCTGCCCGACTCCAACCTCCGCCGACGCGATCTCTGGAGCCTCGCCCAATTCGTTGGAACGCTCTTCGACCGAATCGGGCCCATCGACGGATCCGGCCGACACGCTCAGGACACTACCAGCGGCCTCTAGCCAGACTCGGACGCCCCATGACTGAGGACGAATAAAGCCTCACCAATCGTTGTCCTGACGGGGCGCTCTCGATTCCCAGATCACAACGCCTAGCCTCCAGCGATGGCCGCATCCCTCCCCGCCGCGACTTGTTGGGTCAACGGACGACTCGTCGGACCCGATGAAGCGTCGATCACCGCCTTCGACCACGCTGTCGTCGTCGGAGACGCTGTGTTCGAAACCATGAAGGTGGTCAATGGCACGCCATTCACGCTGACACGGCACCTCCGTCGGTTGAACCGGTCCGCTTCCGGACTCGGTCTCTCCGAGGTCGGTGAAGCACGCCTCCGGTCTGCCATCGACGAGGTGCTAACAGCCGACCCGGACGCCGGCCTACTGCGGATTACTTGGTCGAGCGGCCCAGGCCCCCTGAGTTCGGCCAGGGGTGGTCATGAAGGGACGCTGATTGTCGCCGCCTCACCCGCAGTCGCCTGGCCAACAGCCGAAAAGGTCCATGTGGTGGACTGGCGTCGCAACGAACACGGTGCCCTCTCCGGACTAAAGACCACTTCATACGCAGAGAACACAGTGGCGCTAGCCGCAGCAAAGCGTGCCGGCTGCACCGAGGCGATCTTTCTCAACGTGGCAGGAAATTTCTGTGAAGGAACGGGAACCAACCTCTTCCTCGTGATAGATGGCGTGCCCACCACGCCTCCGCTTAGCTCTGGATGCCTGGCCGGAATCACGAGAGAATTGGTTCTAGAAAGACTCATCGACGAGGTTGAGGTCCGCGAACTCGCTCCGGAGGAACTTCTGGCCTCTGATGAGGCCTTTCTAACCTCGTCTACTCGTGATGTCAGTCCCATCTCTGCATTTAGTGGTGCACTAGAGAGATCGTTCGCTACAGCACCCGGCCCGGTGACTGCTCGCGTGAAGGAGGCATTTGCCGGAATCCAAGACTCCTCACTGGATCCCTGAACCGAAATTCTGAATGTTAAGCGGGATCGTCTTCAGAGGTTGTTCGAAGATGGATCACGTCACCACTACGAACTTCGAACTTTGCTCCTGACACATCAAGGACGAGCCCACCGTCCAGGCCCAGATCGGCCGCCATCCCGTTCACCGGACCTGAAGCGAGTTCCACAGACACCTGCTGGCCCACTGTGGCTGATCTCCGGAGGTGCGCCTCTCGAAGATCTCTGGCGCCACATTCCTGGCCCAAGAGTGTGCACCAGGACTCGAAGCCTTCAAGGATCTCGCCGACCAGAACCATCGGGGCAAGGTTGAGACCTGCCGATGCCAGGGAAGTTGCTCCAGGCGGCGCTTCGTCACCTGCTACTGGCCAGTTGACGTTTACCCCCATACCAACGACTACGACGGGTGGATCGACCTCGATCAACTCTGCAAGGACTCCTGCTAATTTGCCATCGTTGCAGGACGGTTGGTCCGAGCCGACAAGCAGGACGTCGTTCGGCCACTTAACCGATGCAGAGACTCCCGTTCCCTCCAAGTGCAAATGCAAGGCATCGACCAGAGAAACTGCGAGAGCAGAGGTCGCTAGACGAAGGCGATTCGCCGGCCAGTCTGGCCGCAACAGAACCGAGAAAAGAAGATTGGTTCCCGGCGGCGCTGTCCAACGACGGTTCAAGCGGCCTCGGCCCGTCGTTTGGTGACCGGCTATCAATACCAGCCCTTCCGATGCACCTTGGTTTGCGCGTTTTACGAGATCGGCATTGGTGGATCCCGTCTCCCCAACGTACTCAAGTCGAAAGCGCGTCTCGCCCAAATTTCTTGCCTCTGAACCAAACCTCTTGTCTCGGTAACGCGATGAGGCCTCCATTCAGGCGATGATAGAGAAGTGTTCACCAAGGTCCTGATCGCCAACCGGGGCGAAATCGCAGTACGCGTAATACGAGCCTGCCGAGAATTGGGCGTAGCCACGGTTGCCGTCTACTCCGACCTCGACCGAAACTCTCTGCACACGCGTCTGGCTGACGAGGCCTACGCTCTTGGTGGCCAGACAGCCGCCGAAAGCTACCTCGACACGGAATCCATCCTCGCGGTGATCGACCGCACCGGTGCAGACGCCGTGCACCCTGGTTACGGATTCTTCTCGGAAAACGCAGATTTCGCCCGAGCAGTCACCAACCGAGGCGTCACTTTCATCGGGCCTTCGGCAGAAGCCATTGAGGTTATGGGAGACAAGATCAGCGCCCGACAGGCTGCTGAGAAGGTGGGCGTCCAAGGGGTCCCCGGAACAACCGACTTCATCACCGACCCTGAAGAGGTTCGGGCCTTCGGTGCCGAACACGGCTATCCAATCGCCATCAAAGCTGCCTACGGGGGCGGTGGACGCGGGATGAAGGTGGTACCCGGGGAGGATGCCATTGAGGACGCCATCGAGTCAGCAAAGCGCGAGGCAATGGCCTACTTCGCACGCGATGAGATCTACATGGAGAGATACCTCACCGCCCCCCGCCACATAGAGATACAAGTTCTCGCCGACTCCCACGGAAACGCCGTATACCTAGGTGAACGAGACTGTTCGGCCCAGCGTCGACACCAGAAGCTCATCGAGGAAGCTCCCGCCCCGGCACTTCCCGACGCCGACCGGACTGCCATGGGCGAGGCTGCAGTAGCAGTAGCTCTCGGTTGTGGATACACGAATGCCGGAACGGTCGAATTTCTCTACGAAGACGGCTCCTTCTACTACCTGGAGATGAACACCCGTCTCCAAGTGGAGCATCCGGTGACCGAACTGGTGACCGGCCTCGACCTCGTCGAACAGCAACTTCTCATCGCGTCCGGAGAGCCGCTCACGTTTAGTCAGAGTGAGGTGACTATTTCCGGACATGCCATCGAGGTCCGGATTAACGCCGAGGATCCAGCTGGCGGCGCCTTCCTTCCTAGCCCTGGAAGGATCACCGACCTCAAGGTGCCCGACGGCTTTGGAGTTCGCTTCGACGGCGGATACGAAGCGGGCGATGAGGTCAGCCAGTTCTACGACAATCTGATCGGCAAACTGGTCGTCTGGGGCCGAGACCGCGACGTTGCCATCAGTCGCGCACTGCGGGCACTGGATGAAATGGTGGTCGACGGCGTAGCCACGACTATCCCAGCCGACGTGGCAATCCTCGCCCATCCAGACTTTGCCTCAGTGACCCACTCAACTAAGTGGGTCGAAGAGGTACTCGACCTCTCCGACGAACAGGCCGACACCGATGTGAGCGAGCCAACCGGTGACAACGCCACAGTGGCGACCGTTCGCAAGGACACCACCGTTGAGGTTGACGGCCGTCGGTTCGCGGTGAGCCTTTGGGTTCCCGAGGCGGCTTCACCCACTCGGCCCGGGCGGCCACGCAACCGACGCTCCAACAATTCCAGTGGCGGAGGCGACGGCCGAGTCGCAGTTCCTATGCAGGGAACTATCGTCAAGGTACTCGTTGCCGTTGGTGACTCTGTCGAGGCCGGCGATCCAGTCTGTGTGCTGGAAGCCATGAAGATGGAGAACAACGTGACCGCAGACAAGTCCGGGACAGTCTCTGAGGTTCTGGTTGCTTCAGGAGATTCAGTGGGTAGCGGCGACCTCGTAGTTGTGATCGAGTAGCGGGATCTTTCCGGTCGACGGAAAGGAAAACTGGCTATTCGGCGGCGTCAGCCAGCGCTTCAGCCAATGTGGGATGTACGAAAAGGCTCTCTTGGATGTCCTGCACTGTGAGTCCAGCCGTGACAGCCAACGCCACGATGGAGATCAGTTCGGCGGCGTGCCGACCGACGATCGAGCCACCCAAAACGACGCCAGTAGCCGGATCCGAGACGATCTTGATAAAGCCTCGAGGGTCATCGTTGATGACCGCTTTAGCAGACGCAGAGAACGGCACCTTGGTTACACGGATCTTTCGACCCTCGGCAAAGGCGTCGGCCTCGGCTAAGCCGACATCAGCGATCTCTGGTTCGGTAAAGACCGCTGATGCTGCTTTGTCGTAGTCCAGTTGCCGGTGAGGTCGATCCTCGGCGAGTCCCATGGCGTGCTGAGCAATCTTGCGGCCCTGCATCTGAGCCACCGAAGACAGTGGCAGCTTTCCGGACACGTCGCCTGCTGCATAAATGTGGGGAACGGACGTCCGACAGTAAGGGTCAATTGGGATATACCCGGCCTCGGTTTCGATCCCGACGGTATCGAGACCTAACCCTTCACTGTTCGGAACAGATCCCACGGCCAAGATCACGTGGCTCCCCTCGGCTACTCGTCCGTCGTCGCAGCACACAGTCACCCGATCTCCGCCGCGGGTCACCGATTCCGCCCGCGCTCCCTTGACCAGGCGCACACCGCGCCGGAGAAAGTCCGCTTCGAGTGCAGCAGCCACCTCCGGATCCTTTTGGGGAAGAACCTGCTGTCGACTGACCACGAGCGTGACTTCGCAGCCATAGGACTTGAACATGTGGACGAACTCCACTCCTGTAACACCAGAGCCAATTACGACGACGTGCTCGGGAAACTCGTTCGGAGGGTAGGCATCCCGGGTGGTCAGTATCCGCTCTCCGTCAACATCGACGAATTCGGGGATCCGAGGCCGGCTACCGGTGCTGAGCACCACCACATCGGCCTCAATCTCCTCTATTCCATCCGCCGTCTGAGCAGCCACTTCATGGGGCCCCTTAAGTGAGCCAGTCCCGTCGATGATCCGCACATTCTGGCTCTCAAGAAGCAGGGTGGTTGATCTGTGGATACGTTCTTCGATCCGCGCCAAACGACTGCTCAAGTTGTCCACGTCGATCCGCGGACTGACGTCACCGAGACCCATACCGCCGGCCCGAGCCAGAAAAGACATAGCCCCTCCGGTGGCAATCATGGCCTTGGAAGGGATGCAGTCCCATAGGTGGGCTGCACCGCCTACCACATCCTTCTCTATGACCACCACCTCGGCACCATGTCGGGCGGCGTGAGTAGCTGCAGAGTTCCCGCCGGGACCACCGCCAATTACTACGAATCGCAGCGGCCGCATGGGAATCAGGCTATCGGTGCTCGCTCGTAGCCCTTTTCTGCGGTTAAACGGAAGCCGAAGCCTCCTCGAAGCTTGTAGACGGTCCGGCTGACCAGAAGCGGGCCACGAACTCTTGCCTCAGTTCCTCATACTTCTCGCGGCCCTCTGTTGTGTCCTGTTCGGCCAGTTCAACCTCTGGCCAACGCTCCTCTTCGAACCGGACATACATATTGAAGGTCTTCACAAGGGACAGTACTTGGGACCGCGGAAACTGCGGCATATCCAGCGGCGTCCCATCGGTAACCATGGAGCGCACGATGTCTTCGTCCTCTAGATAGCCCAACCGTTCGCATTCCTCTCGAAGTGGCGTCCCGTGGAACGGCGTAAAAGCATAAGCATTGCGGTCGCTGCACTTGAATTTTCGATTCAATCGGATCGTGTCGAAAGCCAACTCCCGAGTCTCATGAGGAAAACCGAGGATGTTGTTAACGCTGAACGGGATGTCGACCTCATTGACGATGGCAAAGTTGTCGACAATCAACTCATTGGACATCCGACGCTTCAACCAAGTAGCTCGGAACTCCTCGTTCCCGTGCTCGAGACCAAAGGAGATCCGTGCACATCCGATCTCCTTAAGACGCTTCAGCCGTTCATACTCGACAGTCTCGACCCGAGTCTGGCACCAAAAAGGCAGGTCTATGTCCTCGTACATCTCGGCAAAAGTCTCAAACTCTCCTGGTTTCCAGGAAAAGAATGTGTCAGCCCAAAAATACAGGTACTCGGCTCCCATCTCCTCTTTGTAGAAAGTCAGTTCGCGGAACATGTTCTCAAATGTCTTGCGACGGAGATAGTTCTCACCGATTTCGTTTCGGTACATCGCCATCTGACTGGGCGAGTTGCAAAAGGCGCATTTGTAAGGACACCCGCGGTGGGTCTCAACCGGAAACATTCTCCAGACCCGGCCACCCATTGGTCGATAGAAGCGTGCCTCCTCAAAGTGGTCCAGATCAATCAGAGGGTTGGCATTCATGTCGACCATTTCGATCGGATTGCTTTGGAGAGTGCCGTCGGGCAACTTCGTCCAAAGGTTGGGGATGTCCGCGTAGTCTTCGCCACGACCGACCCGATCGGCAAGAAGGCGAAGGGCGTCCTCACCCTCTCCCTTGCAAACAATATCGACCTCGTCATGACCCAGGACTAGCTCAGGAGCGAAGGTGGGAAACACTCCTCCGGCAATAGTCAAGATCTCTTTCCGAGAACGTTGGTGGCGCAGGAGCCGAAGGCCCAAATGCCACATGTCTTCAGTGCAGGAAAGCGCAAGAATGTCCGGCTTGAAGCGGTCCACCATTTCTGCAAAGTCATCGAGAACGTCCGAGGTCTTTAAGGTGAGTTCGATCGGCATCTCAAACGGACGAGCCATGAGCTGGTCGCTCTTCTTCCCATCGGAGTCCTTTAACTCCCCGTCGTCCTCGTCAACTGAGGCGTAGTAGGTGGTGTCGAACAGTTCGACCTCGTGACCGCTTTCCAGCAGACAGGCCGAGAGCAGCCCGATGGCCGGAGGGAGCATGTTCATCCCCCGATAATTCGGGTAGATGAGAAGCACTTTCACCCGCTCGTCGGGACCGGCGAGTGGCCAGTGGCGACGGTAGGGAACCTCAATTCGGTCCGCTGGGGATCCCTTTCGTCCGACGTCTAGCTCAACTGGGGTTCCCTGCAAGTTGCTGCCTCCACTGACGGTCCTTCCCAACCCCATCGTCACGCGATCGGGGCCAGGTCTGAAGCCAATCTTAATGGGCGTAATACTCCTCCCTTGTAGCCCATTTGCGACTGCGGCTCCGCAATCGACGAGGACATTCTTCGCCCGCCAGATCAACAATTTCGCGGGCGATCGCCCCGACGACGTCAGATTGGTTCCAGTTGAGTTCTTCGTTAAACCGAAGCCGTGCAGTGCTTACCGCAGTATCACCCCACCATGAAACCACGTCATCCCAAACCGCAGCGAGATGTTCAGCCGCCGAGGCCGCAGAATTGTGAAGGATCCCGACTTCGTGGAGCCCAGAAAATACGTCAACCACCGAATCCCGGAGTTCCCAGTGGTCCGGATTCCAAAACATCACGGTTGGCACATCCATGGCGAAAGTCTCAAGGAAAGTCGTTGCGTTATAGGTGGACACGTAGATACGGCATTTGGAGATGAGATCTCTAATTGGCGCCACCCCGGGCTCCAAGCGGACCTCAGGAAGACGTTCCTCCCACCGCGACTGTTGGTCCCAGCCGTAGTCGTGTCGATAAAGCCGCACCAGTAGGTGCTCGCGCAACGACTTGGGGAGGGATTCGACGAAGGCGAACTGGTCCTGCAGATAAGAAAGCCACTGCGACGACACCATTCCGCTGAATAGGTGGTAGCTCTGGCGGGGAACCGTATTCGTAACCATGAGGATCGTCTCATTCGCCCCATGATCAACGGTCGACGGCGGCCGATCGTAGATCTGGCCAACGGGACGAATCTTCTTCCTGCTCTCATCCGACCAACCCCAAGACAGATAGCGGTCGGCGATCGCTACCTCGAGATCCTCATTCCACAATCTTCTCGAGATCCCGAAGTTGCCGCCGTGCTGGCCAATGGCAAGCCGCGAACCCCTCTCAACCCGGTCTGCCGCCCAAGCCTTGAACACGTCGTCAAAGTAATGCGAATTGGATGTGAAAACGACCGGGGGGTGGGCGGGCCAACGGGCCTCCCCGACCATCTCCACCAATCGACCGTGCCCCTCTAGGTATGCAGCCGGAATTTGTTCTGGTATGAGTACCCGGACAAACGACTCAAACTCATCGGCAGCAGATCCCCTCATCGCCCACGTCCGCTGCCTTGGCTCAAACCTCTCATTCGGTTGTGAAACGAACGACCAGATAAGAGGCACCTGACCGAGACGGCGGTGAAGGGCGAGTTCAGCCGACCATGCCATAAAGGGCGACACAACGGCGACGTCGTTTTTTCGCGCGAGCCGGGCCGCCAAACATGACCAGAAGCGGAGCATCCTCACCTTCGTCGACACCGACAAGGAGATCGACCCCACGGGCCCCTCAGTCTCCCCAGGATCGTAAAGGCGGTATTCGAGAGCGTGACCGCCGCGCTCTTCAAAAATGCGACGATAGAGATAGTGGTTCCACTCGTCATTAGTAAAGAGACGAGTGAAGTCAACCATGCCACTAGGAACAACGGCATTCTCTATCCCTTCGAGGACGATGGTGCCCGACACGTCGACACGACGCTCGGCCTCCTCAACCATGCGCCACCGGTCCCACGCCATCTGGACAAATAAGCCCAGCCAAGGACCGGCGAGGATCCGCCAGTAGCGATCGCTCCGATCCGAACCGCTCTGATCGTTAAGCGTCTCTCCAAGGTCAGTGAGTAGTCGTTCGTAGGTGACTATGAGCCGGTCGTAGTCCTGCAGAAGTCGGTTCCGGTCATCCCAGTGGTAGGGCATCACCTGAGAATCGAATTGTTGCCATTTGTCGCGCCGTGAGTGCCGCCGACACCACTCGCCGAGGAACAGCACAGGTTCGTTGACTGGCCAAGACTGCTCCAGCGCCGTGGTGACCAGAACTCGCACTCAGCACTCCGTCTTTTCGTCAGCAGTTTCGTCGAGCTCGGGTTCTAGCACGTTGGCGAGTCGACGGAAGGTGGGGCTTGACTCGAGAAGTTCCAAATAGGTGCCAGTCTGTGCCACGCGACCATCAATAAGTTCCACAATCAGGTCACAGTCCTCAACGGTGGAAAGACGGTGGGCGACGACAACCATGGTTATGTCAGGGGTTCCCCGCCTAATCTCTTCGGTGACCTGCAGCTCGGTCAAGTTGTCCAGCGCGCTTGTGGCCTCATCCAGAACGAGAATGTCAGCGTTTCGATGGAGAGCTCGAGCAATACCAATGCGTTGCCGCTGCCCACCCGACAACTTGATCCCCTGCTCGCCCACCTGGACAGCCAGCCCCAACGGCGAGGAATCGACAAACTCTGCCAGACAGGAACGCCGGACAGCCTCGTCAACACGGTCAAGGTCGACACGATCAGTTGGAGTCCCTAGCGCGATGTTTTCCGCAAGCGAAGAATCAGTCAAGAAGATGTGCTGCGGCACATGGGCAAGAGTCCGTTGCCAAGACCGAATCATTTCTGGGGTCAACGGACGTCTATCCACTTCGATCATTCCGCTCGTCGGCTCCAACAGACCCATAAGGAGGTCTAGAAGGGTGCTTTTCCCAGATCCTGTTGGACCGACAATCGCAACCTTGCTTCCCTTCGGAATCGTGAGGTTCACTCCATGGAGTATCCAAGGGCCATCAGGGTGATATCGAAAGGAGACGTCGCGGAATCGGACTTCGCTCTCCAGACCTAGCGGTGGAGGCGGATCACCGATGAGCGACTCGTCCATCGGCTGCTCCAAGAGCTCGGTCGCATCCCTAATCAGAGCCTCACTACCGGTCACGGCTGCCCAGGCAGCGAATCCCTGCTGCAGTGCTGGCAATAGCCGCTGCCCTCCCACGGCAAGTGCCCCGAGGATAGGCAGGGCACCCGCAACACCTCCTTCGCCTCGACTAAAGCCGTATGCAAGTAGGGCAATAAGGATTAGGGCTAAGGACTCCATGACGAACCTCGGACCAACCCCAATGAACGCATTGGTAGACCGCGCCCTACGCAGAGGGAGATCAGCAAACCGATACGTCCGCATGTACTCGGCCTGGACGCCACCAAGGAGAACATCACGTATACCGCCGAGACCCTCCTGCAGGCACCGGAAGAGTCTCGTCCGATGGACATTGATCACTTCACTATTCCGACGAAGCCGCCTACGCGTGAAATACATCACTAGGCCATAGCTGGCCCCGAGGCCAATAAACGCTGCGACAGCCGCAATCGGGTCTATCGCCAAGAGTGTGCCAATCACTGCTGCGGCGACGAGCAGCGAACTCCCCAGCGTCTGGATTGGCCCAAATACGGCCGCGTTGACTGCCTCCACCTTCACCAAAACGCCGCTCAGGACCTCGCTGCTATTGCGCTCGACGTGGATCTGATAGGGCTGGTAAAGAGTTCGCCGGTAGGCCTCCATACTCAGGTCCGCAGCCGCCGAAACACTCAGTCGAGTAGAGATGTAGAGGATGAGAAGCCGGAATGCTCCAGCTAGCGCGGCGAGCAGTCCGAATCCAATCGTGAGTGGCAGTATGAGATCGTCAGGCTGTTCGACTCCGATAGCCGAGGCGACCCGTCCAACCAGCGGGTAATCAAGGGCTGCTGCCGGATCAACTAGAACAGCGATAAAGGGAAGAACCGCCCCGAGGCTCACTACCTCTAGCACGGCGGACCCAAGCATCAGGAGCATGACCAGTCCAAATTGGCGTCTACGTCGGCGTGTTAGATGCCTCCAAAGCCGCAGGACAAGCCTGGGGATTCCCTCCATCGAACAGACCGGACCCCTCGTTCATTACGTAGGCAGCGCCAGAACTTACCATCATGATCTGATCACTAAGAGGCGCCGGTCTGGCGCGATTCGTCGCACATAGGATCACGGCGTGACGGTTGAGCACGAGAATCTCGGTGGGTTCACCCGACCACCATTGCTGGCTACCGCTCGTCGGGCCGTCCGTCTCGTCCTCCGTGGCGACCTCACTAGCTTCGTCCGACGCACATCTCGCTTTCTCCAACGTTCCATCAACCGCGAAAGTCCACCTTCATATTCCGCATGGAGGGACCAACATGTCGTTCTCTCGCCCAGAGATCGTCAGGTAGTGGAAACTTGGACCCAAGGACAATCGGGGGATTTCTGTCAGGTCGTCGACCTACAAGATCTAATAGGATGGACACCCCGAAGTCATTCCCCCAGTCTGACACTGGTCGTTGACAACTCTGTCCTGCACGACGGCGCCGTCATGGCATTCACTCTGGCTGCGGAGCAGGAACCCGATGCCGTTGTCTTCTATGCCGACCACGAGGTCATAGACAACGACGGCACTCCCGTATCTGCAAATCTGAAGCCCGGCTGGAATTCAGAAATGGCGCTCGGGTGCGACTACGCGGGACCTGCTCTCGCCATCAGAAACGGACATCTCGACACAATCCTCGAAGCCGGAGTCCCATCTTCCTCCCATGACCTTCTCCTCCGGACTACTGAAGGACTCGGAGCCAACCAAATCAAACACCTTCCATACGTGTTGTCATCGACCTCGCGTATTAGGGCCCGGGCAGACACTCATGCTGTTTCTCGAGCCACCGGTTCCGAGCCCGAGAAAATCTCTACCGATGGTCGGTCGGGCTTCTGCCGGATCTACTGGCCGCTACCGGACCCTCCTCCCACAGTGTCGATCGTGATTCCGACCAAGGACCGAGGCCGTTTACTTAAACGGTGTGCCGAAGGCCTTCTCCAGCGGACCTCATATTCAAAAATTGAATTGATAATCGTTGATCACGCCAGCAAACAGAGGTCGGCTAGGCGGTTTATTGATGGACTCGCCCAATCCGGGCAGGCCACGGTCGTTAGTTTCGACGAAGACTTCAATTTCTCAAGAATGGTCAATCTTGGCGTCGCTGCTTCGCGGGGGGAGCTTGTTTGTCTTCTCAACAACGATACGGAGGTTCTTGAGGCAGGTTGGCTGACGGAATTGACCCGTCAGGCCCTCAGACCGTCGGTGGGGGTTGCGGGAGGGCTCCTCCTGTTTCCCGACGGCACAATCCAACACGCGGGTATCCACCCCGGACTGGGTGGTTTCATGGGTCACGGTCACAAGTACCGAGCTCACAAAGACCCCGGTTACTACGGCCGCCTGACCGTCACCCACGAGGTCGCTGCAGTGACCGGAGCTTGCATGGCCCTTCGGAGAAGTGTCTGGGACCAAGTCGGAGGCATGGACGAAAACCTGCCGGTGGCCTTCAATGACGTTGACCTCTGCCTAAGGGTCCGAGAACGAGGCCTCAGCGTCGTGCTCAACCCTCATGCTGTCGTCCGCCACCATGAATCTATTAGCCGCGGGACAGACGATGATCCTTCCAAGTCCGCCCGTTTAGCCGCAGAACACCGACGGATGACTGAACGATGGGGCGATTTGCTGGATATCGATCCCGCTTATCACCCTGACCTGAGTCGCGACGCATCTGGATTCTCCTTGGCTCAAACACCAAGCACGACGCCGCCCTGGCGCCAGCCGATCTACGATGCTGCCACCGAGGCATAAAATCGACGAAGGGTAGCCGCGTCCTGTCGCCAGTCGAACCTGTCTCTGACAAGTCGCCTTCCGTTTTGGACGCAGCGCTCGCGCAGTCCATCCCGGTCCAACGCGGAGATCGCTTCCACTACAGCCTGCGGATCATCAAAGGGGACTATCAGGCCTGCATTGTTGTCCTCCAAAAGTCGGCGAACCTCTGGAAGTGGTGTGGCGATAACAGGGATTCCATGGGCCATGTATTCCAAAACCTTGGTCGGGACCGAATGCCGGTAATTTGGACGGTCACGCAACAAAGCGAGCCCAGCAGCAGCACCAGCGATCGCCTTTAGAGCAAGGGGATTGGGAATAGAACCGTGAAGACGGAGGGTCTCCACTTCGTCATCGGTATAGAGGTCTAAGCCGGAGTCGACCGGACCATAGAGGTCAAGGACCACTCCTTCCGGCAACCTCTCAGCGACAGCAACGAGTAGGTCAGCGCCCCGCCCAGTCGAAAGCCGCCCTAGATGGACCACCCGACCGGGAGTCGATGGAACAACCGAGTCAGGCACCACTGGGGTGTTTCTCACCACTGGGTGGTCGCCGAGTCTCTCCCGGTAACTCTCTTCAGCAAGGACCACGGGCATCCTGCGTAAGGCCCGACTTTCAACCCAGCGGGCAACTGAACGGCCAAGCCAGCGCAGCGGCCTAGGGATCCAAGGTTTATCTTCCATTTGCGCCACAAGGTCCTCGTGGACGTCGAAGAGGATGGGTCCGAAGACCCACCTATCGAGAAGTGTGAGTTCCGGATCGTGAAGAACTGTGAGGTCGGCCGTCCGCGATTCCTCGGCCAAGACTCGTCGTGCGTCGATGAATGCACCAAGCCGATGACGCCCTGCGGCTCGGCGGACTGGACGGATGCGGAGACCATCTCGATGACCCGATGGAACCGTCTCATCTATCGCGCCAAAAGGTGCCACATAGACCACCTCGTCTCCTGCTGCGAGGAGAGACTCGATCTGCCGGTGCCGGATCCTCGCGTCCTCGGGATCGTGGACGACCGTCGCGACGACGACCCTCATGTCCGACTCAGAGACGGTCGATCCGATCCCCGACCAGCCTTCCACTGGTGTCGAGGATCCGTGGGGCGCCGTCTAGCGCTCCCGGCAACAGGAATTCCCGATGAGGCTGCAAAAGGACTGCTAGGTCAGTGTCGGCAACTGCAGCGCCAAGATCATCCACCCGTTCCACTTTTTTCCCGTCCACTTCGAAGTAATCAACGTGGGGATCGAAAAAGCGAACCTCTGCTCCCATTGTGCGGAGTTGAGCGGCCAACGGACGTGCGGGGGTCTCGCGCTGGTCACTGATGTTCGCCTTGTAAGAAACCCCGAGTAGAAGGATCCGGGCTCCCTTCACTGCCAAGCAATCAGCATTTAGGCCATCTTGAATCCGTTTTGCCACATAAGCAGGCATCCTCTCTGATACCTCTTGAGCAAGTTCGACAAAGCGGAACCGGTACCCCAGAGATCTGACCATCCAAGAGAGGTAGTTGGGGTCAATCGGTATGCAGTGGCCCCCGACACCCGGCCCCGGGTAGAAGGCTTGAAAGCCAAACGGTTTGGTTGAGGCAGCGTCGATAGCAGCCCAAAGATCGATCTCGAGTTCATGACAGAAGACGGCCATCTCATTCATGAGAGCGATGTTGACGTGCCGGTAGGTGTTCTCCAGCAATTTGGCTAGTTCGGCCTCGCGGAGACCAACTGTCGGAACCACCTCGTTGACTAACCGGCCATAAAACGCTGCCGCCTGCTCCGTGCAAGCCTCAGTCAGACCACCCACCACTTTTGGAGTGTTACGAAGTCCAAAATCAGCGTTTCCGGGGTCGATCCGTTCAGGCGAGTAGGCGAGGGCGAAGTCGACACCGGCAACCAGACCGCTCCCATCCTCCAACAGGCGACGGACCGTCCCGTCTGTCGTCCCGGGATAAGTGGTGGACTCAAGGACAACCAGCGTTCCAGGAACTAAATGCTCACCCACGGTTTTCGAGGCCGCCTCCACGGCACCTAGATCTGGACGGCCGTCGTCAGAAAGCGGCGTCGGAACGCAGATCACCACAACTGACGAATCAGCAATACATGTTGGGTCTCTCGTAGCTTGAAAGCCCGAATCGAGCATCTCGCGAACATCCCCGGCAGCAAGGTCATCCACATGCGAAATCCCGACGTTCAGGCCGTTTACGACGTCAACTGAGATGTCTAGGCCCTTTACCTCAAAAGCACTTCGGCACGCCTCTTGGGCTAGTGGAAGACCGACATAGCCAAGACCAATGATCGTGACGTTTTCGCCCATCTTCATGCAACCTCAACCGCCGGTCGATGACCTGCTGTTCAACTTTTCGGACCAGACCACACTGCAATAACGGCCTAGGGTAGCGACGGTCGGGACGAAGCCTGTAGGCCTAACCAGGCGTCCGGATGGTGGAGATCTGCGACGGTCACATTCGTGACCCCGTGGCGTCGCTTCACAGTCGCCAACTTAGAGAGAATTTCGTCTTCCCATCGGCCGGAACCATCATGTTCCTCTCGGGATGGCACAACTTCCACAACGACCCCCGTCAGTTCACTCACGAAGCACCGACGATCTGAATCCAGCAGAAGGTCCTCTTCTAGTTCCTGTGAGATGTCTGGAGTTGCTTCCGTGGTAACGACTACCGGGTGGAACCCCATGGCGAAGTCCCGGTGACGGTCCAGTTCCCGGATAGTCGCCGCCACCCGACTCGGCTCGAGGCCAAGGCAAACAACCATCACAACGGGGCGTTGTTCTCGAAGCCCGCTAGGCACCCGGGCAGTAGGTGCGGCCCGATCGACTGGCGTATCGCCCGAACCGGCCTGTCCGACAAGTGCGCTGATTCGCGAGACGTGAGCTGAATGAGAAAATCTCTCACGGACTACCTGATCTCCAATTGCTACTTGAGCGCGAAATGAAGCCGGATCTCCATGAAGTTCTAGAACAAGTTCGCGGACCTCCGAGGGCTCGACATAAAGGCACGCCTCTCCAAAGAGCTCACGGAAGGAACTTGGGAGAACCGCCACGCACCCTGATGCCAGAGCCTCGATAACCGTGCGACCGAAAGCTTCAACCAAGTCAGCGTGATGGAAATACACGAAGAAGTCGACGCCAGCTAGGAACTGGTCGACCTGCATAGAACCGAAAGGATGGACCTCCCAGTTGTCCGGAACGCGCGTTAGCACAGCATCCAACCCGTCCACTCCTCCCAGAACCCTGACGACGACGTCATCAGTGTCCGGGTAAGCGGCCAACAAAGCTTCTGAGTCAGCTGGCCACTTGAGAGGCGTCGGCCGTCCATGCCGTCCGATTACCGGGCGATCGCCGACCGGGCGGTCACGACTCAAGACCCAATGGTCTGCATCAATTACTTCAACCCAGTCAGCGTCGTCAAGCGGCACGCCGGTGCCCTCAAGGCTTCGACGAACAACCGGGCTGACCGGATGCCACACGGGCTCCAAACCGAAGGCCTCGACGATGTTCTTGTGAACCTCCGCCGGGGTGTAGAAACGGGTGCCATCTAGATCAACCGGCACCTGGCCGACAAACGTAACGAGGTTCTGACACCGCACGGGAAGTGGGCCTCCCAATGACTTCACCATCACAGTCGGGTGTTTTACAACTGTCAAAGAACAACTGACCGGTTCACCCGGGCGCACGAGAATTAGTCGACCGGCTTCAACGAGATCCCTGATCCCAGGGTGCAACGCGCGGTCAGCCCGCAGACTGGACGAATCGCACTGCAGCGCCCCAACCCGATAGCCGGCTCGTGTCGCCGCCAAAGTCTCCTCCACCAAACTTGTCGAGGAACCGCCTGGGAAACGCAAATCGGTCACGTAAAGAACGTCTAGTCGTGTCCGTCCAGTGGATCCCTCGCTTCTCGTCACCATGCCGTGTATCCACCATCGACCACTAGATCGTGACCCGTAACGTACTGAGCAAGGTCCGAAGCCAAGAACAGAATCGGACCCACTACGTCTTCCTCATTAGCCATTCGGCCGAGCGGAGTTAGCTCCTCGTAGGCACGCACGAACTCTTCGGGCTGTTGTCGAAGAATCCCACCAGGAGTCACCGAGTTGACTCGGACAGCCGGTGCCATCGTGGTGGCCAACCAACGCGCCAACTGTGATACTCCCGCCTTACCTGCCGCGTAACAGGCCACATTGTTGAGGTCCGTCCCCTCGTAAAGGCTCGGTCGCGGCCCGACGATTCCATACTGCGAGCTAACTAGAACCACCGATCCGACCCCGTGGGTAGCCAGCGGTGCTGCCGCTGCTTGGACAAGGGCGAATATTGAGGTCAAATTGACTTTCAGGGCATCTGACCAGAGCGCTGGGTCTTGAGAGAGAAACGGGACATTCCAGCCAGCACCATCGCCAGCAGTGTGCGAGACCATCGCCGCAGCAGTCACCACAACATCGAGCCGGCCGAAATGATCAACAATCGTTTCCGGCAGCCCGGCCACCTCATCGAGGTCGCCGAGGTCGACGGGCAAGTCGAGACGATCACGACTCTCCGTCTGCTCAACTTCCAGATCGACGACGGCAACCTGGGCACCAACCTCGAGCAATCTAGAGACCACTGACCGACCGACATGACCTGCCCCGCCGGTCACCATGACCACTCGACCGTCTAGTGAGGAGAAATCAGTCATAGTCGACCGGACGACGCAAGAAGATCGGCAACGACGAGGTCGAACTCGTCATCGATATCAATCGCCCGCTCCCGCGGAACAGGCGATAGCGCTACCCGACCGTCGAAGAGATGTCTCGTGGTCTCGACGTACGTGGTATCGGCTACAAATGTCACAGTCGCTAGGTCCCAGAGTTGCGGTGCATCCTGCCGACGCACCAGACCGCCCTGGACGGGAGAGGCGATCGCTGCCCAGCCTTCATCATCCACTGCCACCATATTGAACGAGGGGTGTCTAGCCGCCGGCGTTCCGGTAACCACCAGATCGGCTCCGACACGGAGGAACAGGTCCAGTGCATCGTCGACATCAGAGGGATTTCGCAATGGAGCTGTGGCTGGAAGAGTGACAAGGATGTCTGGTCTTACTCCATCCTGGTCCAAGAAACTGATCAAGTGCCGCCAGGAATCAACCTCAGCTGCTGTGTCGGACGCCAACTCAGTTGGCCGCAGAAACGGCACCTCGGCGCCAGCCGCCTCCGCCGCCGCCGCGTACTCGGCGTCGTCTGTCGACACAACAATCCGTTCTAGTCGATCGACCTGAAGCGCATCCGAAACGGCGATCTCGAGGAGCGTTCGACCTCCGACCCTGCGAAGGCACTTTCGTGGAACACCCTTGGAGCCCCCGCGGGCAAAGACTGCCCCGACGATCCGCTGTTGTTCAGCCATCCCGTCCTCCATCCCGGAGTTCCGCCACCTGCTGAACGACGCTAATCGCCTCATCCACAGTGCAAACACCCACCCCATCTGATAGTGCGGCCCGATGCATAGCGGCGAATGTCTCGTTTCGGTCAACCGACCAACAATCGACCAACTCTCCTGATCGGTAAAGCGACCCAACGAGGAGGTCCATCTCATATGTGGCGATGTCCGTGCTCACCGTCATCCGTCTTGTGGGCCAGCGGTCGAGGAGGTTCATCTCCACCGACGCCAAACCACCGTCAGTAAGACGAAAAACGCATATCGCCAAGTCATCAAGTTCGATATCAAGGCTGCCTGTGCGGATTGCCCACCCGCGCTCTACCTCGATAGGCCCAGTCAGCCACGCCAACAAATCCAACTCATGGCTCAACTCGAGGAGCGCTCCCCCCGAAGGACCAGCGGTGACAGTCTCCCGATAATCGCGACCGGGCCTCCAGTCCGAAAGATGCTGCCCCACCCTGACTTGAGCACTTAGCACCGTCTCCTTTGCCAAAGCCTGACGAAGAAGGTCAACCGCCGGGTGGAAGCGCAAGTTATAGCCCACGCCTACCCACCGGAACCCGTCGACCTGCAGGGCGATCGGACGGTCAGCAACCGGCTTCTCGACTAACACACTCCCCCGATAACCCGCCGCAGCAAGGCGGTTGAGGGCTTCTGGGTGGTCATGGGCCTCAGTGGCGACTACGACATAGTCTGGGTTATGCACCGAGATCGCCTTCATCTCATCTGTGAAATCACCCACACCCGGCCGACGCGACACCAGGGCCACGTCAAGCTCTAATCCTCGCAAGACCGTCTGGTGTCTCATCCCGATAGAGCCGCCGCCAACGACGAGGGCCCGGCTCGCCGCCACCGCTATCCGGTCATCGTCGTGCACCATAATCCTCGAGCCCCATCACACGACTGAAAATCATCCTCTAAAACCCTCCTGAGCCAATCGATAGTCATCTACATGGCCAACGTCGAGCCATGGCTCGTGGATTGGATAGGCGATGGTCCGGCGTCCTTGGCTGCGGAGCCGATCGAAGAGGGCGGGCATATCGCAAGGTTCGCCAGATCCCAACAACTCGAGCGTCGAAGGCTCCAGAACGTAGACGCCGGCATTGACTTGGCTTCGTTCCACCGGCTTCTCATCTAGTCCGACCACATCAATACCGTCAGTTCGGACAACGCCGAAAGGGTGCCGCCACTCGTGCTGCCGGACAGCCATTGTCGCCGCAGCACCATGCTCTTGGTGGAAGTCCAGCATCTCGCCATATCGAATGGCGGTGAGTACATCACCATTCGTCACCACCACTGACTCCTCAGGCGGGTCTAGAAGACTCAAGCCACCTGCCGTCCCCATCGCCTCCTCCTCGCGCAAATAAGTCACCTCGATTCCACGAGAAGAACCATCACCGAAGTAATCCTCGATCACCTCTCCCAAATAGCAAACTGCCAGAACGAAACGCCGAAAGCCGTCGGCATTCGCCCGTTCGATGATGTGATCCAATATCGGTCTACCAGCAATCGGGAGCATGGGCTTCGGCGTGTGTTCGGTAAGCGGACGTAGTCGTGAACCTTGACCCCCGGCCATCACCACCAGAGTGTTGGTTCGCTTAACCGGCCGCGAGAGGTCCGACCAGGTGAGGAGCCCGACTACCCGCCGATCATCGTCAACGACGGGAACCTTGTGAATTCGCCGGTGGGCCATCGCTTGGAGGACAACACCGTGGTCGACATCCGCCGAAACGGTGAGTGGTTTCCTCTCGACGAATCCTTCGATAGGGCTGTCCAGCCCAGTCCCGTCTAGTAGTCCTCGACGAATATCCCCATCGGTCAGCGTTCCCACCAGTCGACCGTCGGCATCTATTGCCAAGATGATCTGGAGGTGTGACTCTTCCAGACACTGGACAGCCTCTCTCAGGGTGGCTCCGACGGGAAGGAGAGCATCCGCCCAGTCCACTCCTTCGGCTCCCCGTTTCACTCGAGCCCCCCTGGGAGGTCGTAGAAACGCTTTTTGAGGATGTCGTGCAGATCCGCCGTGCGAAGAACCTCCACCACCCGGCGGGCGGTCTGGCCATCGCCGTGAGGGTCGTAAGGGCTAACCCGCTGTTCGACCACTTCTTGAAATTTTGGCGTCAAAACAAGGTCCAATGCCGCCACGATTTCTTCTCGCTCTGGTCGACAGTCGACCACACTGGG